>Ga0180009_10005300_pt1 | contig 13871 bp, 12 predicted proteins | sample OS_PC_MetaG_FD_123537 | JGI IMG/M metagenome (GOLD analysis project Ga0180009, IMG submission 123537) | Groundwater microbial communities from the Aspo Hard Rock Laboratory (HRL) deep subsurface site, Sweden - OS_PC_MetaG | ecosystem: Environmental > Aquatic > Deep subsurface > Groundwater... | reverse complement strand
CCTTAGCCAATTACCGGCGAGGAATCGCACGTGTATGTGCGCGGTTAAACCTCGATACTCAAGTTGACTTATTCTCTGCGCAGATTAGCTTAGCTGCGGGAGCGCATTGTTATGCTGACTGCAGTACCGGGTGACATACATACGCCTCAAACGCATCGCGGTTGCAGTCTCCATCACTCGGTCCAATTCCTTTCTCAATGACAAGCACATGCTCTGTTCCACCGACGATCTCCTGTTGATCTTGCTGCTCGATAGAAATCTGCCCTTCATTCAGAGATCCTAATCGGTTTTAACTTGCATTTGAGCTCTCCGGCCGTCATTTTTCGTAGATGGCTAATCATCACGTGCTCAGGAGTGAGTCATGGTCAAACACATAAAGAAATTCTCGAAGAAGATCGGCCTCAAGCCGGGGTCCGTAGTCCACATAGGCGAGAGGAAGATTGAGACAGTCAAGATCAGCGTTATAGACTACGACCAGACGAACCACAAGACGCTTGAGCTCAAGACCATCGAGGAATGCTTTCAGTATAAAGACACATCATCTTTTACATGGATTGACATATGTGGCCTGCACGATGTTGAGCTGATCGCCAAGCTCGGCCAGCATTTCGGATTGCATGATCTGATTCTCGAGGATATCGCTAACACCGGGCAGCGCCCGAAGATTGAAGAAGCTGACAACCATATTTTCATTGTTTTGAAGATGTTGTACCATGACACCAAGAGTGGAGAGCTTGTCTCAGAGCAGGTAAGTCTTGTATTCGGGGCCAACTATCTGATATCGTTTCAGGAAAGGGAAGGCGATGTTTTTGATCATGTGAGAAAGAGGATCGAAAAGACTGTCCCGAGAGTCAGATTCCTCGGAACGGATTATCTCGCATACGCGCTGATGGATGCTGTCATCGATCACTATTTTATCGTGTTGGAAAACGATGGAGAGAAAATCGAAGCTCTTGAAGAGGATCTTGTCACGAACCCGAAGCGGGAGGACATCGAGACAATCCATGAGATGAAGAGGGAATTGCTTGGGATGAGGCGGCGCGTCTGGCCTCTCCGGGAAGTTGTCGGCGGTCTTGAAAGATCGGAATCGTCGTTGATTCATGACTATACGAAACCGTACGTTCGCGATTTATACGAACATGTCGTACAGGTCATCGATACCGTCGAGACATTTCGCGATATGGTATCGGGGCTTCTGGATATATACCTGTCAAGCATCAGCAATCGCATGAATGAAGTCATGAAAGTCCTGACGATCATTGCCACTATTTTCATTCCGCTCGGTTTCCTGGCCGGGATTTATGGCATGAACTTCGATACATCGGTCAGTCCCTTTAACATGCCGGAGCTTGGCCTGAAATACGGTTACCTGCTATTCTGGCTGGTTGCGCTCGCAGTTGGAGGAGGACTTGTCATGTATTTCAGAAAAAGGAAATGGCTGTAGATCATCTGGGCAATATAGTCACTCATTGACATGGGAGATATGATATGGCTGATATATGGCAGAATGCTGTCAACTGGCTGAGTGAGCGAGGACTAAGTGTCGCAATAATTACGCTGCTCACAATCATTTCACTGATTATGACCAGAGTGATTATGAATCATATGATCTCAGTCTACAAGGGTCGACATGATGACCGGGAGTTACATAAGCGGGCGGAGACTTTGGGGGCTATGTGTAAGTATATTCTCGGCATTTCGATTCTATTCATGGCTGCGATGCTGCTGCTCGATCAATTCGGCATTAAACTGGGACCTCTGTTGGCAGCAGCCGGGGTGATTGGCATTGCTGTTGGCTTCGGCGCACAGCATCTGGTGCAAGATGTCACGAATGGATTCTTCATCATGCTTGACGATGAGATTCGGGTCGGAGATGTCGTGGAAGTGGCCGGAAAATGGGGCACGGTGGAGAGAGTCAATCTGAGGCAGACAGTCTTGCGCAATATCGATGGGAATGTCCATTTCATACCGAACAGCCAGATAGGTGTTGTTACCAACATGAGCAAGGTCTACTCTTACTGCCTGATGCATATCGGCGTTGCATACCGCGAAGACCTTGACGAAATCTTCGAGGTTATGGAACTGGTGGCTGAGAAGCTTAGGAAAGATGAACAATTCAGTAAGTTGATTCTGGAGCCTATCGACATAATGGGCCTTGATGATTTTGGCGATTCCGCCCTTGTAGTGAAAGCTCGCATCAAAGTGCAGCCATCGAGACAGTTCAAAGTGAAGCGGGAATTTTTTCGACGCCTCAAGGCTGCATTCGACGAACGTAATATTGAGATACCATTCCCGCACAGGACTGTATATATGGGCCAGGACAAGGCAGGCAAGGCTCCCTCTCTTCACGTCTCGGTAAAGGACAAGTCAGAGAGCGAATCGGGGTGCGAATCATGAAGGCGCTTCCACGCCTCAGTCCCGGTCGAATCTTGGGTAAGAACTATGAGGTTGTCGAATTCCTCGGCAATGGCTGGGAGGGGGAAGTCTACAAAATCGAAGAACGCAGCACCGGTATTCCTCGAGCGGCCAAGATTTTCTATGACCGGCCGCGGGTCAGCGACAGCAGCCTGCGCAGATATGCGCGGAAGATGTTCAAACTCAGGTCCTGCGATATCGTGACCCAATACCACCACAGAGATACAGTCCGGATGAGTGGAAAGTCGGTCGACGTGATGATATCGGATTTCGTCGAAGGCATAATGCTGTCCACGTTTCTCGGACAACAGAGAGGGAAGAGGCTGTCATCATTCGAAGCTCTTCATGTGTTGTATGCCGTGGTATCCGGTATAGAACAGATTCACGCATTGGGGGAGTATCACGGCGACATCCACTCGGACAACATCATGATCAACAGGCAAGGCATCGGATTCGAGATCCATCTGCTCGACTTCTTTGATCTCGGCAGGCCGTCCAGACAGAAGGTTCAGGCTGATGTCTACGATCTTGTCTCGTTGCTGTACGAAATGATAGGGGACAAGGCGGGCTATACCAGGACCGGCTCCGAGATTCGTCAAATCGTGCTTGGCAGAAAGCACACGCTTATCCGCGAACGATTCAGGACATCCGGCGATCTGCGATCCGCGCTGGAAAACCTGAACTGGTAGCGAATCATCACACAACTGCACAGTATGAAAATGCAGATTCTACGACCCTGTCCCGGAGTGAGTAGTAGAGCATTCGCCTCTATCAGAGGCTTTCGGGCGTGTTATTGTCTTTGTTGTGTGCATCAATCGAAGATTGGTTGTCCGGCTTGGACAGGAACTTCTTCATCAATGCTTGTTTCGTCTTGGCTGATACCTCGAACGGTATCATCGGGCTCACGCGGATAGGGCAGTCTTCTTCTTCGACATTGGCGTGCGCCCTTTCCCATATACCATCTACCGCTCGTGAGACATTGCGGTAGATATTGTTCTCACCGATTTTTGCAACGAGTCCGGTTCTATTGAGCACATCGAGAACATTGTCATTGAAACCGCTGATCGAGAACTGCAGTCCCTGACCATGCAGTCGATCAATAAGTACCGACAGGGCATCGACACCTGAAGCATCGATCTCATTCATTCCGTTGCCTACTATAAGCACATGATTGAGTTTGGGCATGCTGCGCACGGCATCGAGCACCTGGCTGTCAAGATAGTCGACATTGGAGAAGATGAGCGAACCGGCATACCTGATGACGGCCACATATGGGCACTGTTTCAAGCCAAACCGTCTGCGATTCCTGTATGTGCCGTCTGGATGCAACGATAGCATTGCAATAGCCGGTTTCATGTTCCGTACCAGATAGAGCAGGAGTGACAGGACCACTCCAACCATGATTCCCCGGTCGAGATGAGGAGCGAATGTCAGCGTGAAGATGAATGTCGTGACACCGATGGCGCCATCGTACTTCTGAGCACGCCAGGCGTGGATAAAGGATTTTACATTGATCAGTCCGACCACCGCCATCATGATGATCGCTGCAAGCACCGATTGCGGCAGATGATAGAGAAGCGGCGTGAAGAACAGCAGCACAATCACCACGACCAGACTGCTGACAGCATTGGATACTCCTGTTACTGCGCCTGCCTGAATGTTGACGGCAGACCTGGAGAATGATCCGGAGACGGCATAACTCTGGCTGAATGATCCTATTATATTTGCCAGTCCTTGTCCCATCAGTTCCTGATTGGCATTGAGTCTCTGTCCGGTTCTTGCAGCCATCGCTTTGGCAATCGATATCGCCTCCATGAATCCCAGCAGAGAGATGACCACGGCTATTGGGAGAAGATCGAAAGCCACTGAGAAATCAATTCTGGGAGCCTTGAAGTCGGGAAGTCCCTGCGGTATCGTTCCGACTACCGCGCCGCCGCCTGCAAGGGTAATCTTGTTGAGATCTAGTCGGCCATTACTAATCCTGAAACGCCAGCAGCTCCCATCAGCACCGCGCGAAGACGATTCTTCCGACCTTTCCAGATAGATCGTGCGCCCGAGCGAGTCGGTATTTTCCTCCAGAAGACACCGTCTGAGCCACCCGCGCTCAGCAGCGATTTGCCCTTTTGCCTGTGCGATTTCTGCATCGAGGATTGCTATCTGATGTTCAATGTCGAGAACCTCTAAGTCTATCTCATCTCTTGATCGAAGAAGATCATCATGCTTTGTGCGACGCGCGACGCGCTCCGCAGTCTTTGTCTCAAGCATGGAAGTGCTGCCATTGAATTCATCCAGAACACTTCGGACTCGAGTCGAGGCGATCTGATCCAGTGATATCGAAGCGGAATGCTCGAACCCGGTTGACCATGAGACTAATGTTGTGATCAGTACCGCGACGAGTACATTCGGGAGACGCGGCACGAATCTCCGCATTACGTACATGATCGCGAAAGCGAGAACCGCCAGGGCGAGTGTGGGCCAGTGTGTGTAGAACAGAGCTTCGCGGAACACATTGTAGATCGTCTCATAATGATGCTCCGCGCTGTCCACCGTTACTCCGAATAATTTCGATAATTGAGAGGTCGCGATGATCAGTGCGGCAGCATTTGTGAAACCGCTTACGACCGGATGCGACAGAAAATTGACTACTAAACCGAGTTTGAATGCTCCGAGCAGGAACTGGAATATCCCAACAAAGAGCGCAAGCATGATAGCATAAGCTATGAATGACTCGCTGCCGGCGGTTGCAAGCGGTTCGAGAGCGGTCGCTGTCATGAGCGACACGACGGCCACAGGGCCGGTAGCGAGCTGTCTGCTCGACCCGAAGAGAGCTGCAACAACAGGCGGAAGGAAAGCGGCATAGAGTCCATAGTAGGCAGGCAGGCCCGCCAGTTGTGCGTATGCCATCGATTGAGGGATCAGCACAAGCGCGACAGTCATGCCGCCGATTACATCCCGACGTGCGTCACCGCCTGTGTAGTTTTCGAACCAACTGAGAAAGGGAAATATCCTGCTGATCAACTTCAACATCAAATCCGTACCTGCCGTCTATATCTAAAGAGCCACAGTCATGACTTGAATGACTTCCAGTTCTGATAGGTTTGTCAGCATTGTCCGGGAATGCCCATTGTATCTGAAACGCAGCTACATCCGTACATAAATTCTGCCCTGGACGAGCACCAAAGGAAACCTTAGAGTTCCCAAGGCCTAATCACCAGCCCCTGCGCTTCGTGATTTCGTCAATCATCTCGTTAAGTCTCTCCTCGGTGAGGGTAGACTTGCGAGACTTTGCGACATTGATCTTGTCCACCAGAGTATCAATACGCACCGGCTTCTCGAGAAATTCGAAAGCTCCCTCCTTCACCGCCTCCACTCCCTGAGTGACGGTTGCTCTGCCGGTTAGAATGATAACCTGAAGATCGGCATTGATGGCCAGCATTCGCTTGAGAGTTTCTATGCCATCCATTCCCGGCATGGCAAGATCCAGGACCACCGCATCGTACGGTTTAGACTCGACCAATTCCAGTGCTCTGTCCCCGCTGAATGCAACGTCGGCCGTCAATCCACGATTCGTCATTCTTTCGGCCAGTGCATTGGCGAAGTCTTCCTCGTCATCAACAATCAACACTTGCGTCTTTGGCATGACGTCATCTACTCCAGAAATAACTCACATTATCCATACCAGCATCTATCCATTTCACAGACCTTGATCCTATATCCTCTGCGGAAATCTGAGTCTAATGTCAAGATGTCCTTCGGTGCACGACTCTTCGATTTCTGCAGAGAGATGCCGGGTCAGCACCTTTATATCGATATCCTCAGAGACCCTCTTATCATTCTCCTGACTCTGAGCGGAGACCTCAATAAGAGCAGACTCATCAGCTTCTGATAGGCGGACTTCAATCACCGTGTCCGGCATTGCAACGTCGAGTATTCGACATATGACAACGAAATACATCTGGGCGAAGTGAAAAGGACTCGTGACAATTGTGACATCGTCATCCGGCAATGAAGCCTGCAATCCAACTTTGCGCAGTCCGGTCAGCCTCTGAGCCAACACCGTAACATTCTCGACAAGCACTTTGACATCACATGCACCGATGCCATGATCGCTCATGTGGGCAAACGCGTTGAGTCGATCGATAAGCCGAGAACCTCGTTCAATCTGCTTTGTGATTTTGTCGGAGACCAGTCGCAGCTTATCCGAAAGGGCCTCGGGATCTGTAGTCCCGAATTCGATCAAATCTTCGATGAGACCATTCACTTGATCAATAGTACCGAGCACATTGTTCAATTCATGCGTAACCGAAGCCGTGATCTTCCCGCAGAAAGCAAGGCTTTGATAACAGCCCTTCTCGTCAGAGTCCGCGCTTTCGTTGTCAGCTTTCATGAGCTGCAATTGCCTCTTTGATTTTCGTAATCAGCAGTGAGATGTCTACCGGCTTGAGCAGGAAATCGTATGCACCGTCCGGCTTGCGGTATTCACCCTGCTCGACCGAACCGTGCCCCGTGACCATCAATGCAGGTAATCCGGGGTACGACAGATTCACTGTATTCAGAAGGTCATCTCCCGACATACCGGGTAGTTTCATGTCGATAACGATTACGTCGAAGTCGGTATCCCGGAGCATCTTAAGAGCGGATTTTCCGTCGATCGCATAAGCAGCCGAAATCCCCCTGAACTCCAACCGTTCTGCCAGAGTAGAAACCAACTCCTCCTCATCATCTACCAGCAGGACTCTGATATTACTCATGTTGGCTCTCCTCAGACAACTTTTTCCAATGGCAAGTTAACGGTAATTTTGGTGCCCTGTCCCACGGCGCTCGCTACCTCGATCAGACCTCCGAGCTTCTCTATGATATCTCGAGTGATAGAGAGCCCAAGGCCGGTGCCGGCTTCTCCTTTGGTCGAGAAGAAAGGCTCGAAGATGCTTTTCAGATCGTCTTCAGCGATTCCGTGGCCATCGTCTGATATCGTTACCGTAACCTCATTTGTGTTCGGCTGGCTGATCCTGATATCTATCTTGCCGCCGTCTTCAACCGCAGCATAGGCATTGCTAATTATGTTGAGGAACACCTGCTGCAACTGACCTCGATCACTCTCTATGTGCTGAACATCGTCATCGACTAAGACATCAATCGTGATACTGCGATGCGAGGCTTCAGTCCTCTGAAATTCAAGGACATCTTTAATGAGTATCCCCAAATCAATACGTTCCTTGGTGACTTCCATCCTTCTGCCGAAACCGAGAAGACGACGGGTGACTCTGCTGCAGCGCTCGACCGATGTCCCGATGGAATCGACCACAGTCAGGATTTTTTCCTTGTGTGGGAAATCGGGATAGTTCATTGCCATATCTTTTATCAGGCCTGCCTTCTCGTTAATAATCGCGAGCGGATTGTTGATTTCATGTGCTACACCGGCAGCAAGCCGTCCCAGGGTTGCCATCTTGTTCGTGTATTCGATGTTGTGGAACACCTTCGCGCGGCGGGCATCCGATTCACGCAAATGATTCACAATTCCCCTGGATCGCAGGGAGACAGCGACGAGAATGCCTGCGACGCTGATCATCAGAAACCAGATAACATCGGACCGACGGTACAGCCAGTGTTGGAGCGCCGGCTGACGGCGCGTGGCTGCAACGAGTACGAATGGAGTGCCTTCAACATACGCAAAACCGGTGGCCAATTCCAAACCACCTGTCTGCGAATATTCGCTGATTGATTCTCGCTCACGGACGTGCGGAGGAATCGTCAGATCGAGGCTGTCGAGTACATTGCCGAAAAAAGCTGATACTGTCTGAAGTATGCCGCGACTGTTGACGACGAACGCATCGGAGTTCTCATCGAGGTCAAGCGCGTAGATCTGCCGCATGAGCAACTCGGTATCGATCGTCGCCCTCAGGATGTAGAAGTCGCTCTCAGTGGCTTCACGTGCGATGGCGATAACGAAGTGAGGAAGATTTCGATATCCCATGAACACATCGCTCACATAGACACCCCGTAGCGATACTTCGTGAAACCACGATTGCTCTTTGTAATTAGCTCCCTGCAGTTCGTATGGTCCGGCGTAAAATGCCTGATTCCCGTCGCTGTCGATAATGCCGAGATCTACAAAATCGCCGAATGACTCTCTAAGATCCCGGAGAATCGCCATCAAGCGCGCCTCGTCGCTCAATTCTTCTCTGGTGCGTCCTCTGGCGATCAGCGATAGAACCGCCCTGCGTTCCTCAATTGCGAATTGCAGGCCTCGCTTAGCATTGGAGAGAAGCCGTGAAATCGTATAGCGGCTTTCAGCACGATAGGCTGACGTGTCCTGTCTGTAGTTGATGCCTGCCATAATGACGAGCGGTATCAAAGCTGCAAGAAATGGAATCAGAATCAGATTGCGTTGAAGTGCGCGGTATCGAGGAAGACGCGTCTGGGTGGCCGACGACTGCGTGTGCAGTGATTTAGGCTCCAGTTCAGCCATAGTATAGCTGCTCCAATTGCGAGGCGCTCAAGAATGACTTAGATCTAAGGCTCCGTCTACTGCCCGCGTTTACGATGTGCATATGCTTCCTTCATTATCTGCGCCAAATCGTTAACATTTACTGGTTTGCGCAGATAGGCGAATGCGCCGAGCTCCTCCGCCGCTGACTTCTCATTGTCAGTGCCGTGCCCCGTCAGAATGATCACTTCTATTGAAGGATTGGTTCGCTTGATGCGTCTGAGTGTTTCGATGCCGTCAATCCCGGGCATTCTGAGATCGAGCACTATCACATCCGGAATCTCGACTTCAATCCGTTCCAATGCCTGCTCACCATCGTAGGCTATCGCTGATTCCAGGTTCCGCGTCTTCAACCGCTCGGACAAAGTCTCGACAAACTCCACTTCATCATCGACGAGTAGAATCTTGGGGGGGACATCAATGTCCTCCCATGGATTTACTACGGTTGTGCTGAATTTCGTCCCGAGCTTGGTCGTAACGTCGGTAACTCCGGGAACCGACAAAGCGATTCGCTTCAGTTTCTCCTCGAGGCGCTTCATGAGAAGGACCTGCTGGTTGATACCGATGACCACATGACCATTCTCGGCAAAGACATCAACCATCTGGCCATCCTCGGCCATGGCAACTTTGACAGTAGAGCCAAGCAGGAAATCTGCCGCGGCTGCTTTGGACCAATCGGTTGTCCTGATTGCATCAGATCGCGCCTGATCTGCTATCATCCGAACAGCTTCGTCGAGGGAAAGCTTGTCCACGGGAATAACCATGTCGAACAGACTCTTGTCATAGGCCTGCTTGTTGTGAAAGAGGGCGGAACACCCGGATAGCATCTGATCAAACTCTTTGATCCTCTTGACCGCATCCGAATCTGACAGTCCGTCTTCTGCCACCGCTTGGCTGACTCGATAATGCTGGTCCGCGATTATGCAGACCCTCAGGACATGCGCGATATTGCTCGGCACCAGATAGACAAAACAACCGCCGATAACCAACTCGTCATTCTGTATCATCTCCCCCAGAGTGGCTTCAATGTATGCGAGCAGCTTGTAGCGACCTCGATCCTGACGACCTGCCGCGGCACCCGATTCTGCCAGGATGGCATGCAATTTGTCGGCGCTAACGTTGTATCGCCGCGAAGTCTCTTCCAGCAGCTCCCGATCGACGTGCCTGTATCCGAGTTGCTTGCAGAGTTCTGCGGTTATTCTGTCTCCGTTACAGTAGGATCCGCTTACAATACTTATGATTGCCATGATTCTTTCCGTGTGCTCAGTTCTACATTTGCGTAAGCATACTAATATGTCGGCTTAATAAAGGCAAGTGGGAATTGCTCGCTATAATACAATGCAGGGGAGAGAGTGTCTTTGGTCTATTAAAGCAGATATGTTTTATCTGACATCAGTTGTGGCAGAGTGCTGTTTGCAAGGGGTAAGATCGATTATGGTGAGCGCAGTGCCTGTGCCTCTGCGCTGTTTCCTGTAGCACTCACAGGAGCACAGCTCCTGTGAGTGCTTGAGAGGAGCTTACAGAGGGTTAGACATATTTGATTTACTGATACCGAGGCTCCGTAGAAGAAAGCTCTTGACAATGTCTAAAATAAGACATTATCTTATCCCTGTGGAGAAAGCTATCTCGATACTGCGCCAGTGTGATATTCAACCGACTCCGCAGAGGATCGCGGTTGTTGAGTATGTGCTGAAAAGCAAAGCCCATCCCTCCGCGGACGATGTGCTTAAGTTTGCGAGAAAGAAGTGTCCGACTGTATCACGAGCCACGGTCTACAACACACTCAATCTGCTGGTAGAGAGAGGACTTCTGAGAACGCAACTGTTGAAGGAAGGTACGGTTGTATTCGATCCAAATATCGAGAGCCATCACCATTTTATGGATGAGGAGACGGGTGTCATCTATGATATCCCTTGGAATTCGATATCTGTGTCAGGAGAGGAAAAGCTCAGGGAATTCGAGGTTCATGAATATCAGGTTATCATGCGCGGTAAGCTGAGGAAGAAGAGATAGTTATTTTGTCGTGAGTTTGTGGCATATTCATACATAGATCAGGTCTTATTCCAGCAACTTTGATTATGATTGGTATGTTCTGTAGATTAATGAAACAAGGAGGTAATAATGGTCAAGAAGAAGAAGCAATTGACGACTGCTGCCGGCATTCCTGTCGGCGATAATCAGAATGCGATGACAGCCGGGCCGCACGGACCGCTATTGGTTCAGGACTGGCAGTTGTTCGAGAAACATGCGCATTTCAATCGGGAGCGAATACCGGAGCGGGTTGTGCATGCCAAAGGTTCGGGTGCTTACGGCACCCTAACTGTCACCAAGGATATAACGAAGTACACGAAAGCGAGCATTTTCTCGAAGGTCGGGAAGAAGACTGAGTGCTTCCTGCGGTTTTCGACAGTTGCCGGCGAGCGAGGAGCGGCGGATGCCGAACGTGATGTGCGCGGATTTGCACTGAAATTTTATACCGATGAGGGAAACTGGGATTTGGTGGGGAATAACACCCCCGTGTTCTTCATCAGAGATCCGTACAAATTTCCTGACTTCATCCATACTCAGAAGAGGGATCCGAAGTCCAACTTGAGGAGTAACACCGCGCAGTGGGACTTCTGGTCGCAATCACCTGAGAGCATGCACCAGGTTACAATCCTCTTTTCCGACAGGGGACTTCCGCGCAGCTACCGCCACGTAAACGGGTACGGAAGCCACACATACAGTTTCATCAATAGCAATAACGAGCGATTCTGGGTTAAATTCCATTTCAAAACCGCGCAAGGCATCGAGTGCATGACTGGCCAGGAGTCGGATGCGATCATCGCCAAGGACAGGGAGAGTCATCAGAGAGACCTGTTCGAGGCTATTCAGAAGAAAGATTTCCCGAAATGGAATTTCAAGATTCAGGTGATGACTGAGAAGCAGGCAGAGGAGACCTCCTATAATCCGTTCGATCTAACCAAAGTGTGGCCGCACGGTGAATTTCCGCTCATCGATGTTGGCGTACTCGAACTCAATCGCAATCCTGAGAACTACTTCGCAGAGGTTGAGCAATCAGCGTTTTCGCCTGCCAATGTTGTTCCGGGAATCGGACAGAGCCCTGACAAGATGCTCCAGTTCCGGATCATCTCGTATGCTGATGCCCATCGCTATCGCCTCGGCGTAAATTATGAGAGTCTTCCGGTAAATCGTCCCCGGATCGAGGTAAACACGTATTATCGCGATGGTCAAATGCGCTTCGATGGCAATTACAGAGGCGATGTGAATTATGAACCGAACAGCTTTGCCGGCCCGACCGAAGATTCTCGTTTCAAGGAGCCGCCGCTGAAGATTTCGGGCGATGCGGACAGATACAACCATCGGGACGGAAATGACGACTACACTCAGGCCGGGAATCTCTATCGATTAATGCCGAAGTCTGAGCGTCAGCGCCTGCACAAGGCTATTGCCGGCGCTATGGCCGGAGTGCCTAAGAAGATCATTGAGCGGCAGTTGAAGCATTTCGAGAAGGCTGATCCTGCCTATGCCAAGGGAGTGAAAACAGCGCTGGGAGGAGATCGCGATTAACCTCATAATAATCAGTTGAGGGTCCGGTTGATCTGAGCGTGAATTTAGTTATCAGTCATAGATCCGATCCTTGATTCAGGATGTTAGTGGCGCAAGTCAATGAGGAGGTATGCTATGCCGGATGAACCTGCTGGATGTGCAATGCCGACCGGAACCGTGATCGGTGATACTGCACCGAAGGGTTCTGAAGCCTGCCCGGCCGGATGGGAACCGGGACAACCGACTCTCAAGCCGGGTCCCGATTTGGTTGGAAATGTCTGAAAAGTGTGGCAACCTGAATAACGTAATCACATAGAGCTGACTTTTATACCAGAAGGCGCTCAGAAATGAGCGCATTTTGTGTGGCCTTCAGCAGAATTCGGCGCGGATGTTGGCTCTCAGAAAGTCTGCAAGGCCTCATTCTCATCTGCGGTTCTTGTGGATATATAGAAAGCTGCTATGCGTGAGCAGTGAGGGGGAAGATAAATTTGCTGTTCTCAAGTGGAAAATTGCCGTAGAGATGCGTGCCGTTGCCTTCAACCTTCACATACTCAATCTCATCCAATCCAAGCTTGTCCATCATGAACATGAATTCGACTGCGCTGTCACTTTCGTCGCAAATGCAGGGATATAATTCCGAGAATACGGGAACGTGCGTACCGACAATATCGAATATTGTCAGCACTCCATTCTTGCGCTCATACAGAACCAGAATATCCAGATCGGCGATATAGTAGATGAAGTCTTTGAGAAAGTACAGGCACCAGAACATAAACAGTTTCTCGTTGGTTACACCCAGGACATTGGAGACAGGTTCGCGATTGGAAGCTATGCGATAGATCATATCGAGATTGTCTGTTGTGGAAACATCAAGCTTGACAGCCCCCGGTCGAGCAGTCATACCTGTCAGAGCGAGACGTGCCTTATGCTCATTGACCTGTCGAAAGCCGCATCTCTTGTAGAACGGAAATGCTTCTTCATCAGCGAACAGAAAGAAGAAATCGTGATTATCTTCAGCCCATTCCATGGCTCTCTTAGACAACTCGAGATTGAGCCCCTTGCGCCGATATTCGGGAAGGGTCCCAACTGCCGAGACTTGAGCGACAAGACTCCGCTTTCCGTCGATCGTCATGTCCATCGAATATATGCATACACTGGAGACTATGCGATTGCCTTCGAAGAAAGAAAATGGTCGGTATTTGCGATCCCAGTAGCCCTTCTCATCCCAGAGAGTCAAGTCGAGTCTGTGAATCTGATTTATGAAATTGATCAACTCTTTCTTGAGTTCGGGACTGTCCCAGTAGTCTTCTCTGAATGTGAGGGCCATTGATCGCTCCAGCTTCGAACCGCCCGCGAGGGCGAATTGCAGACGTGTCGACTGTTCAATTCAATGCCCTATGGTAACCATTGCTCGCCACAT
>Ga0180009_10005299_pt1 | contig 13872 bp, 11 predicted proteins | sample OS_PC_MetaG_FD_123537 | JGI IMG/M metagenome (GOLD analysis project Ga0180009, IMG submission 123537) | Groundwater microbial communities from the Aspo Hard Rock Laboratory (HRL) deep subsurface site, Sweden - OS_PC_MetaG | ecosystem: Environmental > Aquatic > Deep subsurface > Groundwater... | reverse complement strand
TCGATGTTGATCCGGGCCATCTCGCTGTCAACGATGCGGCTCACGCTGGCCTCGCGCGCTTTCGACCACAACGGCCGGTCCCTGTCGGCCAGGACAGCCAGATATGACCCCCATCGCAGGCACACCGCCGTCGCGGCTACGGCTTCCTCGCCGATGCGTAGCGGTCGCGGGCCGTCCGGTTGGAGCCTGGTGGAGAGGTAGTCGATCACCTGCTCAAACTCGGGGGACCTTGGAACCACGCGCTGGCTCTCAGAGCGGCGGCGTACGCGAGTTCCATCGTGGTGGTACGCGTGCTGGTCCTGATACCCGTGGTCGGCCACTATCTCCAGCTCCCGCTGGCGGTGTTCGAGCTTGCATTCATCTCGATCGCATTCGGGTTGGTGGCCCGTGGCCGGCATGGCCTCTCGAAGGGTCGTGCGACCGCCGCGGGGATCGTCCCAGCTCTCGTCGTCGCGGCAATCCTCGGAGGCCTGGCGCTGATCGTCGTGGCCTCCGGGCAGAGCTTGCCAATGTAGCCGACCAACGATCGCTCAGGGGCGGACGTCTCCCCCTCCGTCATGATCGCGATCACCACGACCGGCGCAACGAGCAGCACAGCGATGCAGGACTATCGGCCCGCCGATCAAGCCCAGCCCGAACGAGAACACCACGTCGGTGAGATAGTGCTTGCCCCAGACCACCCGGCCCCAGGCCACACCGAGGCCGTAGAGGATCACAAGGATCCAGGCCAGCCACGCGGCTCTTCTACGTCCCAGCCGGTGAAGATGAACGGGTATCGGCACGCAGACGAGGGCCATGGCCACGTGACCAGACGGAAACGACTCTCCGGCCCCCACCCCTGCTGGGATGTAGAACGGCGTGTAGTCGGACAGGTCGGGCCGGATGTGGACGAACCGAACGCGTCCCCACAGCTGCTTGAGGGTCTGGACCACCAGCCCGGGGCAGATCACGGCGGTGAAGATCACCGCCCACGCCATGGGGCGATGCCGCCGCCAGGGTGAGCCTGGCTTCCGGGTTGCGGCGAGTAGCACCACGCAGCAGAGCACAACTGCCCAGGCCGGCCACTCGCCGTAGCGGGAGATCATCCAGCCGAAACGGCTGTCACGGTCCACCATCGCCTGCGAGACGAGAAGATCGTAGGGGCTGACCGTCACCAGAGCGCTCGCCCACAGGACCACGGCGATGCCCACCTTCATCCAGAGCTGGCGAATCCAAAGCTGGTGTCGCGTGGCCTTCATGCACTATCTCGGTCACCTGCTTGCAGAACCTGACGGACCTTGCAGCTCCACAGTGTGAGCCTATCAGAGCTGGTCGGCTTCGGTTGGAGTCCCAACGTGGTATTCTCGGCGCGATGATTGGACACCTGCTCCACGACCTCCACCTTGTCCGGCGGTGGCCGGCCGCGATGGTCGCACTGTTGGCCTTGCTCGTCGCCTGCCCCGAGGACGGCAAGGGTCCTCTCGAGGATGCTCAACACGACGCCCACGATTTGGCCGGCCCGGCTGACACGAGCCCGTCCAAACCGCCGCTGCTGCTGGATGTCGACATGGGGCTCGACGACGCCCGTGTGATTCTCGCCCTGCCGGGGCAGCAGACCTTCGAGGTCAAGGGGATCGTCACGGTGGAGGGCTCCGCGGGCGCGGCCAAGGGGGCCGACAACGCCCTGCGGCTGCTGGCCGCCGTGGGCGTGGACACCATCCCCGTGGCGGTTGGGGCGGACAAGGCCATCCTGGGTCCCATCTCTCCGCCGTCGTGGCGGTCCATGGCCGAGAGCCTGGGAGAACTGAGCCTGGCGGCGCCGCAGCGGGCAGTGGAGCCCGAATCCGGCGCGGACTTCATCGCGAAGGTGCTGCAGGACAGCCCCCAGCCGGTGCGGATCGTGGCCATCGGCCCGCTGACCAACCTGGCCCTGGTGCTGGACAAGGACCCGTCGCTGGCCAAGCAGATCCACTCGCTGTACCTGCTGGGTGATTTCCAGGGATGCACGAGCTACAACTGCAGCACCGATCTGGCGGCGGCCAAGAAGGTCTTTGCGCTCAAGCTCCCCACGGTCGTCGTGGGGAGCTCGGCCACGGACAAGGTGCCCTTTGACGCCGCGTTTCTCTCCAGCGTCCAGGCCCTCGGCAGCCCTGCTGGCAAGCTGGTGGCCGCCATGATGGCCAACCACAGCAGTGGGGAGATGAAGCTGTGGGATGATTCGGTCCTGGCCACTGCTCTCGACGAGCAGCTGGTGACCCTCAAGAAGCTCGACGCCGCCACCCAGGAGGTCGTGGACATCGAGGTTCTCAAGCTGCACACGCTGCTGCTCTCCCTGTGGGGGTCTTCCTGAGCCCGCGGTCTGCAGTTCCATTCGGCCCCAAGAAGGGCGGCGTCCTGCCCGACACCCGTACCGTGCGCCTCGCCGCCGGCCACCTTGCCCTGGCCACCCTGGCCACCTCGCCCTTCAGCCCCCTGGGCCGCTCTGGTATGATGGAGGTCATCGATCGGAGGAGGGGGATGCTCAGCTTGAACCCGAAGGGCCGACTGGTCCCTGTAGCCAGCTGCGTGTCGCCCAAGGGCCCGTTGTGTATGCACAAGACAAACGGCTGCGGACAGAGAATAGCATGAAGGCACTCCTGTTGTGCATGGCGCTTGCGGGCTGGATCGGCTGTGGTCCCTCCCCTTGTGAGGACATCTGCCGCGACATCCGAGCGAAGCTCATCGACAACTTCGGCATACCTGCTGACCGCATCGACTGTTCCACGTCGGAATGGGACGACGCCGACACGTGCGAGGAATGCAAGAACCTGTTCGGCAAGAAGTACGATGTCTACCCCCAGCTTGACTGCACGAAATTCTGAGCCATTCTGGGCCGCATCCTCAGATCCAGGTGATCGCGCCGACAGCCGTGCCTGCCCATCGAGTGAAGAGGCGATGGGCTCGGCAACAACCCTGCGGTTCGAGGCAGCACGCCGGCCTCCCGCTGCGCTGCGGCGAGGCGGACGCGTCTGCAGCACAGCGCCAGAGCCGTTGGGCGGCGTGGGATGACTCGAGGTGAGCTGCTCAGAAAACTCGCTTCTCGAATCACCAGCCTTCATCGGGATCATCCCCTCCGGGTAGCCATCGACGGGGTAGACGCGTCTGGAAAGACCACCCTCGCGAATGAGCTCGTTGCTCCCATCGAAGCGATCGACCGCAGCGTCATTCGAGCCTCCATCGACCGATTCCATAATCCTGCGGCGATTCGGAGGCGCCGTGGACCCGAGTCCCCGGGGGGCTACTTCCGCGACTCCTCCAACTACGCAGGGCTGGTGGAGGCTCTTCTGGAGCCGCTGGGCCCGGGCGGGACGCGCTTCTGTCGGCGAGCCCTCTTCGATTTCCGATCCGACGCACCGGTCGACGCTCCACTCGAGGAAGCGGCGTCGGATGCGGTGCTTCTCTTCGACGGCGTGTTCCTGCTGCGGCCTGAGCTTCGCCGCCATTGGGACTTCTCAATCTTCTTGCGAGTCGACTTCGAGGTCACGGTCAGACGAGCGGAGGAGCGCGATCTCGATCTGTTCGGCACCAGGGCGGACGTTCGGCTCCGCTACAAGCGGCGGCACGTTCCCGGCCAGCAACTCTACCTTTCCGAGGTGCACCCCGAGCGCTGGGCCTCCGTCGTCATCGACAACAATGATCCCGGCCATCCCCGGATTACGCACGCCGCCCAACACCTCGAAGGCCTCCTCGAGTCAAGAAACAAACCTCCCCCTCCACGGTGAACTTGATTCCGTTCGCTCCGCGCGCAGCCGATGGCCGATCGCGAGCAGGTTCTGACCCGGTGCGCGTGCGCCATCACGATCCGGAGTGAAACCACCGTTCTCCTGACCGCGGTTCCGGGGGTCATGTCCTGCACGCCCGCGCGATCTTCTCGAGCAGCAGGGTATCGGCCCTCGCGTCTGCGATGCCGGTGTGCGGGGGCTGCCCCCGCGTGACGCAGGCGTGGAAGTGGTGAAGCTCCGCACGGAAGGCCTCCTCCATCGACACTGTCACCTCCCGTCTGACCAGCCGGTCCTCCTCCATCACCTCCACGGTGACCGGCGAGGGGAAGTGCCGGTAGTAGGGAGATGGGAAGGTCAGGCACACCCTGCTCTCGGGGCTGAGGAAGAGCAGCTCCTCCTTGTAGTGATGGAGCCCGGGCAGGTAGATCCAGCTCAGTGCACACCGCACACCCTCCCCGAACCGGAGCACCACGTGCATGCACCGACCACCGCGCCAGACCTCCGCCAGGAGCACCTCCTCCGGCTCGCCCAAAATCCCGCGAACGGCGTTGATGTCGTGGATCAAGCTGTTGAACAGCAGGAACGTGGCCACCTTCTGCGCCGAGGGGGCCCCCGCGCCCACGATGGCCTCGATGGCCCGGCGCGGCGGTCCCTCGAGCACGTACGCCTCCAGCCCGTCGGTGCTCTCCTCCTCCGCGAGGGCCGACCGGGATGCGTCCGCGGGCGGATCCAGCCAGTGGTGATCTCTGGCCCGGGCATCCACCGGGTGGAGCACGTCGACCCGCACCATGCGCAGATCCCGAAGCCCGAGCACCTGCTCGCGGGCGAAGCGGTAGCCGGGGTCGTAGCGCTTGTGGTAGCCCACCACCAGTGTGCCGGCCCGCTCGACTTCCTCGGCGGTGGCCTCGACCTCATCGATGTTCTCCCCCAGAGGCTTCTCCACGAAGATGTGCTTGCCGGCCCGCGCCGCGTCGATCACCGTGGCGGCGTGGGAGCCCCCGGAGAGGACAAGCACTGCGTCAACCTCCTCGTCGAGCAGCCGGCGGCGGTCCGCGTGCAGGCGATCCACGCGATACCGGCGCCCCATGGCCTCCAGGATGCGGGGATCGATGTCGCATAGGGCGCCGATCTCGAACAGGTCCGGGCGCTCAGCCAGGAAGGGGAGGTGCATCATCTGCGCGATGCCACCGCAGCCGATGACGCCCACCCGAAGGGGTCGAGTCGCGTTGCTCATGATTATGGCCTCCTACCGGAGCAATCATCATCACGTCCGGCCGACGTGACAAGCACCGGGCTTCTTGGCCATCAACCTACTCTCCAAGCCAGTGCCTGTAGGCGTCGATCCACTCCGCACCCTCGGGCCGTCGGGACGGAAGCGGCAGGGTGGTGATCGGGATCGCCTGGAGGTGTCGTCCCCGCTTGCAGATGGCCACAATGTAGCCGCCGACCCTACCCACCAGGTCCACCTTCTCCACCTCGACCGTCACCCCGAGGACGGTTGTCTCGAAAGGCAGCGCGAAGTTCTCCTCGATCATCGAGAAGAGCCCCATGAGCTGCTCCTCGTCGCCGTAGGCATCGATGGTGGCCTCCTCCACCAGGGCATCCAGCTCCGCCTTGCTGCGCCGCGTGGTCTTCTTGGACTTCTTTGCCGTGGTCTTCTTCTTGCCGGGCATCGGCTCGGTATCCCTTTCATACAGATCCTGCCGCTGAGTTCGGTTCCGAGACCGGAGCTGCACCCTCTCCAGCCACCCCTTGCGGCGAACGTATGTCAGGCCCCGTCAGGCCCCCTTCAGCGCCTTTCTCTGCTTCGTGTCGGCCGCCGCACGGGCCAGCTTCAGGTACCGCTCACGGTCGTGGTCCACGAAGTCGTCGATGGCATCGAGCACCATCAAGGCGTACTCGTCCGGTGGCCCGGCGGTCTTGGCCACGCACTCGAACCAGGCCGGCAGGACCTGCTCCCAGTCCACGCCCACCTGCCACGAGCCGCCCTCGTCGGCGAAGAAGACCACATCGTCGCGGCCCTCATCGATGTGCCGGAGCAACCCGAACATCAGCTCGAAGGCCTCCCTCGCCTGGGGATGGTGGCCCTTCCGGCCCAGCGCCACACAGCGCTCCAGAAGCCGGTTGCACTCGGCGATCCACCTCCGGGTGCCATCGGACATCTCCCTGTAGTTCCTGGAATCCACGGCGAAGCTCTCGTGGTGCTCCCCGGCGAGGCTGGCCCTGCTGAGCTCCCTGACGTCTGCAACCAGGCTCGCGGCCGAGAGTTGATCAGGACGCAGATCGGCAGGATCGACGTGACCCTCGACCAGGGCAGACAGCCGGGTCCTGGGCATCAGGTCGATTGCCCGCTCGAGCATGTCCAGCAGGTTCTGCTTGCGCAACCCGTGGATGAACACACGGAGCTTCTGGCGGTCGAGCGGTGGCGCCTTGGACATCTGTCTTCCCTGCTTGAGACCGCGTCAGTCTATTCCGCCGACGCTGGCCGGAGCAAGCGTTGAGCACTCCTGTTACTTCGTACCGCCGGCCGTCGTAGTGCAGGAGGCCGGCTCAGCCCGGATGGGGCGCCTCAGGGCAATCCCTGGTAGTAGCCCCGAACCTGCGAAAGCAGTTGCTGGACCATTGCGCTGTCAGGCTCGACACGCTCCTCCGAGAGCAGGGCGCGCACCTGGAGATCCGCCAGCCTCGGGTTCTCCAATCCGAGCCTCGTGAAAACGAGGGTCCTGCACCCAGCATTCCGATATGCAGACCAGTAGATCGTCCTTGATGGATAGTCGCGAAAGATCTCGTCTTGGGGGCTGGGCGGCATGACCACTACATCGAAACCGCAGAAGCTCGTGAGCACCTTCGGCCCCACCGGCTACCTCCCTCACTCACACTGATCACGGACTGACTCAGGCCAAAAAGATGCAACATGATAGACCACTAAAACCCGACGACCCGACGACTAGAACCCCAAGGCGATAGCATAATTGTCGTCTACTATGACAAAAAAATCTGTAATGTAGATGACATTCTTGGGTTTCCAGGGGTAAGTCCCAGGACCGCCACATCGTTCAAGCTCAACACCTTGACCAACGTCTTCTCACGAATCAGCTGCTCAGCTGGTCGTAGATCATGGCGGCGCTGAAGAGCTGGAAGCTGCAACGGCCGAAGGAGACGATGTCCTCGTCATTCAGGATCTTCTCGGTCTGGGGTGGCAGACGGACGAGGTTGATCGACGTTCCGTTGGTCGACTGTGCGTCCGTGACGCGCAGCTCTGCTGAACAGACTTTCATGACGCAGTGGATGTCTGATACCGACGGATCGGTCACGATCAGCTCGCAGGTGAGGCCGCGCCCAACGAGGATCTCGTCCGATGCAGGGCCCCCTTGCAGGAAGAAGACCTGGCCTCTCAGCGGGTGGTGCTTCTTGGAACCATCAGGGTTGAGGACATCACCGTACCTCAGTGCCAGCGTGTCTTCGGGCTGCAGGCCGGGGATCCGCGCCCGCTTGCGCAGCCGGATCTCCTCGGCCGGGAGGGTGCCGAGCGCGACAAGAAAGAAGCCTGGGTACCGCTCGACGAACAGTTGCTTCTCCATGTCGCGCACCGCCTCGCCCAGCGCATCCAGCGTCAGTGTTTCCACCTTCATGATAACCCTCACGTCAAGCAGGCTGCACTGCGGCGCCAGCAGTGGAGCACCTGCTCGCCCCGAGCGCCGACCCGGACGAGCTGGTCGCGGATACGTTGATCCCCGGGCTGATGCGGGCTGTCATTCGCCCTCTTCCTTCGACGCCACGCAGACCCGATTCCGTCCCGATCGCTTGGCCTCGTACAGCGCCTCGTCGGCAGCCTTGATCAAGTCCTGGGGCTCAGCGATCTCGGGGTGGGGGGCCGACGCCACGCCTGCGCTGATCGTGATCTTGATCTCCTGTGGCGCCGGCACGAGCGATGTGCTTTCAACCATCAAGCGCAGACGGTCGGCGACCATCTCGGCGATCGATTGCGGAAGACCGCGGCAGACCAACACGAACTCCTCGCCGCCATAGCGGGCGGTCAGGTCTTCGGTTCGGACGGCGTCCCGCAGCAGACGGGCAAAGGCCACGAGCACCTGGTCACCGGTCGGGTGGCCATAGGTGTCGTTGATCGTCTTGAAGTGGTCGATGTCTATCATCACCAGGCTCAGCGGCGTCTGATGCCGCCTCGCGTAGCTGAGCTCGGCTTCCAACTGGTCCAGGAAGTAGCGCCGGTTGTAGAGCCCGGTCAACGAGTCGCGCAGCGCCGAGTCGTACATCTGCTGCTGGTAGATCTCGTCGATCTTGTCGGCGTAGGAGAACTTCAGGATGGTGGTCGTGCCGATCAGGATCTTGTCGCCGTCGTGCAAGTCGCTCGTCTCGACGCGCAGAGCGTTCACATACATCCCGTTCCGGCTGCCCATGTCCGTGACCGACACGGTGCCCCCTTTGTCCACATCCAGACGGATGTGGATCCGCGAGACTCCCTCATCATCAACCTGAAGGCCTGCCTCTGATGCGCGACCGATGGTCAGGCCGTCGGTCACCTCGAGCATCTCGCCGATGCGAGGGCCGCTCAGCACGATCAGATGGGCACGCCCCTGATCGAGCCCTGATATTGCCTCGGTCGTGTAGTCGACCGCCGCAGTCTGCTCGGCATCCCTTTCATCGTCGTGGTCGTCCGTCATCCCTGTCGCCTCCCGCTGGCAGCCGTGGACAAGCCCTGAGCAGATTCGATTCTGGGTGGGAGTCAACAAGCACGCAACTTATTCGCGATCTCGGAACATCGACGGGAGCGCGTCAGGTCCACAACGCGTGGCAGCCACGGGCGTAGTCGTCGGAGATGGCGAAGCGCATCAGCCGAGCCAGGCGCGGCGAGCGGCTCACCTGGTCACCGGGTACGTTCAGAGCGCGGGCCAGCTCGGCGATCGCGCTCGTGGGACTGCGGCTCATCAGCAGTCCCACCTGATCAGCCCGCTGCTGCTCCCAGGCCCGGCAGGCAGCCCATGCCCTCGGATCGACGGAGACGTCCATCTCCTCCAGCTGCTTGCGGACCTTGCGGGGCATCATCTTGCCCACCTGCTTGCGCAGCTGCCTGGTCTCCTGGGAGATCAGCCGCGGGGAGCAGAGCGCCTCTACCAGCTCGACGAGCTCGTCGTCGCGGAGTTGCTCCAGCAGCACGCTGCCCGTGGCCGCGGTGCACAGAGCGCGCCCCACCCAGAACCGGAACGCCGCACTGCCCGGTGAGGTGGCCAGGGCCGGTGCCAGGACCAGAGGAACAGGCTCGCCGAGCCCGGCCGTGGCCCCTGCCGGGCCGGTGAGCGAGACCAGCACCTTGCCCATTCCCAGCGACGCGGCCAGGCGCTGACAGGCAATGGCTCCTCGATGATCTTCGGCGAGCCTGTCGGGCAAGGAGGTCGGATACACCGGCCCCAGGTAGGGAGCCGCCAGCTGCAGCACCTGCCGAAGGGGCCGAAGCTCCTCGGGCGGGGACATGATGCCGAGATCCAGCCTGCCCGCGGGCATCGCGGTCCCCTCCACGCCCTGGAGCAGGACCGTCTCCTCTGGCGTCGCCTGGCCCAGCAGGTCCACGAGCGACGCCGCGGCCCTCGCGGTCTCGGGGTTTCCCGATACTCTCCCCAGGCCGCGGTAGGCCTCGACGCAGCCAGCGTTCCGCTCGAGCAGGGTGCGGTACTCCATCGCCGCCATGCTTGTCCGTCCCTGGCCCTCCATCGCCCGGCCGATGAGCAGCCGGACCGGCTCGTCCTCCGGATCGGTCTTCAGGCACTGGAGCAGATGCTTCAGCGCCTGCTCCGGTTGATTCACGTCATCCAGTAGCAGGCGTGCGATGGCCACGCGGAGGCGAGTTGTATCAGCAGTGGGAGCACAGCTGGACAGATACTGCTCCGCGGCCGTGACCAGCTGTGCCTGCTCGCGGCGCGTGCGGTACTGCTCGACAAGCATGGACAGCGCGCCCGGATCTGTGGAGGCCAGGGCGAGCGCATCCCTGACGCATTGCTCACGTAGCGTCTCGTCCCTCAGGCCGAGGCGGGCCACATCAGAGAGCTGCAGCATCGCCCAGACCTGCACCTGTAGATCTTGGACCGCAGCTATCTCCTCCAAGATCTGTCGCGCCTCCTCCCAGCTCCCCTCGGTCCGCGCCAGGTCGACCATCAGGCGCCTGGCCTCCAGGTCTGTCGGCTGCTCTTGCAGAGCAGCACGCAGCACCTCCCGGGCGCGCCGGGGCTCGTGCAGGTGGCGGATCCACAGCTCGGCCTGCCGCAGACGGGCCCGGTGGCGGACCTCGACATCGGCCGCCACCTCGATCAGCTTGCTCAGCCTGGACGCCGCATCGGACCAGTGACCCTGCGCGATGAGCAGCTCGGAGAGATCGCGGAGCGCCTCGACATCCGAGGGAGCGATGGCGAGCAGGTCCGATAGCTCGGCGAGCGCCCGGCCGTGGTCGTGCAGGTCATCCCGAAGCAGGCGCGCGTGGCTGCGTAGTGGATCGATCCTGTCCACAGGCTGCTTGCAGGCCTGGATCCACCGCCGGTAGAGCCTGGAGAGCTCCTCGAACTGTCGAGCGGACCACAGCAGATGCTCGGCTCGGGCAAAGGCCATTGGCTGGCCTGGATGGTCGGAGAGGATCACACCGAGGCTGGCGAGCGCCCGGCTGCTCTCGCCCGCGCGATCTGCCCAGAGGTCCGCGGCCCGGACGCACCACTCGAGCCGGTTGGTGGCATCGGTGCAGGCCGCGGCCAGCCGGTCGCACAGAACAGCGAACTCTGACCAGCTGCCCTGCGCCTCGGCCAGTCTGGCCAGGACCCCGAGCGCGACCAGGCCGTTCGCATCGAGGTCGAGGCACTCGCGCGCCACCCGGGCCGCCTCCTCGGCCTGACCCGCCTGCAGAAAGGCCACGGCTGCCGAGGAGAGCCTGGCCGCCCGCACGGTCGGGCTTGGCTCGAGCTGCGCGTCCTTTTCTCGAAGCTGGCCGAGCTCGGCCCAGCATCGCCCCTCCCATAGCGCCCCTTCCAGGCACCAGATCACCGCGAGATCGTCAGGCTGGCGCACATGGGCCTGGCGCGCGGCCTCGAGGCTGCTGCCGGACACCTCGTCGCACAGCTCGCGCAGGTGGGCACTCTCCAGCAGGTGCGCTGCGGCCAGCGCCGGATCTATGATCTGCTCTCCGAGGCGCTGCAGCCAGTCGGCCAGCTGAGGCGAGCGCGTGAGGTGCAGGATGCGGGTCAGCTCTGCTCGCAGCCGGCTCCCGATGGGCGAGCCTTCAGCCGCAGCCCGGTAGAGCTCGAGGTCTGGGGGCTCGTTCAGGCGAAACTCCCGGAGCAGGGCCAGCTCCAGCTGCAGATGGCTGCGCTCCTCGTCGGGCTCGTTGGCCTCGATCAGCTCGCGCAGTACCTGTGCGGCCTCGGGCCAGCTCTGCTGGCGCTTGTACACGCGCAGCAGCCCGTGGCGGGCCGCGAGCGAGCGGGGATGCTGCCCCAGGGCCTGCCGATACAGCTCGACCGCACGCTCGAGATCTCCGAGCTGGCAGTCGGCCACCTCGGCTGCCCGGCACAGAGCATCGGCCACGGCCAGTCGGTCCATCCGGGCCGCCGCGTACCGCTGCAGCACCTCGATCAGATCCTCCCACCGCCTCTCGGCCCGGACCAGCTGCTCAAGGGCTGCCAGCGCGGGCACGCAGGAGGCGTCCTTCTCCAGCGCCCTCGAGTACGCCTCGATGGCCTCCGCTGTCTGGCCCAGACTGTTCTCGTGGATGCGGCCAACACGGCAGAGCAACATCGCGGCATCGGGCCGATCCGGGTTGACCTGAAGCTCGTGGTAGTTGAGCTCGATCAGCTCGTTCCAACGCCCCAGCCGGTGGTAGATCCGCCCGGCGCCTCGCACGGCCGCCACGCACTGGGGGTCCTCCTGCAGTATCTGCCGGTTGAGCTCGAGCGCCCGGTCTGTCTCCTCCAGGAAGAACTCCAGCACCGCGGCCGCCTGCAGCCGTCGCCCCTGCGCCTCGGCCGCATCCTCGGTGTCGTCGGCCTGGGCCAGCAGAAGGGAGACCATCTCGGCGAACCGGCCGCTGCGCTCGTAGAGCTCGAGGAGATCGGAGGCGATGCTGCGGGTCCGGTCCGCCTCCGGGATTGACTCCAGGATCGAGATGGCCCGCTCCAGCTCGCCAAGAGGGCCGGCCGCGAGCCGGGCCACCTCGAGCATCAGGTGAGTGCGCGTGTTCTCGTCCTGGCTCTGCTCGGTCTGGGTGACCAGTAGATCGGCGAGCTCCTCGTATTGGCCAAGCTGCTTCAGCAGCCGCCGCAGCCTCCAGAAGGCGAGGTGCTGCCCTGGGTCGAGTTCGAGGGCTCGCCGGTAGTGCCGCACCGCCTGGTCGGGTCGGTTCAGCCTCGAGCCCAAGATCTCGCCCATCTCGATGCAGCGGATCGCGCGGGCCCTGGCGGGCAGCGTCCCCTCCACCTCGGGCGCGTAGATCTCGAGCAGGCTCTCGTGGTCCCCCTGGTTGCGGTACAGGGTCCCCAGGGACTGGAGCGCCGGGAGGTAGCCCGGCATGGCCTCCAGCGCTCGCCGGTAGGACTGCGTCGCCTGCTGGCCCTCGCCCAGCCGGGTCTGCAGCAGCCAGCCGATGTGGGCCAGGAGCGCCGCGCGTCTCTGCGAGTCCAGGGTGAGCTCGAGCAGCTCCTGCAGCGTGGCGACCAGCTCCCCGGCGCGCCCTTCGGCCTCGTACACGTCGGCCAGCCGCTGCAGGCACCAGGGGTCCTGCGGTGCGGCCTGGGCCGCCAGGCTCAGATCCCGCGACGCCGAGTCCAGGTCGCCGGTGCGGTCCAGGTGGAGGGAGCCCGCCTGGTAGAGCAGCCGGGCCTCGATGGCCGGGGTCGGGGCGAGCTGAGCCCGGTGCTCCAGGCACTGGCAGAGCTGGCTCCACATGTCTCGCCGCTCGTAGAGCGTGCACAGGGCCATCAGCACGGGCAGGTTCTGGCCATCTGCTTCCAGCGCACGGCGGTAGCTCGCCTCGGCCGCCTCCGGCTGGTCCAGCCGGGCCTCTCGCAGGGTTCCAGCGGCGAACAGATAGAGCGTCCGTTCCTCGGCCGTGGTGATAGTCGCGCTCAGCCTCTCCAGACCCTCGGCGGCCTCCGCGTGGCGCTCGAGCTCCGTGCGCAGGGCGATGGCGCCAAAGAGGGCAGGGACGCAGCCAGGCTGGATCGTCAGGGCCCTGTCCAGCAGCGCCAGTGCACCGGCGGCATCGCTCTTGTGGTGGCGGACGAGGGCCGCGGCCTCCTGCAGCACAGCCACCCGAGCGGCGTTCTCGCCGCCGAGCTCCACCTCGCGCTCGCAGATCTCCAGCGCCCGATCGTAGCTCCGCTGGCGCACGAGCAGCCGTCGCGCCAGGGAGAGCAGCCACGCGCTGTCCGGCCGCAACTCGATGGCAGCTTCCACGTCGGCGAGGATCGACTCCTGGCCGGCGCCTGCACGCTCGGCTGCGACCGCCGCCTCGAGCCACATCAGGGCAGCCCGCTCGGGCTGTCGCTCGGCCAGCACCCTGGCCTCTCGCTGATAGAAGACGCGCTCCTCCATCGTTGCGCGACCAACCTCGTCTGCCGGCGAGTGGTTCAACTCCAGGATGTCCGCATCGTCCAGGACGAGGACCCTGTCCGATGTCTCTTCGACAGTATGCTGCCTGTCCTTGTCCTCGCTCATGGAGCACCACCCAACCGTTCACCAGCGTCCCAGTCTCCCAGACGGCGTGCTTCCTCCAGTATCACATGAAGCTATGCAGAGTCCTCTCCAAACCACCCGATCGACTCACCCTTCTTGCGAGGATCAGTGGCGGAGGAGCCGTTCTGAAGCGATCTAACTGAACGACAACATGGGTTGGCAGCGGCACTACATGTGGGTCCGGGCAGGATCCGTGAAACCCACCGGAGGCCTGCGGACCAGCCCCTGTGGATTGTCTTGGCCCTGTCATCTCCTGGTTTGCGGTACTATTCTCTGGGGATCGAAGGTGATGGTTGCCCCATCGGGATTGGGGACACTGGCATGACGCTCGCATCCAGAGCAGTTGATCCTCGACTTGGGGCATCCATGGCCTGACATGAGCCATGAAAGAGGACCGGCACTACTA
>Ga0180009_10005298_pt1 | contig 13873 bp, 6 predicted proteins | sample OS_PC_MetaG_FD_123537 | JGI IMG/M metagenome (GOLD analysis project Ga0180009, IMG submission 123537) | Groundwater microbial communities from the Aspo Hard Rock Laboratory (HRL) deep subsurface site, Sweden - OS_PC_MetaG | ecosystem: Environmental > Aquatic > Deep subsurface > Groundwater... | reverse complement strand
TAATCATCACTAACAGTCCAATTAATATTGATAGATTCGATTCCAAATTCAACCTGTGTTGAATTCTTTCCAATAATTGTTGAAGGAGAAGTTGCATCAAGTGTTAAAGTATAATTCCCTTCAGCACTCCAATTGGAATTTCCGCTTTGGTCATAACCCAAACAATTCCATGTCCAATTTCCATCATAAGGCAGATCATAGGTCCAATTCGTTTCATTGAACGTCCCTGTCAGCAAAGTAGTGTTTGTGTAATTCCTATCTCCCGTTGAATTCCATATATTCAATGTCAGATTTGCAATCTCAGTGTTGCTGATATTGCAAGAGAATGTCTGTGCCGCTCCATTCGTCACAGATTCATTAATTGGAGAAATAAGATGCACTTCGGGAGCAGTTGTATCCTTCTCAGCCAGAGGCGCAAATACACTGAAGGAAGTGATATTAGCATAAACCACTTTACTTACATTATCAACACCATTGACTGAAGAAGTTGTATTCGCTAAGATCCAATTAGTGCCGTTGTACTTATACATTTTCAGATTAGTTTCATTTTCTCCGATTGTTTCATTAGTGTATGAAATATTCAATAAAACCCATGCGGGAGTCATATTTGTTATATTTAGATACTTGCTGACATTGTAAAATTCCGGGCTGAGGATTGCATCAGTGGAATTTATGGTTATGGATCCACCATAAGTAAAGCTAGCGGTCGTTGGGTATGATGAGGAGTTAAATGTCATATTTGTACTTTGTTTCTAGTAGCTTCTGCAGAATAGAAATCCATTCCAGATCTTGAGAGAATATTATTAGCAAGGTTATTGTTTGAAGCATTTAGAAGCGCTATGCCAATCCCATTATTGTTTATAAGATTATTTGAAAGAGCAGTATAATTGCTGGAATTAAGATATAATCCACAGTCATACTTGTTTATAGTGCAATTTTTAATGGTAACATTGTTGCGCCCGCTTAAAACAATTCCATTATTGATGCAGGGGGGCCCTAGGGGACTCGGAGGACTTTTTCCAGTTATGTTGTATCCCTGACAATCCAATGTGATATTATTCTCTAGGACATTGAAACATGTTCCGGAAGAATTCATATTTATTGATAGAGTGTAAACGGCATTCTCAGTGGTCAAATTCTTGCATGAAGTGACATTTGCATTGTCAACGCTAAACCATATCGAATCATTCAATCCCCAGTTGCCTGCAGTATCATTTGCATAAAGCAATAAATTATAATTTAAACCATCTTCAACAGTTAATGAGCTGTTTATGTTTGGCAATGTTACATTAGTTCCATTATAGTTTACAATCCAAGAACCAACTGGCTCATTCGCAGTTGCATTGAACCATATTGTGTTTGTGTTGTATGTGATATTCTTTGGAGAGATCACAGATATCATAGGAGCAATTCTGTCCAAGCGCAAGGTATAATTCCCTTCAACGCTCCAATTACCATTTCCAGAAACATCGTAACCTTTGCAATTCCATTTCCAGTTCCCATCCTCGGGAAGCTCGTAAGTCCAGTTTGTCTCATTGAACTCTCCAGTCAGCAAAGTCGTGTTAGTGTAATTCTGCGATCCTGTCGAATTCCAAATGAACAAAGTAAGATTCGCAATTTCGGTGTTGCTGATGTTGCATGAGAATGTCTGTATCGCCTGATTTGCTATTGTATTATTTTCAGGAGAAACCAAATGAATGACTGGAGCAGTTGTATCCATCTCAGCCAAAGGAGCAAACACGCTGAAAGAGGTTATATTTGCATAAACCACCTTACTGATATTATCTACACCATTAATTAAAGAGGTCGTATTTGCAAGTATCCAATCCGTGCCATTATGTTTATACATCTTCAGATTATTCTCATTTGCTCCAATTGTTTCATTAGTATATGAAATATTCAATAAAACCCATGCGGGAGTCATATTTGTTATATTTAGATACTTGCTGACATTGTAAAATCCTTGACTGTCTAGGGCATTTGCAGAACCAACTTGAATATTTCCATTGTATGTGAAGCTGGCCATTGCGGGAGAATCTGAAGAATTGAAAGTCATGTTTGTAATTGTATTGTCCGATGAACCAGATGAATAAAAATCAATGTTTAAAGAGCGGACTAGATTATTAGTGAGGGTGTTGTTGGAGCTGGAGAGGAGGTAAATGCTGTAAGTATTGATACCTGCATTATTTGCAATGATTGTGTTATTTATGAAGTTATTAAAAGGGCTAGAGTAGAAATAAATTCCCCTAGTGTTACCATTTGTATTTATTATATTATTTAATATTATATTCTTTTGTGAATTACCAAAGAAAATAGCATCATCATCATTACCATAAGTAGTTATTTTGTTTTCTGCAAAACTGCTATTTAATATTAGATCATTATATATTCCTATACTCCTTCTTGTTGTTATGGTGTTATTCAAAATAGTGCTATTTGAAGCAGATTTTATATAAATAGCATAAGAACTTGCACTTGAAACAGTCGAGTTATCTTGTACAAGCTTGCAATTTTTTATTGTTGCATAATTGTAATCAGAAATATTAATACCCATACCTCCACTGCTTGTCATTTGTGAATAATTAATTATATTTCCTTGGCAATCTAATGTCACATTGTTCGCTTTAATATATAAACAGCTTCCAGATGAATTTATCTCCTTTTGCAGTTTATAGCTCATATTTGCTGTTTTAAGTTCTCTGCATATTGTCACATTAACAGTATCAATAAAAAAGGTGACACTATCTTGGCCTGTGATTCCTGCAGAATTATTCGCATATGCCATAACTGTCTTCCATCCCTCACTAAAATTGTAAGGCTGGGGGCCTGTATAACTTAAATTATCAGTTCCATTGTACCACCATACATTAACAGCATCAGAGCTATTTGTTATATTAATCAAAATTTCTTTTGAATTATAAGTTATATTTTGAGGAGATACAAAAGCAACATATGGTGGGGTTTCTTGGCTGCTGTAAGTTGTGAAGTCAGAAACATTAAAAATAAATGTTTTTGTTGTTGAGTTATAATCAATTTCATAGCATTTTGGCTCAGAACAGACAACATAGTTTCCATTATCAGCGATATCAATAATTGGCTGAGGATTTATGAAAGTAAGATTTTTGAAAGTTATCTCAGCAGAAGTATTAAGGAATTGCAGGATTGAAGAGTTAAGGAATGTTTTGTTAAAAGAGAGAAGAAAGTTAGAATTGTTTACATTGCTATTTATTGGAATGGTGATGGTTAAAGGGAATCTTATGCTTGCATTATCAGAAAAGAATGTTGTGTTTGTAATATTATTATTGTTTGCATCTTTATCAGTAGAAATATAAACTCCCTGGCTCATAATCCTATTATTGATCAGGGTGTTGTTTGCACTTTTCCCAGAATCGGCAAAGGTAATGCCTCTAGCGGAAGGATGAGTCATAATAATTTCATTATTTGTTATGTTATTTTTTATGCTAGGATAGTATGATGCGGTTACTTTAATGCCAAAAGGAGAATTAGTATAAGTACTATTAATTTTATTGCCATTTAAAATACTTCCAGAAGTCGAATCAATAGAAATTCCATAAATATAATCTTTAATGTTGTTTCCTTCAATTGTATTATTTACACTGCTCCATCCACTATACTCTACACCAGGCCCTACAAGATACAAACCATCATAACTTTTTCCTATTGCCTCAATACTATTATTAATTACAGTATTGTTGAGCCCATCTTTGAGATATATGCCTCCTCCTCCAATTGTTGAAAGATTATTGTTTTTTAGGATACTATGATTACTATAAGAAACTAAATTAATAGCATAGGTGCTTGAGCCATTTGTTGAAATATTATTGTTGCCAACAACAGCTCTCAGACCACCTTTAATGTAAATTGCAGGAGCGTTGGAGGTAGATGAATTTCCCTTAATGATGTTGCAATTTCTTATCACAACATCGTTATATCCAGTGACATTAATTCCATATCCAACAACTGACTGAGAATAATTTATCATGAATCCCTGGCAATCCAAAGTCACATTGTTCGCCTGAATATTAAAGCAGGTTCCAGAGGTTGTGACAGAATTGTTGAGATAATACAATTGATCTGGAATTGTCAGATTCTGGCAGTAGGTAAGATTCGTTTCAAATGGAATCTCGGCCAAAGGAGCGAAAATGCTGAATGAAGTGATGTTTGCATAAACCACCTTATTTGTAGTGTCTACACCATTGTAATCAGAAGTTGTGTTTGCAAGTACCCAAGCAGATCCATCATATTTGTACATCTTCAGATTGCTTTCATTTGCTCCTATTGTGTTCACATAGGAAATGTTCAGCAAGACATTTGCCACATCGCCAGTTATGTTGAGATATCTGCCCACATTGTAGAATCCTGGGCTTAAAATGGCATCTGCAGAATCTATTTTAATGGTTCCGTCGTAGGTTAAAGAGGCAGTTGTTGGAAATGCGGAGGAGCTGAAAGTCATATTTTTTAGGATATTTCCAGAAGATGAATCTGAATAGAAATCCTCGGCCAATGACGAATTAACAATGTTTGAGGTGAGAGTGTTATTAGAGGAAGAGCTCAAGTAAATTCCGAAGGCAGTGTTTCCAGTAGTAGAGACTTTGTTTGATGTGAGATTGTTGCCGGAGGAAGAGCTCAAGTAAATTCCAGAGGCACTATCTCCTGTGGTGGAAATATTATTTGATAAAAAGCTGTTGTTGGAAGAAGAAAATGATACATCGATCCCATGGGCGCTTAAATTGGCCGTTGAGATTGTATTTGATGAAAGAGTATTATTGTTTGAGGAAGAGCTCAAGTAAATTCCATAGGCACTATCTCCTGTGGTGGAAACATTATTTGATGAAAGAAGATTATTGGAAGACGATTGGAAACGGATTCCGTAGGCGCTTGAATTGATTGTGGAAATGGTATTTGACGAAATATTGTTATTGTTGGAAGATAATAGCCGGATGCCATGGGCATCGCTTCTTGTTATGGAGATATTATTGGAGAGTATGCTATTATTTGAACAAGAATCAAACTCCAATCCACTATCCGTTCCATGGACAACGAGATTGTTTCCTTTTATAGTGTTATTATGTGATGAAACGCCATAGATTCCGTATGATCCTGATATGAATACATTGTTTAAGATAGTAGTATTTTGGCTTGAAAGTAATCTAATTTTTGTATTAGCATCATTGCTTTGAGTGAAATTATTGTTCAAAATCAAACTATTCGAACTTGGATTAAACTCTATAGCATAGGCACCATATGTCGAAGGATTGCCTTGCAGGAAGGTACAATTTTTTATTGTAGTAAAATCTGCAGTGCTCCGTACCCCATACCCTTCTGCACCAGGGTTTGTGTAGTTGATTGTGAATCCCCCACAATCCAAAGTAACATTGTTCGCCTGAATATTAAAGCAGGTTCCAGTAGAATTAACCGAATTGTTCAGATAGTAGGTCATGTTTTCCTGATTCAATGTCTGACATTCAGAGATGTTCTGCTCTGTCACCGGGGGAGCCGGCGATTCCTGTGCAGCATAAGTTGTAAAGTGGCTTACATTGAAGACAAATGTCCCAGTAGTGGAATTATAACTCACGTTCTGGCATACTCCCGGAGGACATACTTCAGGAGTTATATCATCCCACATTACCATTATCTGGGGATTATCAAAAGTTAAATCATAGAAAGTGATTTCAGCACTTTTATTAAATGATATTATGTCTGTGCTATTAACAAAAACTTTGTTATAAGATAAGTTGAAATTATTCAATTCATTAACATTTGTATCCACTTCGAGAGTTATCGTTTGAATATAATTTACTTTTGTGGTATTTTCTATAAAGGTGGTATTAGTCATATTATTTCCAGTTGAAGTGCCTCCAGTAAAGATATATTCTTTATAACCACTCCATCTTTGTTGTTCAGAGATAGTTGTCCCGAACAAAGAGTTATTCGAACTGTCAGCACCAAAGTATAATCCCCATTGTTTACTAGAGACCAGATCATTATTTGTAATAGTGTTTCCATTAGCAGAGGAAGAAAAGTAGAGGTTGTAATAATTTAAGCTAGCAATGTTGTTGGAGAGTTTGTTATTGGAGCTGGATATGAGGAAGATGCCGATAGCGCTGTTGTTGATAGCAATGTTGTTAGTAAGGGTGTTGTTGGAGCCGGAGAGATAGAGGCCATAGCTGTTCGAACTGGCATTGTTGCCGGCGATGGTGTTGTTGTTGGAGCCGAAGAGATAGATGCCATAGTTGGCGTTGTTGTTTGCAGTGTTATTAGTCAGGGTGTTATTATTGGAATCAGAGTCTAGCTTGATGCCATGTTGACTATTGTTACCGGCAATATTGCTGGCCAAGATGTTGTTGCTAGAGCCTGGGGCCAAGTAGATTCCACTATACCTGTTGTTTGATGCGTTGTTATTTGTAACTGTGTTGTTGGAGCTATAGTCTAGAACGAGGCCATAGCCGCTGCTGAGGGTGTTGTTCATTATAGTGATGTTGGAGCTGCTGGAGATCCAGATACTTGTGTCGCCGTTGTTGATAGCAATGTTGTTTGTAAGAGTATTGTCATCGGAACTGGAAGACAGATAGATACCATGCTCTGTGTTATTATTTGCAGTATTGTTGATGATAGTATTGTAGTTGGAAGCGGAGGAAAAGAATATGCCCTTGGTGTTCAAAGTGACGATGTTGTCGGCGATTGTATTATTGTTGGAGCCAGAAGAGACGAAAATGCCAGAAGAGGAGGAGAAACCAGAGTTATTGTTTGCAGTGTTGCCGATGAGGGTGTTGTTGGAGCTGGAGGAGAGATAGATGCCCTGGCTATTTGAGTTAGCAGTATTATTGGTCAAATTGTTATTGGAACTACCAGAGAGGTAGATGCCATAAGTGTAATTCAAAATCATACAATTTCTCACAGTGATATTTGCAGCGGCAAGATTAATGCCCGAGGTGTCAGATGACTGATTGCCAGTAATCGTATGCCCTTGGCAGTCCAAAGTAATATTGTTTGCAAGGATGTTGAAGCAAGTTCCATTGGAATTCAAAGATTGATTTAAAGTGTAAACACTATTTGCTGAAAACGTGTCTCCACAACCAGTTACATTACGAACTTCTTGTATTCCCAAGGGCTCATCTTCAATTGAAAGGGAGCCAATAACAGTGCTTTCTTGGGGTGTTTCCGCAGGTGTTTCTTCTGGAACTATTGGTTCAGGGATTGAAACAATCAAAGAGGTTTCAGAAGAGACTAAAACTATTTCAGAAGATTGAACTTCTTGGATTGAAAGAACTTCAGGAGTATAAACTAATTCTATCTTAAGATTATGATCTCCTGCAGGAAGTGATAAATCAAATTTTGAAAGGTCTACATTTATTACACTGTTTGAGGAGAATCCTTGTCCATAGCCCAAATCATTTCCATTGTAAATCAGATCTCCATCAATCCATTGCATTGAGATTAAATCGCTTAAAGGAATTTCATAAAGTTTATTTCCATCAACGCTTAATCTTACCCTTGAGTCTGAAGGAAGGAGATCTGTTTCAGACATTGGAATTTCAAAATTTCCTGATATGATTTCATTTTCAGCAAAAGAATCTTTGTCAAGGAAGATTGCATTTCCTGTAAATCCCTCATTCATCGAAATCATAAACAGTGCGCCAGTAACTAGGAGGATAACTGTAAACAATGAGACAATCATCTTATTTCTATTTCTTTTGAAAACGCTTTCAGAATAATCATCTCTCGCCTCATTCAATCCACTTCTGCAGAATTTTTCATAACCTTTATAATCATTCCATTTCCTGCTTTCATTTATTCCAATTTTATTAAATTTCATTTTTTCTCACCCCAATATATAAGTTTTGCCTTTCCGATCTCCCTTATCCTTATTTGCTCTGCCCCTTTCAACTCGGCGATAGCAACCGCAACAGTATTCCTAGAAATAGAAAGCAAGTTAGCAATCTCTACAATAGTGAGTCCGTCAGAATTCTTTTTCAATATCTCAATCACCTGCTCTTTTTTACTCTTCATAGTGCATCAATGCTTAGTGTTGCAGAACATTTCAACACACATTAATAAGGTATACTATCAATGTTATGCATCAAAGCACAATTCTATTTATAAATATATGGTTTTTGAGCAAATTTCATGACGCTAGAAAATATTTTCAGAAATTTTGTAGAAACCTTGCATTATTGTCAACTAAAGAATCATTTGAAGCCCAAAGCTCTTTGATAAAGGCTTACTATCTTATCATGATAAACTTTTTCGCTTTTTACAGGAACTTTGGAATAAATCTTTTTTATTTGTGCGTATGTCTTTCTTGCATTCTCCAAGTCATTGATTTCCAGGGAATGTTCCATTTCCTTGATCTTATTTTTCAATGAGCCTTCAAGAAGTTTTCTTCTTATTATCACTGATATCAATGCAAGTATTGCTACGGAAAGCCCGAATAGATAATAAATCCAATATGTGCTTTTTGGTGTAATGACTGAAGCAGGAGTTTCTTTTCCAGTAACATTGGTCGCATTTTGCACCGTTGTTTTCTCAGCACATTTTTGAGAAACTGCGGGCTTGCTTTCCATAGTTCCACAATTATGCAAATCACTGCATGTTCTTGTCTGTGCTTCATTCTTGCATGCCGACCAATTGGAACATTTCCAACTCTCATTGCAATCTGCTGTTGGAATGCTTCCGCCCCCTCCACCGCCACCCCCGCCACCTGGGGGAGGTATAGGAGTTTCTCTTGCATAATAGGCTGTGAAATGCGCTACCCTAAATGTTAGAGTTTTATTTGTAGAGTTATAGCTTATGCTTCCGCATAGGGATAAAGGGCACACGTCATTATCAGCCATGATCTGGGGATTTGTGAATATAAGATTATACAGGATGAGTTTAGCAGGCCCATTCAATTCAGGAGCCAAATTGCTCTTTATCTCTATCCAGTTGGATGAGATGTTCACATTTGCATCAAGATCGCTTCCGTTGCTCAAATCCATATTCTCCAAGAATTTAATGCCTCCATAGGTTGGATTTTCAATCGTTAAATTTGTTATGTTTGAAATGTCCACCTGAGAAAGATTTGTAGTACTTCCCGAAAATTTTGATGTTTTATAAACTTCAAACATTCTATTTCCGGAAGCCCCAGTATTGTTGTATTGATCAGCGCATACGATATTCCAATTGTAGTTTCCAAGAGATAAATTTCCAACAGTGAAAGCCCGAATGACATCCTTCGTGATGCTTAGGCCAGTTTTATTTATTTTATTATTCAGTAAGATAGAGCAGTTTGTAATATTGCTTATATCTGTCACATTGTACTTCAATGTCATTGCGGAAACAGCAGTCTTGGAACCATCAGCGGTCATCAAACTAACGACTGGGGGCGTCGTATCTGGGCTCAAGGGAGCGAATATATAGCTATTAAATCCGAAAGAGGATGTTATGTTTGCATAAACCACTTTGTTTATAGTATCAACTCCATTGATTGAAGAGGTTGTGTTTGCAAGTACCCAACTGTCGGGGCCAGTGGATAGGTACATCTTGAGATTGCTTTCATTTAATCCAATTGTTTCATCCGTATATGAAATGTTCAGCAATACCTCTTCATCAGGGTAGGTTGTTATTTGAAGATATTTACTTACATTGTATAATCCTGGACTTTCAATCGCATTCATGGAATTAATTTCAATACCTCCCTCGTAAAATTCACTGCCCCCATCATAGAATAAGCTTGCGGTTGTAGGATAAGATGAAGAATTGAAAGTCATGTTTATTATATTGTTGTTAGTTGAAATTCCTGAACTGAAGTCTATCCCCCATGTTGAAAGAATATTATTTGTGAAAATGTTATTGGAGCTGGATTCGAGACGGATACCATATGTGGAGAACGATCCGTTCATAATGACAGTATTGCCGGTAACTGTGTTGTTGGAGCTGGATTCGAGACGGATACCATATGTCTTAGATTGATCTCCTGTGATAGTGCAGTTCTTGATTGTTGTATGGTTGTAACCATTGACATATATTCCAGAACCTGAATGTTTGATTGTAAACCCCCCGCATTCAAGAGTAACATTATTTGCCAGAATATTAAAGCAGGTTCCTGACGAATTTACAGAATGATTCAAATAATAAATTATATTTTCTTGATCCAGAACTTGACAAACTGAAATATTCATTTCAGTTATAGCCATAGGCGTATATCCCCTACATTCACCAATGGCGGTTATGTTCTCCCATTCTAAAGTAGGATGCCCCTTAGCATCACAAAAATTATCCCAAGGAGGGAAACTCCAAATATTCATCGGGGCATTTGAGATATTATAAAAATAAGGTTCATTATCTTGGATTGCATTACAATCTATGTTATAGCTACCCGTGCTATTTGTCCAACAATTATTTGGATTTCCTGTTTTATTATTCCAGTAAGAGTTCGACATTATTGGACTATTAGGACTATAGCCGATTAGCCTTCCAATATTTGTAGTTCCATCTACATTCCCAGTTGAATAAGAATTTGATATGCTCCCACCTTCTAAACTGCCAACCAATCCTCCCGCCACTGTAGTTCCATTTACATTCCCAGTTGAATAAGAATTTGATATTATTCCATCAAAATTATAGCCAATTAATCCACCTACTGCTTCATCACCCTTTACATTACCCGTAGAATAAGAGTTATTTATTGTTCCCTCACTCTCACCAACTAATCCCCCTATATTTGCTAATCCTGTTACATTTACAGTAGAATAAGAATTTGATATTGTCCCCTCAGTATTGTAACCAACTAATCCTCCTATTTCATCTCCTCCAGTTAGATTTCCAGTAGAATAAGAATTATTTATTATTCCATTATCATTCGAACCAACCAACCCCCCAACAGATCCATTACCGGTTATATTAACATCTTCTAATTTAACATTTTCTATTTCAGAAAAAGAAACATAACCAAACAATCCTATGTAATCTGTAGAAGGCCTATTTATGAACAACCTCGTGATAGTATGGTTCTGTCCGTCAAATGTGCCTCTGAAGGGGGTTGTCCAATTACCAATAGGCTCAAAACCTGCTCCAGCATTATATGGAACAATATCACAATCAATGTCATTTGTTAAAATATATTCTCCTGAGAGGTTATTTTGCATAGCTTGTAGTTCGCTACAATTAGTAATTGAAATGATAGATTGTATTCCCAGTGGCTCATCCATTATTGAAAGTTGTGAAGTTTCCACCAGGATGGAGGCATCATTTGTAGGATAATCATTTCCAGGTGTTGAAGGAGAATTTTGAAGTTCTTCATAATTGGGAGAAACTTCTGCAGTTGGCTCATCAGTTATCAAAGGAGAAGGGGCAGAAGATGTAGTAAGTCCAGTAATCAGAACATTGGTGCCAAATTTATTTTCATTTGTTCCATGTGTAAGTAAAATAGAAAACATCGAAGTACATACAATTAAAACAGCAAGGAATAAAGCAATTTTTCCAGGCCCCATAGAGTTCTTAGCTTTTCTAATATATTTTGTTTTGATCTTATCTCCCTCCCTGTAAGTAGTATAATAATATGGCCCGAACTTTTTATCCCCTCTTTTTATGTATTTCTTATGCATCTTGTACATCACTTTCAGTTAACTTACACTTTTCAGCGCAATGAATCCCCTCATTTTAAAACGGTTAAATTACACTACAGTTAACCTACATAAAAATACTCTAAATTGATTTAAATATCTATCTCTGATCATCGATAAAAGTTCTTACTGCTTTCAAAGCCAGCTTGTTCATTTCTTCAATTGTCATTTCAGAAGTATCTATGACAATGTCATAATTTTTTAGTTCGTATGGGTTGATTTTGTAAAGCATTTTATGTCTTTTAATATCGCTTTCAATTCTTTCTTTATTTGCCATTTCTGCTTCCTCAATGCTTTTGTATCCTCTCTCACTTCCCCTTTTTGCAAGGAAAACTCTTTCTGCTCCGACTTTTGGATCAACATCCACAAATATCTTTATTGAGTTTGGAATAAAAAACCAGCTTAGCCTCCCATCAATCACAAAATTATCTTCCTTCTGTGCTAATTTTTTCTGATATTCATCAACTTCTCTATCTGTCCAATCTTCTTTTTCTCCAAGTTTATTCAATTCAGCCAGAGTCATTCCCCTTTCAAGAGCCATTTTTCTTCTCATGTCGCCCATGCTATATCTTTCCATATTCAATTCCTTTGCAAGAAAATTACCTATTGTTGATTTTCCAGATCCGACCTTCCCAGCAAGAGTAATTATCATCTTTTTTCAACCTCTTTCTTTAATTTCTCAAAAACTTTCCTTCTGCCCATATTCCCATTAACAATTTTTAATTCTTTAAAGTTTTTCATTGTCATGAATTTTCTTTTAACATCCTTCAAAAATTCTTTATTTTCAAAAACTGCCCTTTTCAATTTCTGTTCTCCATTCTTCTTTTCTATTCTTTTCATGGAAACATCCAAGGGGATATCCAATATTATTGTTAAATCTGGCTTCAAAAATTTATCAGAATACTTCTTCCATTCCTTTCTTTCAAGCTGATATGCGAGAGTAGAATAATAATATCTGTCTGAAATCACGATGCAGCCTTTATTCAATTCTTTTTTTATCAGAATATTATTTTCTTTCATTCCTTTGCTGAATAAAAAAACCCATCTTTCTTTTGTAAAACTCTCCCCCTCTTTGCTTTTCACAAGCCGCTTTATCATTTTTCCAGTCCTGGTTCTATTGCTTGGTTCATGGCTGACAAAGACTTTTCTTCCTTGATCTTCAAGGAATTTCTTTAGCAGCATTGCCTGGGTTGATTTTCCAGAGCCATCTATTCCATCAAGAACTATGAACATCCCCGCTTTTACCATACCTTTTTAAGTTTTATTTCGTATATAAATATTATAGTAAAATGTTCGACATCCTGATATCGAAGCCCAAGAAGTTCAAGCAAGAGAAATTGAAGGAGCTTGGTTTAAATAAAATTCTTTTTTTAAATCCTGAAAATTCAGCCATAATGGATGTGGGAAGCAAAGAAGATCTCAGAAGGGCGATTTCATCGGCTCACTCAAAAAATAAAATTATAATCGTGAGAGGGCAGGATGATGAGATAAACAGGATAGTTTTAGAAGACAAGAGAATTTCAATGCTTTTAAGTCCAGAAGGAAAAAGAAAGAAAGATTCAATGCATTCTAGAAATTCGGGATTGAATCATATTCTCTGCGCTCTTGCCTCAAAAAATGACATTGCAATCGGTATCAACTATTCTGAATTCAAGAAGATGAAGGGAAAAGAAGCCGCAGAACATCTTGGAAGGGTTATGCAGAATGTTAGGCTGTGTAATCAATATCATGCTCCAATGGTTTTAGCATCTTTTGGAAAAAAGCCAGCATCAATATATGAACTGAGATCATTTGCTCTTTCAATTGGCATGACCACTGATCAGGCAAAGAAAAGTTTAGAAAAGGCAAAAGAACTTTTTATATGATCTACAAAATCTGTTAATCCCCCCATATCTAAAGCATTTAAAAAATAATAGGCGATGAGTCTTTTGATGCATGCATCAAAATTATAAACCAATAATTAACGGTAAGAAATTATCTGTCTTCTGAGATTGACTGCTTTTAGCTTTTCATCCGAAAACGTAATACTGCCCTATCTCATCACTATTGGCAACAATATCTGTTGAAGTTATCATTCCAACAACTTCTCCATCTTCAATAACCGGAAGTTTTTTTATCTTGTTTTTTATCATAAGATAAACTGCATCATCTATAAAATCATCAGGCCTTGTTACTATGACTTTGGAAGTCATTATGTTTGAAACAGGAATCTTGCTAGGGGTTTTATCAAGCGCAGTAATCTTTCCAAG
>Ga0180009_10005297_pt1 | contig 13873 bp, 16 predicted proteins | sample OS_PC_MetaG_FD_123537 | JGI IMG/M metagenome (GOLD analysis project Ga0180009, IMG submission 123537) | Groundwater microbial communities from the Aspo Hard Rock Laboratory (HRL) deep subsurface site, Sweden - OS_PC_MetaG | ecosystem: Environmental > Aquatic > Deep subsurface > Groundwater... | reverse complement strand
GCTTTAAAGAGCATCTTAATCAGGTCAATTCTGATCTCTTTGGCTTTAAGTTTTAACTGAGCAAGGTCAAGCTGTCCGGTAAACATAGGATAAAATTAGTATAGCGTAAATGGTAGAATATAGGAAAGCCGCCTTAGCTCAGCTGGTAGAGCAACGGTATCGTAAACCGTAGGTCTTCGGTTCAATTCCGAAAGGCGGCTCAGTAGGTATCGACTGCCTGCAACGCTTTGCGTAGCAATGCGGGCCGGTGTTTAGCAAAATTGTCGCTAGGAGTAGAATTCGGTCATAGGCTGGGATATTCCCAGCGTATCATAATTTTGCTAATAAATTTTCTCTTTCGATACAATTAGCACATTTATGGCATAAAATTATTTGGCTGTCTTTAAGTTTGGCATTCCAGCAAGAAACGGTATGTTGAAGGACTTTCCCCTTTTTCAATAAAGCGATCAAATCTTTTTTCTGCCAGTCGACGGTCGGCATCATTACCGCCATTGGTTGTAAAAATGATTTTGACAGGAGTTCTTCAATACTTTTGTGATGAAAGTAATCGTTATCGCCGAAAACAAAATTATCATCCAACATATAGCCAAGACAGATGCCGTCGGCGTCGATTTGTTTGGCCAGAATTCCGGCAATGATCATAAATAAAGTGTTTCGGCCCGGCACCCAGGCTTGATTATCATCCCCGGTTTGACCGCCTAATAAACTGCTTTTGGTCAGTTGTTTGAGCAAATCTGTTTTAATAATTTTTACTGGCTCAAAGCCCAAAATTTTAGCTGTTTTTTGCACCAAATATTTTTCCGCCTCTAAAGCGGTTTGGCCGTAATCGATAAATAAAGGGAAGACTTTATAGCCTTTGGTTTTCAGCACCATTCCGGCCGCGGTACTATCGATGCCGCCGGAATAAAGCAGAACAATCTTTTTGGTCTTTTTTCTTTGTAAGCCTTTAAGTAAGTCTTCGTTGTATTTAGTTTTAATGATCATAATTTAATGAATTTAAAAAATTGATTAATTTTAGCCTGATTTTTTCGATAGTCAAAGTTATTATAAACGCTGGAGCGTAATTTATGTTTTTTTACATAAGCCGGTAACTCTATTAAAGTTTCCTGAACAATTGTCCGGGTCAAACCTTTAGGCAAATAATTCAAACCGATTTTGTCCATAAATTTTTTAATCGGGTTAATATTCTGGTTTTGCAGATAACCGGTTAATAAAATTGCAAACCCAACCATTTCCCCATGGAGAAAGTGAGCCATTTTATTTTCAACACAATAAGTAAAGAAGTGCTCACCGCCTTCTTCCGGCCGGCTGTTGCCGTATAGGTTGCACAACTGTACTTCCATCGCCAGCGAGTTAACAATAGCTTCTAAACCTTTCTTAGTTTTTTGTTTAATAGCTTCAGAGTGAGATAACAGGCCGTCAAGAATACCTTGGGCTATAATAGCCACACTGTAATCATAGTGATCTTTAGCCTGACGCCAGTCATACAGACCGGTAAAAATTGATAAGACATCACTGCAACCGCTTAAGTGAAATTTCCATGGCGCTTTTTTTAACAACTGCCAGTCAAGAATAACTTTGTCCGCTTTCTTTGATTTAACATATTTGACACAATCGTTTTCCCTTAAGCCGGTGCAATCAACTAAAAAAGAGTCGGCGGAAATGGCCGTAGGAATACTGACTGTTTCCAATTGCCATTTTTGGGCCAGGTAGCGGCCGATATCATTAACTTGACCGGCGCCGACTAAATAAGCGACTTTAACGGTTTTATCTTTTAGCCGGAGAGAGTCGACGTAAGATTTATTACTGTTTTTAATAAAAATCGTTTCCCAAATATTGATCTTTTTAAGGAAAGGGGCGGCAATTTTTAAAGCAGAAGGACTGGTAATAAGAATTGCTCTTTTTTTGTCTTTAAGTAATGAGTTTTTAGTCCATTCGATAAGTGGCAAGTTGCTGACAAATTTATTAGCCATGATGTTTATATTATAACTGTTCTAGCTGATTCAAAATCCTGGCGGTAACTTTTTTTGGCTGAAATTGTTCAACATAACTTTTCATTTCTAAAGACTTTTTTCTCTAAAATCAGGATTGTTAAGCCAATAGATTACTTTTTCCAGTGCGGTCTCATAATCTTTTTCAAGATTTCCGCTAGAAAAATATAGCAAATCTGTATCGCCCTGCACTAATTCAGGATATGTAAGCCTAGAGGGTATTACAGGAAGACAACCGGCGGCTAGAGATTCTGCAACTGAGACTCCGAACGTTTCATGAGTCGCAAAACAGGGAGCGAGGGAAGCACGATTGAGTAGTTTGTAATATTCTTCTCGTGAACGATTAAATTGGATGCTTAATGATTGGAATCCGGCGAGTGTGTTTTTAAGGTCGATTACCGTATCAGAATCGGCTGAACTCCAAAAATTTTCCTCATTAAGACTGGTAGATATTATAAATCTTAGATTAGGAAATTGGTTTGAAAGGTCTCTGACCATCTTTAAAAAATAATTGGGGGTTTTATCAATATTCAATCGGTGATTAAATATTATTAAATTTTTATCTCTGGCTTGAGAAGCAACGGTGATTCTTTCGCTGTTTAGTGGGAAGCCAACGACAGAAATTTTTTCTTTGGAGTATCCTTGTTCTATCATTTTTTGTCTAAAATAGTCTGTCGGGACGAATATAGCATCAGATTTTTCATACCATATTTTTTCTAGATGACTAACCCATGGAGTATAAAAAGTTATCCAATCTTCATCGATAAATGTACCCATTGAGGCATAATAAGCAATGAGTGGTTTTTCTTGTTTGACAACTTCTAAATTCCATATTAGTTGATCTAAAGAACATCTTAATGGACAGGAAACGAATAGAATATCTTTTTCTGGAATATTAATCTTAGAAAAAGACTCTAAGACGCTTAGTTTATGCATAAAAGCAGCGTCTTCACTTTGGTTTTCTTCGACCACTCTTTTAGGAATGACAGTGAGATTGACCCCATTCTGTAAAAAACCGTCTATAAGGTCTGTGTTAAATGTTTTCATCCAATTCGTATCCACATCAGCAATGCGTGCGTAGATTATATCCAATTGTTCAACGTTCATAAGTCAGTACTAAACATAATTCTCTTATAAGCGTATTATATAGGGCTAAGCAAGTTTTGAAGAAGAATGTTTCTATCCGAGGAAATCGTCAGGTGGTTTTGTAATCTCGTATCTTCCGGCAACCGTTCTGATACCAAATCTAGTCGGAGCAACAGGGCCAACAGACTCTTGAGCATCTTGCTTTTCAACAGTTACATCAACAGGTTTTGGTTTTGATCTTAATCCCTCTCTGATATTCATCAAACATTGTATGAATGTATTTTGAATTTCTCTCATATATTTTAATAAAAATATTATAATACACTCGAATTACTTTGTCGATCTAGGTTCTTTCGAGATGGCCATGATACACATGATACAATAGTTTTATGAAAAATCTAGTTATTCGTAAACTGCTTCAGAAGGATTATAAAGCAGTCCGAGAGGTTGATATTCAAACCCAAAGGCAATATTTGGGTAATAAATTCGATTTAATGAACAAAAAAGGGCAGGAAAAACATTTAGTTTCTCGTAAAAATGAATTTGCTATTAATCTAGAGTCAGGTTATTGTTTTGTCGCTTCTTTAAATGACAAAATTATTGGTTTTATTCTGGCTCATGAAACACAACCATTTTTAGGAAACATTTACATTAGATATATAGGGATAAATCCTCAATATCAAGGCCATGGCATAGGTATGTTTCTTTACAAAGAACTTATTAAAAAGGCCCGAAAAAATAAAATCGAGAAAATTACGGCTTTAATCAATCTGGACAATCCTTACTCGATGAAGTTGCACAAAAAGGCTGGATTTAATTTAAAAGATAGAAAAGAGGCAGTCCTCCAATTAATGAGTCCACAGAATGTACGGATGGAATAAGTCCATTTGCCGAAACGCCAAGTGAAAATAAAGTTCAGCGGCAAATTTATCTACTACAGGATAAATCTCAGGTGGATATTGATCAGAATCTAGTAGAGTTTTAAAATTATTTAACATTCCCGAGATAACTTTTCTTTTTGAAGCTTCGCTATTATTCCGACGTTTTAGAAACACGTTCAAATTGGCCGTAAGAGCATTTGTTCCTTCAGACAGTTCTTGGCCAACGTTATGAAGTAAAGGCAGCATGTCATTAAAACCAGTTGCAAAGTGAGGATGGATAAACGATTGGTATCCGTAGAAACTAAGCAGTTCAGGAGGCACGTCAAGCAGCCTTCCTTCTTGTTTGTACTTATTATACAAAGGTGTTCCAGGCTGCATTTTAAGATTTGCCACAATATATCCGCTTGACTCCAGATTCTTTAAAAGAGCTACCTCCTGAGCAATATTTTCTCGCGTATGCCAGTCTAAACCCAATATTGAAGTGGTTACCACATTAATTCCGGCCTCCTGTAGTCGGTTAATTTCCGCTTTAAGATCAACACCATTGTTTTTCTCATATCCACGCAAGAGTGATTCAACTCCGATATTCACAGTGCTTAACCTTAAAGCACCCATAGTTAACTCGTCGATGCTATATTTTTGAATCACACGAGAAGAGGTAGTACTCACTAATTCACATTGAAAGGGCAAGTCCCGGCAAAGTTCAAATACTTCCTGCCATAATCTTATATTACCAAGCCCCTGAGGTTCAGCGATACTGACCGTGAACGTTTGGCTCTCAGGAGCAATTTTGTTGTGGGCCCCAATAATTGCCTCTTTAATCTCATGAGCAGAAAATGGTGAGACATAATCTTTTCCGAACTGAGCTGTAGAAGGACAAATATCACAACCATACATGCAACCCAAGCTGCTAATAAGCAAAGCGTAGCTGGCTTTTTTGGCAATTCCATCAAAACGAGTTTCTGTATCTGACCGGACGGTAACTACTTTCAATGGTTCATTACGGGGTTGGCCGATAATGTCTCGAAGATCGTGAACCTGCGATCCTTTTAATTGGTAATCAGCCAGTTCCGATGATTCTGTCAATAGTGCTCCGACGGAGGCAGCTATAACTTTGACTTTCGGATATTTTTCATGAGCAAATTTGGCAATTTCCCTAAAAGTACTATAGCCGCTTAAATAAGTAGCAATGACTAAATAGCCATATTCTCCCCTATCTAACTCCTGATCTGCTCGCTCTAGTGTAATCGGTTCAGTAATTACTGTGCTCGGTTGATTTATATTTTCTGCCATCCATTGTCCCGGCGCATTGTATGGGTACCAATTGAAAGAAAACGGATTATCTTGTCTCTTAATTTTTTCTAAATAGCTTTCAATAAAAGCCTGATCATAATATTTTCCTAACCCTTTACGTTGAGGTCCTTCTAGCCGGGTAGTCCAATCAGTAGAATTGTAAGAATTATCTTGGGCAATAGTGAAGAGAATTTCTTTACCCATTTAAGGGACTAATCTCAGTTAATTTTCTCATATATGGTTGTAAAGCTTCGGGCACATGAACATTCCCATTATCTTGTTGAAAATTTTCTAATATTGCACTGAACAATCTCGGCAATGATACCGACGTAACGTGTAAAGTATGGACATAGGCTTCTTTCCCATCATGGTTTTCGTAGGTAGCGTCGAGATATCTTGAAGAAAAATCAGAATGCGAAGAACAGCTCGCTACTTCCCACCATTCATCTGAACCTGGTGCATAGACTTCATAATCATAGGTTAAATGATAGCTTAATCCCATACTTCCGGTACAGAGAAGCACTTTTCTATATGGTAACTTTAGGCTTGTTAGTACTTCCTCTACACTCCCCAGGGCTCGATTATGCTCCTCTCTCCAATCTTCGTTGCGGGTAGCTACAAAAATTTCTGTTTTTCCAAATTCGTGAAGCCTTGTATAAAGCGTCATGGGTTTATCTTCTATCCTAAAAGAACGCGAATAACCGACCATTCGGAGCGGAGATTCAGCAAGATTCTTTCCGAATTTTGCCCCTTTCAATAAATTAGTTTGTTGGACTTCTATAGTAGGGTTCAGATAAAGATCAGTGCCCTCAATATGAAAACTGACAGCTCCATATAGAGGAAATGCGCCGGTCGTGAATAATGATCGTTCATTAACTACCGTTGGCGCCATCATTTCGCTATAACCATTTTTTGTATGAGTATCCAACATTAAATTGATAAGTGCTCTATCTAAGGTAGCTCCGGCTCCAAAGAGAAAAGGAAACCCTTCCGAAGCAACAGTTTGGCTTTTATCCGGGTCGAATATCCCCAACCGAATTCCTATATCCCCATATGTCTGGGGGTGATTCGTAGTTATAGTTTTTTGACCTTCAGATATAAACACGACATTATCTCCTTTGCCGTTTTCTCCCGTAGGTACTTCAGGTGCCGCAATATTCGGGAGTCGCAAGTATTTATCTACAAGACCAACTAATAAATCACCTTGGCGAAGGCCTTCACCTAAACTTTTAAGCGTAGCCCTTCGGGCTAAATCAGACAATTTTTGAGGATTAATGTCACCACTATTTACCAGTTGTTCGTAGGTGTTTATAAATTTACGATATTGATTTTTAGCAAAACGCCTATCCATTTCCTGATCCATTAACTTTTTATTTTGTAGCAACTCAATTTGTAGCATATTTATAACCTATAATATATCCATTATTTGCTAAAGTCAAATACTTGTGTTGTCTCGCAATTTATTATATTATTCACGTTGTTAATCAAGGCATTCAAATGAATAAATTAGGTATGAATACTTTTAGAAACTATCATGAGATCTGTGGAATAATAGGAGGAGTAGGTCCAGCGGCTACCAATTATCTTTTTGGTCTTATAATCAAACTTCATAAAGCAGCAAAAAAGGATCAAAATCATATTCCTCTTCTTATATTTAATAACCCTCAAATCCCTGACAGAACTGAACATTTAATTAACGGAGGAGAAAATCCATTATCAGAACTTATTCAAACTGCAAATATACTTAAAAAGGCAGGAGCTACTTTTATAGCAATTCCTTGTATTACGGCTCATGTTTATATCAAAGAAATAGAAAAAGAAGCGGGGATAAAAACAATTAATTTGATTAAGCTTACCCTAGACCATATCAGGACCGCTTTTGGAAAAACTGCCATTGTGGGACTGTTGGCCACTGATGGCACTATCAAAAGCAATATTTTTAAAGACGAAATGAACGGATTAAATATTGTTATTCCAGATAAACACGGTCAAAAGAACGTAATGGAGGCAGTTTATGGCAAGTATGGTCTTAAAGCATCTTGTCTAAATAACCGTAACTTCAAGCTTTTATACCATGAAGCTAAAAAACTGATTAAAAATAAGGCAAACGTTATTGTCGCTGGCTGTACAGAGATACCTCTCGTTCTTAAACAAAGCAAGTGCAATTTTCCTATTATTGATCCCATGGAACTTATGGCTAAAGAAATTCTAGAAAGAACTCTTAATAATAGTTCTTTTAAGGCATAGGTGGTAAAATCAAGGCATTCTATGAAAGATACAATTTCCATCATAATAAAAAAACTCCTTCTGTTAGTCGGAGAAAATCCAAATAGAGAAGGGTTAAAAGAAACTCCTAAGCGAATGGAGAGGATGTATTACGAATTACTAAAAGGTTATGAATTAGACCCCAGGTCGATTTTTAAACGTTTTGACGGAGAAAAATACACAGGTTTAATTGTTGTCTCTGATATTGATTTTTATAGTTTATGTGAACACCACTTGTTGCCTTTTTACGGCAAAATCCATATTGGTTATATTCCTGACGGCCACATTTTGGGTTTATCCAAATTTGCCCGATTAGTGGAAATTTATGCCCGACGGCTACAGGTTCAGGAAAGAATGACAAAACAGATTGCCGATGCCTTGCAAGATAATATGAATCCTAAGGGGATGGCTGTTTATTGCGAGGCCGAGCATTTTTGCATGAGTATGCGCGGTATAAAAAAAACTAACAGCCGGACCAAAACTTTAATTTCCACCGGTTTATTTAAGACCAAAAAGAATTTATTGCAGCAATTTTTTAATCAAATTAATAATAATCAAAAAAGAAATTATGAAAATTTATAAAACGATTGAGTGGGATATGGGCCACAGAATCCCTAATCACCGATCGCAATGCCGGCATTTACATGGTCATCGTTACCGGCTGGAAGTTTGCTTGCAGGGAAAATTAATTGATAGGGCCAATGATTCTTCCGAAGGCATGGTGATGGATTTTAGCGATGTGAAAACAATTCTAAACAGTGAAGTAAAAGATGTTTGTGACCATGCTTTTATGGTTTGGAAAAATGACCTGAAATTAATCAGCTTTTTTAAAGAAAATTCAGACATGAAACATATTGAGGTGTCGTTTATTCCGACCGCAGAAGAAATTGCCCGCTGGCTGTTTCTAAAACTAAAGATTAAATTCAAAGACAAGTTTAAAACCGGATTAATATTAAAGTCGGTAACTGTCTGGGAAACACCCAGCAGTAAAGCTACATATGAAGCCGAATAATTTAAATGTTTCCGGCGATGGTGTTTTTTTCACCATTCAAGGTGAAGGTGTCTCTATGGGCAAACCGGTTTGTTTTCTAAGGCTGCGTGTTTGTAACTTAAAATGCGGTTGGTGTGATACTCGCTATGCCTGGGACACAAAAACGCCTGAATTTTGGAGCGAAAAACAGGAGTGGTCGATCAATAAGACAAAGAAAAAAATAGAAGCCGGCTGGCAATGTAAAAACAAGAAAATTACGAAAAGATTAGTCATCACTGGCGGAGAACCCCTATTGCAAAAAGAAATAATTGATAAGTTAATTGATGTTCTGCCTGATTGGTTTATTGAAATAGAAACTAACGGAACAGTGATGCCAACAAAAAAAATGTTGGAATATTGCCAATTTAATTGTTCGCCAAAACTGAAAAATTCCGGTAATCCTAAGGTTGCCAGGATTAAAGGTGAAGTTTTGCAGGCATTAAATCTGGCTAATTCTGTCTTTAAATTCGTCGTCATGGTTAACTCTGACATAAGAGAAATTGAAAAAGACTTTATCATCCCGTTTAATCTAGATATTAATAAAATAATTATCATGCCTGAAGGAAGATCGGCTGAAGAAATCGCCAAGAATGCTAGACAAGTGGTAGAAAAAGTAAAAGAAAAAGGGTACCGGTTGTTGGGACGATTGCATTGTGATCTGTGGGGGGCAAAAAGAGAAGTCTAATAAAAATTCTATGACTCAAGAATATGTCCAACATTTAACAGAAGAATATGGCATCAGGCTAAATGAAAATTTAGGACAACATTTACTGGTTGATCAGGAAGCGTTAGGTTTTATCGCCGGGCAACTGATTAAAGGGGCTAATGTGGTGGAAATCGGAAGCGGTCCGGGAAATTTGACTGCTAATTTGGCCCAACGGGCAAATAAAGTCATCGGAATCGAGATAGACAGAAGGTTTGAAAAAGTTCTAGCTGATGTGACTACAGATAATAAAAATGTGGAAATTCTTTTCAGCGATGCCTTAAAGTTGAATTTTGACAAGTTAATATCCAAAGATTGCTCACGGGAATGGCAGATTGTCGGCAATATCCCCTATCATATTTCTGAGCCGTTTCTAACAAAAATTGTCGGTTTGCCGGTTGAGGATATTATTCTAACTGTTGGAGATAACCTTGGTTACTTAATTCAATTGGACAATCCCTATAATGATTCATTTAGCCGGCTATCTTTTTTAGCGCAAACTTTTTTTGATACCCAAATGTTAAAAACTTTGGGTAAAAGTTGTTTTTATCCCCAGCCCAGGACGGGTTCGGAAGTAATAAGACTAGCACCGAAAACTAAAGCGGAATATGTTAACCCGAAATTAAAAATTCAGAAACAATTATTTTTATCCGAATCAAGAAGCCCGACAGTGGGAAAAGTCCTTACAGAAACGATGGATTTAGCAATTGAGCAAGGAAAGGTTGTCCGGTCAAAACAAGAATACAACCGGCATTCGAGAAGGACTACAAAACAGGATTTAAGAATGATGTTAACTACCGGCCAAAATGATACCAGAAAACGCTATTCTACTTCACCTGTTGATCAACTAAACTTACCGGAAAATATTTTAAGTTCTCCATTTGCCAGATTGAACAATCAACAAATTCAGGTTCTGGCTATCGCTTTACAAGAAAGGTTTGGTATTTAAAATGAATATTTTACTTTTAGTCGCTCATCCGGATGATGAAACTATTATGTGCGGAGCGACAATTGATAAGCTGGTGCATAATCAACACAAAGTTTATGTATCTTTTTACACTAAAAATGAGCAAGCCTATTTTGGCAAGGAGAAACAACAGTCCCGAGTAAAAAGAACTGTAAAAGAAGCAGAATTAAGCAGTAAATTGTTAGGTTTTAAATATAATTTCCTTGGTTTTAAAGATATGGATTTAGCTAAAGATAAAGGATTGTTAATTCGTGCAACAATTAAAGAAATAAGGAGAGTAAAACCGGATATCATCATTACCCATAACCTGAATGATAAACATATTGATCACAAAACCTTGGCAGAAATTGTGCCCGAGGCTAATTTTCAAAGCGGCTGTTGTTTGTGCGGAGGCCACGAAATTTGGAAAGCTGAAATAGTATTAAAGGGCGAAGTTAATCTGGAGATGACATCATCGTTTAGTTTTGATTTTATATCATCTGTGTCAGCAAAGAATATTACGAAAAAAATTAAAGCTTTTAATGGCTATGAATCAGTAAAAAACGAGCATCAAACAACTCAAGCTTGGTTGCTTGAAAAAATTAAAATCACGGCTAAATTACGCGGCGCAACTATCGGCAATGAATATGGCGAAGCCTTTTGCCTGAATAATTATTCACCGATATCAGGTACTTCAACTAAATTATTATCCCAATTTCTTGAGCAATAATATGAAAAGAATTTCAGTTTATAAACTGGATTCTGCCTATAAAAGTAAGGTTTTTGGGAGCGGAAAATGGGTAGATGGAGAATTACTTAGACAACTTGAGGGTAAATTGAAAAAATATCTAAACGTAAAGTATGTCGTTTTAACCAACAACGGCACCGCGGCATTATTGGCCGCTTACTGGGTATTAAAAGACCAATTTAGCAGTTTAAATGTTGATCCTTATACCTTTCCTGCCACCTATCAACCGGCAAAATTGTTGGGTTATCAAATAAAATTTAACCGCAACATTTTAATTAAGAACCCAAAATTATCAGGCAATTCGTTGAATACAATTGTTCATCTTTTCGGTCAAGCTAATCCCCTCTTAACCAAAGTTGGCAATAAGCCGTTCATTGAAGACGCCTGCCAGGCTTTCGGAGCAGAATTTAGAGGTAAAAAAGCCGGCACTTTTGGAATAATGGGCTGTTATAGTTTTTATCCGACCAAATCCTTACATACCTGTGGCCATGGCGGAGCAGTTGTAACAAAAGATAAGAAACTTTTTCAAAAATTAAAGGTTTTTATTGAATCAGGCAGAATTAACGGACAAATGACCGATAACGTTGCTTTAAATCTTAGAATGGATGAGATTAAGGCCGAATATTTATTAAAAGAAATGGCCACATATGAAAAGCGGGTTAGACAACAAAAAAACCTAGCAAAAGAATTTTTAGAGATTATTCCTTCACCGCAGCCGTTTTTGGAAGAAACGAAAAACACTCGACATATATATTCTGTTTTTAATATGCTGATAAGAAACAGGGATAATTTCAGAAAGTATATGGATAAAGCGGCTATCGAAACAATTGCCTATTACGGCAATGATATTTTGCCTCAAAGCGAACGTTATAAATATAAAGACTTAACAGGTTCTGTTGTTGCTATTCCATGCAGGTGGAATTTGATTGAGCAAGAAAAACATAGAATTAAATCTGCATTAAAGGGCTGGTTTTTATGAAAAGAGTTTTAAAAGTCGGAGATAAAATTTATTCCCAAAGCCTGCAACATTTTGTCCCATCGTATTTGCAAGGATTTCCTCAAAGAGAACAATTTTTATTGAAACACATGAAAGACAAAATTAAATTTGATTTTTCCAGACATAAGGTTATTCATAATGTGGCCGATGTAATCAGAGAAAGCAAAAGATTAACTAAATTACTGGAAGGCAATAGTTTTGATTTTATTTTTGTCGATAACCCTTTTAGCGCTTTAATTATCGAAAATACTATCAAAATACCGATTATTTTCGATTGTATTGATTGGTATGATGAAATGTATCTTAAAGAATACGGCGTTGATAAAAGTTACTATTTATTACGGGTTGGCCTTTTGGAAGTTCTAGAAAGAGCCAGCAAAGTAATCGTTCAGTCGCCGATTATTCTTGAGTCACTGAAACATTGGGGATTAAAAACAAAAGATTATACTGTTATTCCAAATGGTTTTGAAAAAGAGCTTTTTTATCCATACCCCGAAAAAAAGAACAGACGTTTTAAAGAAAAATTAAGTAAAAAATACAAGCTTGATTTCAAGGGAAAGAAAATTGTTGTTTATACGGGAAAATTAAGTAAATGGTATGAGAATATCAAGATTATCGCTGAAGCAATTGAAGATAATCAAATATTTTTTGTTGTGGGGGATGGCCCTTTATTAAATGAAATTCCTAACCGGGCAAATATTATCAAAGTTGGAGCGGTACTTTTATCAGAAGTGCCAAAATATACAAATATTGCCGATGTTCTGGTTTTCCCGGTAGATGTTGATTGCAGCCCGATTGCTATCAGTGAATATCTGGCTGTGGGAAAACCAATTGTTATGGGTAAGGGTCGAATGGAATGGTTACTTAGGAATGGTAGAACCGGCTACATGGTAGACAATAACGTTAATGCCTGGAAAAAAGGAATCCTGTCAGCAATTCAAAATAAAACTCGAATTAAATCTTTTAATCTTAAATTGAGTAAAAATCTTAACTGGGATTATTTGGCACAAAAAATGGTTAATTTTATTAATAAGAAAATTCAATGAATTACGCTATTGTCGGTTTTGGGAAAATGGGCCGACTGTATGATAAATTGTTAAACGCAAAATACATTGTCGATAAAAACCCTATTTTAAATCGAGTTTATTTTTCTTCCGTTGAGGAATTTATCCATTATGGTCAATCGGTTGATTTAGTTATTGTAACCACTCCGACAAACAACCACTTTACTATTACTAAAAAATTACTGATGAGTGGCTATAATGTTTTAGTCGAAAAACCGATATGCTTATCTTCGATAGCAACAAAAGAGCTAGAAAAAATCGCTGTACGAAAAAAACTAATTTTGTATCAATCTTCTTTGGAAAGATACAACCCTTTGGTAAAATTTCTGAAAGAAAAAATTAAACTTTCTACAATCAAAAAAATAAAAAGTTATCGATTCGGAGAAAAACCAGCGAGGGAGTATATCGAAGAAACTAAATTTGATCTGGGAATTCATGATGTTGATTTATGGTTTCACCTTTTTCATAAAAAAATTCCGTGGAAAATAAAAGTCGGTTATGGAAAAAAACGGAGAGAGATCTTTGTGTTCCTAAAAAATTCAAAAATTATTAAATTAAACTTATTAAATAAGGTGGCTGAATTTGATGAGAAAACCCTTGTTTTTTCTAAATCCGGTATTAATAATCCAATTCTTGAAATGATTAATAATATTCAGGGTTTTGACTACAAGATGAATGAACGATGGAGCGAGGAAATAAAAATTATTGAAGAAGCCAAAAATAATACTATCAATCTGCATTAACACGCTCTTAATCTTTTTCCGGCGCTTCCAATTGTTTAATCGGCGTCAAGGCCCGGCCGGAACCGGCTTTAAAGAGCATCTTAATCAGGTCAATTCTGATCTCTTTGGCTTTAAGTTTTAACTGAG
>Ga0180009_10005296_pt1 | contig 13874 bp, 14 predicted proteins | sample OS_PC_MetaG_FD_123537 | JGI IMG/M metagenome (GOLD analysis project Ga0180009, IMG submission 123537) | Groundwater microbial communities from the Aspo Hard Rock Laboratory (HRL) deep subsurface site, Sweden - OS_PC_MetaG | ecosystem: Environmental > Aquatic > Deep subsurface > Groundwater... | reverse complement strand
GATATGTTATTAAAAATTACAGCATTAATATTTTTATTGTTAGCTTTCTTAATTTTTATTAGAATCTCTCAAATTAAATTAGGTAGAAAATCTTTAATGAATCTTAAAACAAGATTGTTAATAGCTTTAATATTCCCATTACTTGTTATAATCTTTATATTCTTCGGATTTTTATTTTTTATAGTATTAATTATAATATTTATTCTAATTTTAATAGCAGTTTTATTAGGGAGATCTAGAAGATTTTAAAATATGTTTTCTTGTTTTTTCATCTAATTTTTCAATAGAATACCTTAACATGGTTCTAGGCATCTTAAATTTGTTTTTTTCAATAAACCCAACAACTTTATTTCTATTCTTACTGTTTGTAGTCTCTTTTAACAACCAACCAACACCTTTCTGCACCATATCATCCCTATCTTGCAACATTAAGTTAGATATCTTAAAAACATCTTTCAAAAATAAACCCCTTTTAGCTGGTTTTATTAAAGAAACAGCAGCAGCTCTTCTAACCCACCTATTTTTTGAAGAAGTCCATATCTCTAAAACATTAATTAATTCAGGATGTTTTTCAATTACATATCCAATTAAATCAGTACATAAAAAATCACACCAAGCCCAGTTATCAACATATTTCTTAACCCAAGATTCAAAAATCTTAAAAGTTTCTTTTGTAAATTTCTTTTTATGAAAACCTATTAATGTAAAAGCAACAACACCAAACTCAAAATACTTTGATTTTAGTAACTCTTCACATAGTTTTATTGTTTCTTTAAAATCTAATCTTCTATAATTTCTAGCTATTTTCCTAACAATTGGAGTTCTTACACCATAAGGTTTTATGGTTTCTTTAAAATAATTTGTAGCCCCTTCTTTATATTTTAAATCAATATTTTTTTGTAACTCTTTTTTAATAGAATTAATAATATTATTCATTTTTAATCCATATATTTGGTGGTTACCAAACAAACACCACTACAAGAATACCTATCCATGTAATTTAAATCTTTATCTTCCCATTTATCAAAAAATTCATTACACTCATTGTGATTATAATTTACACAATTTTCAGGATGACAACAATCAAATAAATTTTTTATAAAATTTTCAGAAGGAATATCATATCCGTGTATTTTATTATTGTTATCAATCCATTGTGCTGCTAAGTTTCCTGCAGGATGAGACCTCCAACCATGTCCTTGACAACCAAAATAACAACCAGCACCCTCTAAACAATTAGTTCCTATATTTTCTGTGTTACCCCCATCTATCCTAACACACCTAGTTTCAAAATAAGGATGTTCTGAAGGGAACCATATACAATCCTGACCCCCAATAATTCCAGGGCCATGAGCATTACATTCTGATTCTGTATTATAATTTTGACAAGGATTAATCTCTTCAATGTTATTAGTTAATGGGTCTCCACTACACCATTTTGGACAACCAGCAGTAAAATCACAATTAGGTTGTTCATAATTTACAATATAAAAATTATCATAAAAATCCCAAAAATCTTCATAATTATTTTGATGATCTTCCCACAAATTCATAATATATTCATCATAATAATAAGAAGGACCATAAATATCTCGAGAAGCAATTTCGTGACCCAATTCATGCCTAAACGTCGTAACAACACCCATATAACCATTAAAAAGTTCTCTATGTGATGATGAAAAATACCATAAACCCCCACCCCAGATTGGGTGAATACTCTGATGTTCGCCTATAATTCCATAAGCAAAACTATTTGTTGCATCAAATCCACAATTTTCACTTAAAGCATTACTATAATACACAACATAATTTTGTTCTTCAAATTGATTAGCAACAGCATACATATAAATATTTATTCTATCCAATCTTGAGACAAAAGGTTCTACATTTAACAAACCATAACCTTCTATTTCATTATTTGAATAAAGAAACCTATAAATATCATTCTCAAAATTAACAGAATAATCTAAAAGATTATAAGGATTGTTATAAAATATTTGATTTTGTTGATAATTTATAGGAACAAAAATAAAATTCATGGGTTTTATACTATCAGTAGCTTCTACTAATATTTTACAAGGATTACAAGCACCACCATCACATTCACAAGAATAATCTACAGCATTATAATCACCATTTTCAATACATTCATACTCATGTAACAATGTTTCATTTATACAAAGATCTGTAACAACATTTCCATTTTTATCAGTAACAGTACCTTGAATATAATAATTTAAACCACCATCTGTGTCCATACAAATGTCTGGCTCTGGTTGTGGTGGCATTTGCCTTCCAACAGCTTCTTTTTCACCCAAACGCTCCAAATAATCACAACCAGAAATAAAAAATAAAACAAATACAATAAACACCAATTTTTTCATAAAATCATCTTTTTTTAAAAATATATAAATTTTTTGATACCCAAACGTTGAGAATATTAAATATACAATATATATTTTCTATTATATGGGTCTAACGGACAACTGTGCCTATCTATCTTTATAAATGATTATTTCTTTTTATATAATATTTATCAAGAAGTGAAAATTATGAATAACAAAATAAAATTAGATATTTTAAAATTACATAACAATTTAGAAGATAAAAAACCAAACTCTTGGATTTGTGTTAGTGGAAAAGGATTATATGAAATATTAAATCAAACAATCAATAAAATAACTTATACGCCAGATAAAAAATTAACATCTAAAATTATAAAAGACATTAGAGCAAAAAATAAATTGTCTCAAGAAAATCTAGCTAAAAAAATTAATGTTCATCCACAAACAATTCATTTATACGAAAAAGCAATTAAAAGACCATCTTACCAAAGATTAATAAAATTAAACAATCTATTTAAAAATAAAAATTTAATTAATGTAATCAAAGTTTATAATAATATAAAAAAACAAGGTATAGCAAAAGAAATTTCAAAAAAATTAAACTGTAGTAAATCAATAATCCTTGAAAGATTATCTGGTAGAAAAAAAAAGATTCCAATTCCAATATTAAAAGAGATTCTCAATTTATCCAAAAAATATTTATCTAAGAGAGAGTTTAATATTTTTTATAAAAATTTAATAGAGTCTATAGAGTTTTTAAATGTAAATACCCTTGGAAGTAAAAAAATAAAGGCCATACAATTACTGTCTACAGATTTATGTAAAATTTGTGGAGCACACGCTGCTGACGGTTCTTTATCTAAAAGATTTACAATTTCTTCAAGAAATAAAAGTGACATAAAAGAAGTCATAGCCAATATCAAAAAAAGATATCCAAAACACCCTTCAAAATTAAACATACATTACAACAAAAGATTTAAAGAATATAGGATAGAAATAAATGAAGATGAATTTAAATATATTATAAATTCAAAAATAAAATTTTCTGTATCCTACGCTATAAGAATAGTAGAAGGTGATTTAAATGCTATCAAAGCGTATAAAGAATGGATTCAAAATTGTTTTAGCATTATACCAAAAATAAAAAAAAGTAATAAGTATAATATGTACGAAATTAATATACACAGTAAAGTAATATCAAGATATCTAATAAATTTATTTGATTTTAAATCTGGAAGAAAAATAGAAACAGTAAAAGAACCAAAAATTATTAAACAATCTCCATTTAAATTTAAAAAAGCTTTTGCTCTAGGTGCTTTAACTTTTGATGGGTCAGTAGAATTGGATAAAACAACATCTTTTTGTAGTAAAAGTAAAGATTTTATGAAATTTATATACAAAATTTTAAGAAAGAGTCTACCACCACACATAAGAATTGATGTAAGATGGAATTTTAATAAAAATCAGATTATAATATCTAAAAGTATTAAAAACGATGATTTCAAATTATTATTGGGCTTTTTTGAAAAAAATACAAAGAAATGGAATAGGTTAAATGAATTTGCAAATGGTTTCAATAAAAAAATTAATAATTATAAAGAAGCTATTACAATTTTAACAGAGTATGAATCAAATGCAAACAATATTAGGGTAAAATTTAATGATATTATGAATATTCTAAATTCTAACAAAAAACCTTTTTGGTGTGCAAACAGTTTGTTAGAAGAAATAAAAAATATAAAAAATTATAATAAATTGGGTTTAGATTCGGTTTATAAAAGAGTTTATCTTTTGAAAAAAATGGGTATAATAAAATCAGAAAAATATAGAGACTTTGTTGGAAATAACATTACTGGCAAAAAAGAAGCATATATTTTCAATAAAGACATATCTTCTTGGAATTTACCAAAAATTTAACTTTTTCCTCTACGTTTATGTGCTCTAAGACTTGGTCTAATTTTTTCTCTTCCCTTCCCCTTACCAGAAAGACCCCTACTCTTTCGACCAGAACTTGTCAAACCTCTAAATACTCTCCCCCTATGTTGAGAATTTGTTATCCACTTAATATCTTTATCTTTTTTAATTGAAGGGTGATTCTTATCAACTAAAATAACCTCATAAAAACCATGCAACCCATCTTTTCCTAATTTGTAACTGTTCAAGACCTCACAATTCTTAAATTTCCTACAAGCTTTTTCTTCAGCAATCCATTGATAACTTTTACTAACAATCTTTTTTCTTCTTCTCGCTTTAGATCTTCTACCTTTTTTAATCAGTGGCCTCTGTCTACCACCTCTTAGAACTCTAACTCTAACAACAACAAAACCTTGTTTATCCTTATATCCTAAGCCTCTAGCCCTATCAATTCTTAAAGGTTTATCAACTCTAACAACAACATTAGATTTTCTCCATTCAATTAATCTTTGTCTAAGAATCTCTTTTAGCTCTTTAGTAGGCTTTCTATATAATTTTTGTAAATATTTTAAATATCCCATTTTAACCAAGATTCTGGATTTTAACCCAACATTTCTTTTGAAGAGTTAAAAAAATAAGCTTTAAAAGCTTTTCTAAACGGTTCTAATATACAATTCTAATACAATAAAGAATACATAAAATAATATTAAAGAAATACCTTCTCTCCAACTTAATTTATTTCCACTTTCTAAAAAGGTCACAAATAAGAATATAATTAGAATCATAAAAACCCCGCTAACTAAAAATAACAAAAAATCAGCTGTTATAGGATAGATTATAGCAGTTACACCCAAAACTAAAGTGGAGTTTACAACAATAGCACCCATTATATCTCCTAAAGACATCCCTCCATGCCCTGTTAAAGCAGCCCGAGCACCAAACACCAATTCTGGTAAAGAAGTCCCCAAAGCTATTAAAAACAAACCTATTAAAATTGGAGGTAAAGCCAAATCTATAGATAATAAAGTAGCATATTTAACAACATAATTTGCACTAAAAAACAATAAAAGTAAACTAATTATGAATAAACCACTATATGATACAATCTCAACTCTTTTAACTCCATCTTCAACTTTCTTGCTAAATTCTCTACTTTGTTTTAACAACCTATGAGAGTATAATAAAAATACAGCTATCAAAATAACTCCGTCAACTCTTGATAAAGTGTTTCCTAAGAACATTAAAACCAAAGGTAAGATTGCTATAAAAAACATAAACAAAGCATCCTTCTTTATACTCTTTTGTTTTACTTTAATCTCTCTTGATAATAAAATTATAATACCTAATACTAAAGTTAGATCAACAATATTACTCCCAATAACAGTTCCTAAAGCCAAAGCAGAGTTTGCGTTTAAAGCAGCAGTTATACCCACAAATAATTCAGGCATTGAAGTAGCCACAGCCATTATTAAGAAACCAACAGCAAACTCACTAATCTTCAAAAAAGAGGATATCTTAGATAAAGATTTAACCAAAAAAGAACCACTTAAAATTAAAATTAAGCAAGATATTATAAAAATTACTAAATTACCAATTATCATATAATATTTAAACAAACTTTATTATTTAAATCTTACCAATAATTTTATATAACCTAAAAATCACTTTTTAAAAAGAGGTGAACCATGAATTATCATTCTACAAGAATAGAAGAACTCTTCAAACAATTAAATACTTCTGAAAAAGGATTAACAGAAAAAGAAGCACAATTAAGACTAAAAGAATACGGTCTAAATGAAATAAAAGACGAACAGAAATTTTCAGCACTTAAAATATTTCTAAATCAATTTAATAATTTTCTAATATGGGTTCTTTTACTCTCATCATTAATATTATTTTTAATAAGTTCTTATTCAACAGAATCAAGAGTAGTAGACGCTTCATTAATTTTATTAATTGTTATCTTAAATAGCATATTTGGATTTATTCAAGATTATAAAGCTGAAAAAAGCATAAAAGCCCTTAAAAAACTATCAACAAAAAAAACAATTGTCATAAGAAACAACAAAGAAAGAGAGATAGATACCAAATATATAGTTCCAGGAGATATCATTATTTTAGAAGAAGGAGATTATATTCCTTCAGATTCTAGATTATTAGAAATTAATAATTTAAAAATTGATGAATCCTTACTAACAGGAGAAAGCAAAGATATTGAAAAATCTATTTCTATCTTAAAAGAAAACACAATATTAGCTGAAAGAAAAAACCTGCTTTACAAAGGATCTTTAGTTACAAGTGGAAAAGCCAAATCTTTAGTTATCAACACAGGATTAAACACAGAAGAAGGAAAAATTGTTAAGGAAATCCAAGAAACAAAAGGGAAACAAACAATTTTTCAAAAAGAAATAAATACTTTAGGTAAAAAAATAGGTTTTTGGATACTCCTAATAATTATATTTATTTTTATAACATTAAACTTTTTTAGCACAATAGGCATAATTGATATTTTCATAACTTCAATTGCCTTAGCTGTTGCAGCAATACCTGAAGGGCTGCCAGCAGTTGTAACATTATCTTTAGCATTAGGAACAAGAACATTAGCTAAAAGAAAAAGCCTAATCAGAAAACTATCAGTTGTCGAAAGTCTCGGTTCTATAGATACAATCTGCGTCGATAAAACAGGCACAATTACACAAAACATAATGAAAGTAACAAAACTATTCTTTAACAATAAAACATTTAATATTAAAGGAAAAGATATTCTTTACAATAATAAATCCGCAAAAAAAGAAGTTCTACCTTTAATTGAAGCAAGTTTATTAACAAATGCAGCATATTATAATGTAAACTATTTTGGAGATCCAACAGAAGTTGCTATTTTAAAAACATCTCACAACATTGGATTAAAAAGAGAATCTCTAAAAAATTACAAAAAAATAAGAGAAATGCTTTTCACATCTCAAAGAAAAAGAAAAACGATTCTATATGGTTATCAAAATAAATATTATGCATATATGGAGGGGGCATTAGAAACAACTTTAGAAAGATGTTCTCATATTTTAATAAATAATAAAACAATAAAATTAACTAAAGAAACAAAAAAACAAATTTTAGAAAAAAATAAAGAATTTGCATCCCAAGCATTGAGGGTACTCGCTTTTTCTTATAAAGAATGTAAAAGAGATGAAAAAGAACTAGAAAATAACCTCACATTTTTAGGATTAGAAGCAATGGAAGATCCCCCAAGAAAAGGAGTAAAAGAGTCCTTAAACATCTGTAAGGAAGCAGGGATAAGGGTAATGATGATAACAGGAGATAACTTAGTAACAGCAAAAGCAATAGCTAAGCAAATTAATTTACAAGGTGATGCTTTAGAAGGGGGGGAATTAGATGATATTTCAGATTCTAGATTAAAAAATATTATTGAAAAATATAATATTTTTGCAAGAGTAACACCCCAACATAAAGTAAAAATTCTAAAAGCTCTGCAATCTAATGGTCATATAGTTGCTATGACAGGGGATGGAGTTAACGACGCCCCAGCATTAAAAAACTCAGACGTAGGTATATCAATGGGTATTAATGGCACAGATGTAGCAAGGGAAACATCAGATATGGTTTTATTAGATGATAATTTTAACACAATAGTAGAGTCTGTAAAACAAGGAAGAACAATCTTTCATAACATAAGAAAATTTGTTAATTATTTATTAACAACAAATATCACAGAAGTTCTTGTTATCTTTATAATATCCTTATTTGGATATCTTCCATTAACTGCAGTCCATTTATTATGGATTAATTTTATTACAGATGGTGGTCCCGCCTTAGCATTAGGTGTTGATCCCCCCTTAAAAGATACAATGAATGAAAAACCAAGAAAAAAAGAAGAACCAATTATCAATAAAAGAATGGGTTATTTAATGGGCTCAATAGGAATACAAAATACAGTTTTGATTATATTATTATTTTTTATCAGTTTATCTTTATGGAATCTTAAAACAGCACAAACAATGGTATTCATGGGCATTATATTGTATGAATTTGTAGTAATAAGTTCTATAAGACATCAAGAGAAACTTACCTTTTTCTCAAATAGATGGTTAATAATCGCAATAACAATAGCAATATTATTGCAATTTGTTATACTATATACTCCATTAGCAGAATTATTTAAATTAGTGGCATTAAACTTAATACAATGGATAATTTTATTGATAGGATTAGCAATATCTTGGATTTTAGCTATAACAATAACAAAAGAAGTTGTTAAGTATACTTAATTATTTATAGAACACTTTAAAGTGGTAACAAAAACGAAAGACTTATATACTCTTATAATTTTTAAAAAATAACTTAAAATGGCAGAAGATGTAAATATTCCAACAGGAAAACATACCCCAGTTATTGGAGAATATCAAATTAGAGAACACAATAGTGTTTATGCTTACGATGATTTAAATGAAGAGGGTGTATTCATACAAACAGGACCCAATATACTTGATTCTATGAGGATACCTGTTAGAGATATTAAAGAATTTCAGGAACAAATTAAAAAAAAAGAAGGGAATGATTTGGTCGAAAAACTAAAAGAATGGGATTCTTTTGAACTATTTTTATATAAGAGAACTTTTAGATATTCTCCAGAAGGCCCCAATAGATTCACAAAAGAAATAACATATCTTCCATTAGGGAATAATATATTAACACCCACCCTTTTATTGGCTCACAACATGTATCCACAAGATACTACTTAACCCACAAATTAATAATTAGTTGTTTACTTTAATTCTTACAGCCCTAACAATAGTATATTTCTCCCCATCAAAACCCCTAACATATAGAACATGATCTCCATTATCTAACTCTTTAGTATCTAAACTATAATACCATTCATCCACACCATTAACTTTATTCCAACCATCCAAATCAATTTGTAAATCTACATATTCTAAATTATTAGACAAACCACCAATAATAATTAAACCAGAAACCACCCCCTTATCTAAAGGAGATAAAATAGTTAAATCATCATTTATTTTAGCAACAACTTCTTTATCAAAATAACTACATGAATTTATAAATAACAATATTAATAATAAAAATAAAATCTTTTTCATTTTAAAAAATATTATCTAAAATCTTTTGTATTTGGTTTGCTTCCCAACCCTTGCTTTCCAATTCTTTAAATATTTCTCCTCTTGTAAACCCGTCATTTTTTGCCTTTCTTACAGCATTAATAACTTGATTTAATTCAGGAGTTATTGCAGCCTTTACTACAGTATTTTTTATATCTGGTTTTTTAGCCGTAAGTTTCTTTTTCCTAAATGGGCCTCTAAAATAAATAAACAAAGCGGAAATGATTATTAAAATAAATAAAAGGATTAATGCAATGGAAGTTGATTTTAATTTGCCTCCTTCACTTGCAAACTCTTGTATTTCCCCACCAAGATTTTTTCCAATATTACTTATCCCTAATTGATCAGCTAATGTTGGGACGCATGATTGAATTTCTAATGGTTTTCCTTCTGTTATTCCGCAATTATTAAAATCAGTACAGGTTCTTGTTTGTACATTTTCAGAGCAAGAACCCCAATAAGTACAAGACCATTGGGTGCCACAGTCATCCCCACCAGACCCACCACCAGAGCCACTGCCTCCGCCTCCAGATCCTCCACCCCCCCCCGGTCCTGAAGGTGCTGATGTAACTTCTATCGTGATTGGATTGGATTCTCCAATTACCAATCCATTTTGTGTTACAATCACATTAACATCATAACCACCCACAACCCCATAAGTGTATGTATGCTCATTAGATGTGGTTGTAATATTATTTCCATTACCAAAATACCATTCATAGTATGAGGCACTAGGATTATCGGGCGCAGAATAATTTGTTATATTGGTTATTGGATTTCCAGTATCTTCTACAACTGTAAAATCTACAGTTAAAGGAACCCCCCCACTATAAGGATCAGCTGTTAATAAATATTCAGAATTACTAACTTCCAAACCATATCCCTGGTAAGAATAATCAAATAATCTTTCATCTGGATAAACATAGGATTTAAATTCCCCTTCAACTAACCCAGAAGATATAGGACTAAAAGTAACAGTTAATATATATGAAGAATATTGTTTTAAATTAAATGTTTCATTACTTAATGTTATTTCAGGATTAGAAATAACAACATTATTAATAAACCAATCTTCTTCACCATTATTTGTAATTGTTATATCTTTACTTAATGAAGAACCAACATAAACCTCCTCAAAATCTAAAGATTCAGGGCTAATAATTATATTGGCCATAGAATAAACATTAATCTCAATTTCATCAGAGAAACCAATTTGTACGCCATTTTGTTTTACTATTACACTTGCTTGATAAATTCCATCAATTTCATAAGTATAATTTACTTCATTGGTTGTAGTGCTTTGTGTGACACCCTCTTCAAAATGCCATTCATAAGTTATTCCTTCTGCAGACGGTGCTGTAGCATCTCCAGTTATACCCTGTCCTGGTTGTGTTTTAGGACTAACTGTGAAATGAACACTTAAAGGTGAAGGGCCTTCTGAAGGATATGCAGTTAGTATATGTGTTGGTGTTGGAATCTCTTCTACACACAATCCATTGAATTCAGACATCTCAGGAGCATTACATATAATACCTTCACTTTTGCAAGAATAACCCGGATCGCAATTTGCACCAATAACACATTCACAATCAACAAGTATAGACTCAGCAACATCACCCTTCCCAAAAATTCCCTTAAAAAAATCACCAATAGAATCAATAACCTCACCAAAACTAAAAGCTTCAACAGTAGGCACTATTAACACTAAAATCATTAAAAATAAAGCAACACTCTTTTTATCCATATAAAAAATATATTATTAAATATATATAAACCTTGCTAAATACTTAAAAATAACAACATCTACCATTCAAAAAGTATATAAATACTTATAATAACACATAAGGGAGGAATTAAGATGAGTGTAATAAAAAACCTTGCTAAAATTATATTGGGTATATTGTTAGTAATAATTGCCTTTTGGATAGCCATTACATATGGTGACTGGGGTAAAGCTACAATTGATCTAATTCAAGGAGGAATTATTTTAGCAATAATCTTTATAGGACTAATATTCTTCATGCTTGGAATAACAGATCTAAAAAATGATTAATAAAAAGTTAAAATTAGAATTAGAAAAATTATTTAATGAAGAGTTAATGGAAGAATTAGAAGAAGATAATGAAATCTACGCAGCTTCTTAATTTTTTCTTTTTAAAATGACATTAATAACTATCAGTGAAATAATAAGTTTAACAATAGTTACATTAGTTATAGGGTATATATTTTCTGGATACATAAAACCAAGAATTTATGGTAAATCAATAAGTGTTAAAGATATTAAATTTGCAATAATAATTTCTGCACCAGCAATCATACTGCATGAATTAGCTCATAAATTTGTGGCTATGGGTTTTGGATTAACTGCTAAATTCTATATGTGGACTTTTGGTTTAGTATTAGGTTTAATCTTAAGATTTTTTCATTCGCCATTTATTATACTAGCCCCCGGTTATGTTGGTTTAAGTGGAGGAACTCCAGGACAATTAGCAATAATTGCCTTTGCAGGACCTTTGGTTAATTTAATATTATTTTTTGCATCCTTTTTATTATTAAAAAAAAGAGGATTAAAAAGAAAACATATTATGGCCTTACACTTAACAAAAATAATAAACATGTGGTTATTTATCTTTAACATGTTGCCAATACCACCATTAGATGGATCAAAAGTGTTTGGTTATTTATTTCAAATAATATTTTAGAATTTAATTCTTCTTAATTTACCAAATAAACCTTTTTTAACTTTCTTTTCAATTACTTCCTTCTTAATTGGTGTTATAATCTTTTTAATTTTTATCTTACCTTTTTTTACTACTTTTTTCTTACCTTTCTTTTCAATTACTTCCTTCTTAATTGGTTTTATAACTTTTTTAGGTTTTTTCTTAACCAATTTCTTTTTAATCTTTTTCTTAACCAATTTCTTTTTAATCTTTTTCTTACCTTTCTTTACTACTTTTTTCTGAACCTTCTTAACAACAGTTTTCTTCTCTTCCTCTTCTTTAATTAGTTTAATTTCTATAGGTCTTTTTAACAATTCAATATCTTTTTTTAAATTTTCTATATCTTTTTTAACTTTTTCATCATCATTTCCACTTTCTTTTTTCTTCAAAACACTTTCACATTCAGGACATTTAAAACCTTGTTCCATAGCATCCCCTATCTTAAATGTTATACACCCATTAGGACACAAATAAATCTCTTCATAAAGATCTTTATTTAAGATGGCTTTTAATTTCCCTAATTTTTTATTTTTATTTATTATCAACAAATCACGCGCATGTTTAAAATTAAAAGTCCAATAATAAATATACCATCCTTTTTGTCTATCCTTTTTTCTTGTTGAATAAACCAAATTCCAAGAGTATAATTTATACAATAAATTTCTCACATAATTTATATTTTTATTTAGAGTCTCAGCTATATCAAATTCACTAACATTCTCTTTAATTCCTATTGTTTTAAAAACTTTTAAAGAATCTTCACCGAATTTTTTTTCAATAAAAATTTCAATTAACTCTATTAATTGTTGCATACCAATTTTAAGAAATAAATATATATAAAAAACTTTGGTTTTTTACTACATGGAAATAATAAGAAACCTTTTTAATAACAAAACAACTTTATTTATTATTAAAGGGGTGTAATAAATGGCATTATTTCATAAAAAAAATAAATTAGATCTACCAAAACCAAATTATCCTAAACCAGAACCAAGTTTTCAAAAATCTGAACTAAGATTACCTAAATTTCCAGAACCTGATTTTTCTGAAACTTTTCAAACGTATAAACCAATAATCCCCAAACATGACATAGAACATATAAAAGAAGCTGTTAAACCAAAAATTGAATTAATAAATGATGATTTGGGAGAAAACCCATTAAATACATTTAAAGAAAAAAAAATAATACCTTCTCCAGCATACGAACCACTAACCTCGGAAGAAAATCCTTTATTTGTTAATATTGAAACATTTGAAGAAGCAATAAAAGATGTTGAAGTAATCAAAGACGATATAACTAAAATTAATGAAGTTCTAAATAATTTAGATGCAATAAAAAAACAAGAAGACAGAGAAATAGAGAACTGGAAACATAGAGTATCTCAAATTAAACAAAAAATAACAACTATTGATAAAAACTTATTTGAAAAAAGATGATTATTGATAATAAAGTTGTTTATAGAAAAGTAATAAACCCTTCTTATATAAGAAAAGATACATTACTCATAGCTATAGAATCAATCAAATTATTACAAGATTATGAAAAAATAAAATCTCTGAGAAAAGAAAAATATAAATTATTAGATTTAGGCAAAGAAAGAGTTTCTGAGTTGAATAAAAACCTATTAAAGCTAAAAGACTCAATTCCAAAAGCTAAAATAAAAAAACCAAAACCTCTTAAAAAATTCAAAAAAAGAGAAATTCACCATATTGAACACCACATTGAACATAGACCAGTAGTTAGTTCTTTAGAT
>Ga0180009_10005295_pt1 | contig 13876 bp, 15 predicted proteins | sample OS_PC_MetaG_FD_123537 | JGI IMG/M metagenome (GOLD analysis project Ga0180009, IMG submission 123537) | Groundwater microbial communities from the Aspo Hard Rock Laboratory (HRL) deep subsurface site, Sweden - OS_PC_MetaG | ecosystem: Environmental > Aquatic > Deep subsurface > Groundwater... | reverse complement strand
TCTTGGCCGTTGAGGAGAAGATATGTGTTGGTTTGGGAGAAGTGTTGGCAACCAAAAAAACCAGAGTGGGCGGAGAAAGGTGAGGGGTGAGGTGCTTCTAAGATCAAATGTTTTTGGCGGTCTATGACAGCGCCTTTTTGTTTGGCGTAGTTGCCCCAGAGCATGAAGATTAGGCCTTGTTTTTGGTTGGATAAAGTTTGAATGATAGCGTTGGTGAGTTCTTCCCAGCCTTGGTTTTGGTGAGAGCCAGCTTGGTGAGCCCTGACGGTGAGGGTAGCGTTTAGAAGTAGAACTCCTTGTTTGGTCCAGTGGGTTAGGTCGCCAGAAGTGTTTGTAGTTTTTCCAATATCGTTTTTGATTTCTTTGTAGATGTTTTGTAGGGATGGTGGCGGTTTGGTGGGCGGAAGGACGGAAAACGAAAGGCCGTGAGCTTGGTTGGGACCGTGGTAGGGGTCTTGGCCTAAAATGACCACCTTGACCTTATTAAACGGAGTGGAGTTGAAGGCGTTGAAGATGAATTTGGGCGGTGGGTAGACTGTATTGGAGTTGTATTCTTTTTTTACAAAGTCGGTTAATTTTTTGAAGTAAGGTTTTTTGAATTCTGGTTGTAAAACCTTTTTCCATGAGGGTTCAATTTTTACGTTCATATATATTGTAAGAGGGTTTGGATGCAGAAGTAGCCAAGGAATATAAAGGAGGAGATGAGAATAAGGTTGCGGACAGGGTGGGGTTTAAGAGGTTGGGGGAGGCGGAAATTGTTTAGGTAAAGCAAGATGCCCGTATAGATGAACATGGCGAAGGCGTTTAGAGTGGCACCTAGAATAATTAGTTGTTGGGGTTGGTTGAAACCTAAAGAGAAAACGGCAATGCCGAAAACTATCTGTAGCCAAAGAGCCAAAAAGTAAGTTTTGCTTAAGTTGCCTGGTTTTTTCTTAAGTAAGTGGGTGTTTTCGGAAATGATTCTGCTGGTGGAGTCTAGAACGCCTAACTGGGTAGACAAGAGCATTAGTCCGGTTAAGCCTAAAAAAGCGGAGCCGATTATGGGGAGAGTTTTTTGACTGATAGCAGATGCTTGATTGAAGAGAAAGTTTAGGCCTTCTTGGTTATTACTGCTTTCACCGGCGGTGACGAAGGCTAAAAGACCAAGGGTGAGCATGGTTAAAAGTCCTAGAAACCAGAAGACTATTAAGTGTTCTTGGTTTATAAGGCGCCACCATTTTTTAAATTTGGTGATATTTTGAGGGGTGATGGGGAAGGTGGTGCCGGTAAGGGAGATGTTTTTGGTGGATCTAATGTTGGTAATTTTATCGGCGTAGTGACCCATGCCGTAACCCTTGTCTCTTATGTAAAATGACTGGGCTAGATTTAGATTGCCGCCAGCGCCAGAGTAGGCTAGAGCACCCAAGAAAGTGCCAAGAGAGATACCGACCGGGAGAAATAGATAGTTATTTCCCTGACCAATTAGGCCTTGGGCTAGGGCGACTAAGTCTTGAGAGTTTGATAGATAAAGGGTGAGGACAATGATAAAAGGAACGCCGACCATGATGAGAATTTTTTGTAAGTTTTCTGTTGTTTTATAAATGCTTTTACCAAAAGAAAGAATAAGTCCGATTAATATAAAGATGATGGTGGCTATTATTTGGGGGTTGCCCACGCCCGTAACTTTGGAGATAGCGGTGGCTCCGGCCAAACCTATGCCTGGCCAGCCAAAGCTGATGAAGGTAGAAAAGATAAACCAGATTGGTAGCCAGCGAAGAAGTTTTTTAAAACCTACAAAAACGCTTTCACCGTAGATGAGGGCGTAGCGTTCTATTTCCATATTGATGAAGAACTGGATGGTAATACCTATTACCATTCCCCAAACCAGTCCTAATCCGTAGATGGAAGTAAGGAGGGGCCAGAGAATAATTTCGCCACTACCTAAGCCTAGGCCTAATAAAATAAAGCTGGGGCCAATGAGTTTTTTTAAAGATGGGGGTGAGGGAAGATTTTTAAGCATGATAGCTAGAGTATATAATAGAGTTTATGAATACGGATGAGGTAGTTAGGTTGACGGTGTCGGCTTTGAAGTCTTTGATAAAACCTGGGGGGACTAAGAAGAAACTGCCTAAGATCGAAAGCAAGAAGTATCCGGAGATTTATGTGTTTAGACACGGAGAGACTTTTGATAATAGAAACAGAGTATTTTCTGGTTGGAGAGATTCAAAAATAACTGAAGTGGGTAAAAAACAGGTTAAGGTGTTGGCCGAGAAACTACGAGAGAAAGAGATTGACGTGTGTATTACTTCGCGTTTGAGTAGGTCTATTGATACAGCCAAGATTGCCTTGAAGGGTAAAAAGGTAAGGTTTGAGATAGACGATAGAGTGATAGAGAGAGATTACGGAAAGTTGTCTGGAACTAGTAAGATTAAAAACTTGGAAAATGATCCGGTGAAGGCGGTTAAGTATAGGCGGTTTTATGATTTTACACCACCAAAAGGAGAGAGTATGAAGATGGTTCAGAAACGAGTGTTTGAGTTTTGTGGTGAGTTGGTGAAACGGGTGAGAAAGACGGGGGAGAATGTGGCTATTTCTTGCCATGGAAACAGCATGAAGATGGTAAGGTATTATTTTGAGAAACTTAAATTAATAGATGTGTTGGTGCAGGAAAATCCGTTGGGGACAGATTATGCGGAGTATGTGGTGACGTTTAAAGAGGTTAAGGTGAAAGCCGTGTCCCACATCTGAACAGTCACTAGAAGCGACAGATTCCGATGAGAGACACTACGGGGTGGTGAAGTTGTGGTCGTTGGTGGTGATTGTGTCTTGGTTGACTGGGTTAAGAATTAGATTAAAGGTGTAGTTGGTTTGTGGCTTTAAGTTTTCTAAGGTAATTGCGTGAGAGGTTTGGGGATCATTAGACACAGAAAGGACAGTCCTTTCTGTGGGGGAGATGAGATTTAGTTGGCTGGTGACTGGTATCTTGGTGGAGAAAGAAATAACTACTTGGTCTGATGAGATTGGGGTAATTAGGGGTGTGGTGTAGATGGTATCTGCTTTGATTTGAGTTTCTTGATTGTTTTTTACTTGTTTTAGGGTGAGAGGAATAATGGATACGGCGGTTAAAAGCGTAAGACTTAAAAGAAGGGTGGAAAGAATGGCTTTGGTAGGGGTGTCCCAGTAGCGGCGATTTTCTATTGATTTGCTCATAGTCATGGTAAATATTGTATCATTAAAGAGATGAATTCTAGTAATGGAGATGTGGGGACACGATTGTATGTTGGTAACTTGCCGTATTCTATGCGTACGCCTGATTTGTTTAAGCTATTTTCTGAATATGGTGAGATTGTGGATGCAGTGGTAATGATGGAGTCTGATAGTAAAGATAGAAGTAGGGGTTTTGGTTTTGTAACTATGAAGGAAGTGGCGGATGCTGAAAAGGCTGTACTGGCTGTAAATGGAAAAGAAATTTTAGGTAGAGAGATGATTTGTAATGTTGCTAAGCCACGAGAACCAAGGTTTGATTTTTGATGTAAAATTGGTGGATGAAGATTAAGTTTTTAGGGGCGGCTGGAACAGTGACGGGGTCTTGTTATTGGTTGCAGGGAGATAATGGTGGGTTGGTGGTGGATATGGGAATGTTTCAGGGAAACATCGGCTCCACATCTGAACAAACCCCTAACGGGCTCAGTTCCGATGAGAAGCCTGTAACGAGTAGAGAGTTGAACATGAAGACACCAGAGATAAAGATAGGTTCCACATCTGAACAGTCCCGACTGAAGTCGAGGACAGTATCCGATGAGAAACCTTTGGTTGGAGTGTTGGTGACGCATGCGCATTTGGATCATGGTGGTAGGTTGCCGTTGCTTATAAAAATGGGATACAAGGGTAAGGTGTACATGACGGCGGCAACTAGGGATTTATTAGAGTTGTCCTTGCACGATACGGTGAAAATTAGTCAAGAATATAATAAAGATAGTTTGTTTGGAGAAGAGGATGTAGAGCAGTTATTAAGTCAGGTGGAGCTTTTAGAAATTGGGGAAGAAAAGATTTTGGGAGAGTTTAAGGTTAAGTTTTTTAGAGCTGGTCATATTTTGGGAGCGGTGAGTGTGTTGGTGGAAAAAAAGGATATAGATTCCCGCCTACGCGGGAATGACGGAAGGGATGGCGGGAATGACATAGTTGTGTTTAGTGGAGATGTTGGTACGGGTGAGTCGCCTTTAATTTTGCCACCGGAACCGCCTGAAAAGGCAGATGTGGTAATTTTGGAGTCGACATATGGAGATAGGTTGCACGAGGATGAGGATGAAGAAAAAATTTTAAGAGAGGAAATTGAAAAAGTGAGTAGAAATAAGGGAGTGTTGTTAATACCGGTGTTTTCGATTCAGAGGTCTCAGAGAATTTTGCATTTGTTAGATCATATTCAAAGACAGGGTGGGTTGCCTGGTGGGATGAAGGTTTATTTTGATAGCCCAATGGCGATTGAGGCTACTAAGATTTTTGGTAAGTATAGACAATATTATAGTAGGGAGTTGGCGGATCAGGCAAAGAAAGATGATCCGTTTGATTTTCCAGGTTTGGTGGTGACCAGACAGGCTTGGGAGAAGAAGATAATTAGAAAAGATAAAAAGGCAAAGATTATTGTGGCTGGGAGTGGAATGATGAGTGGAGGAAGAATAATGGGTCATGCTAAGGAGTATTTACCCAAGCCTAGTACTAGATTGTTGATTGTTGGCTATCAGGCCAAAGGGACGTTGGGGAGGGAGATTGTGGATAAGGTCCTGAATCAAGTTCAGGATGACGTTTTGGTGAATATAGATGGAGTTAGGGTGGAGGTGAATGCTAAGGTGAGACAGATTTATTCTATGAGTGCACACGCAGATCAGGAACAGTTGTTGAAGTGGTTGTCTAAGATTAAAGGGGTTAAAAAAGTGATACTGACTCATGGAGAAGATGAACCGAGGCGGGTTTTGGGCGAGAAGGTAAAAACCAGGTTTGGGTTAGAGGTTGATAAGCCGATATTGGGTGAGGAAATAGAATATTTATGAGGGAAATAAAATTGGCATTAAGCTATGATGATGTGTTATTGGTGCCTAAGAGATCTAAAATTAATTCTAGAGGCGAGGTGGACTTAGGTTGGGGGGTTGGAAAAATGAAGTTTAGTTTGCCAATAATAGCCATTAATATGGATGCGGTGACAGGGGTGGAGATGGCCATAGCTATGGGGAAGTTGGGTGGGTTAGCCATTTTACCCAGATTTGATAAATCAAAGATTCAGGCTGAGAAGATAGTGAAGATTAAAAAAGCCGGAGTGGCGGCGGCTGGAGCGATTGGAGTAACGGCAGGTGAGTGGGAGAGATTAGAGATGATGGTTAAGGCGGGAGTGGATCATGTAAGTATCGATGTGGCTCATGGACAGATGGATAAGGTGTTACAGTTAGTAAAAAAGATAAGAAAAACATACCCTGGTTTAAGTTTGTCTGCAGGAGTGGTGGGAACATATAGGGGAGCAAAAGATCTGTTTTTAGCTGGTGTGGATGTAGTGAGGGTAGGGGTTGGACCGGGGACGATCTGTACCACTAGAATTATGACTGGCTGTGGAGTGCCGCAGATAACGGCAGTGATGGAAGCTAGTAGAGCGGCAAGAGAAATGAAGAAGATGGTTTGGGCTGATGGAGGAACAAAGAATTCTGGAGATATTGTTAAGGGATTGGCAGCCGGAGCAAGCGCGGTAATAGTAGGATCACAGTTGGCTGGTACAGATGAAGCATCTGGAAAGATGAGAATAGTTAGTGGTAAGCAGTATAAAGAATACAATGCTTCGACAAGTTTTACTGAAAAGAAAAACCAGTTAAAAAATAATGGAGGAGGTAAGAGTAAGTATTATGTAAAACACATTGAAGGAGTGGAGTCCTTGGTTCCGTATAAGGGAGCGGTTGAAGGGGTGGTGTCTAGACTAATGGCGGGGGTTAGGTCAGGATTTTCGTATTGTGGGGCGAGAAATATTGGGGAGTTGTGGGAGAAGCGGGAGTTTATAAGAATTACCGGAGCAGGAATGAGAGAAGGTGGAGCTCATGATGTAATTGTATAATGGGTCATGCTAAAGAATATTTATCCAAGCCTAGCATAAGATTGTGGTTTAGAAACTGGATAAGGGTAGAATTTTTAGCTGTTTTATTTGGTTGAAATCTTTAGGGTTGTTGGTTATTAGGGTTTTGGTTTTGTGGGTAATAAGTGTGGCGGCCAGATAGAGGTCAAAATGAGACTTGGGCTTGACTTCTTGTTGGCAGAGTTTGAGATAGGTGTTTATGGTTTGAGGTAGAGGGTGGATGATTTTGTTGACGGATTTGATTATTTGTTTAGTTTTTTGGCTGGCGGTTTTTAAGGGAACAGAGTAAAATTTGGTAAGCGTTTGGATAAGCTCTATTATGGTTTGTTGGGTGATGACTAGAGAAATATTTTCTTTTTGGGCTTGTTTGATGACGTTTTTGGCGGCGTTGTGTTGGGAGGAATCGGCGTTGAGCAGATAAACAAGAATGTTGGTGTCTAGTACCCAATGTTTATTAGACATGGTGGCTGTATAGTTGTTCTCTGGTGGGTGGTTCTTTGTCCTTTAGCTTTAGAGTGCCTGATATTTTAAGCAATGAGCTTGGCATAGAGGGGGAAAGTAGTTTTTGAGACAGAAGAGTTCTGACTAGCTGGCTGAGGTTGGTTCTTTGGCTGGCGGTGTAGATCTTGGCTTCATATAGAAGCTGTTCGGGTATGGTAATGGTGGTTCTGATTGTTTGGCTCATATATACATAATAACATAATTATGTATATTGTCAAGTTGGTTTTTTGAATGGTTTGTGGTTTAATGGGTGAATTATGATTGAGGTTATTTTTGATGTGGAGACCCAGAAGCTGTTTGAAGAGATAGAAGATCATGATCCGGGCAAACTTTTAGTGTCAATTGTAAGTTTATATAGAAGAGAATTGGATGAGAATTTTAGAGAGATTGCTGGAACAATGAAGAGTTTCTGGATAGATGAGGCAGGCAGAGAACCAAGAATTGGTGGAATGTGGCCGTGGTTTGAGGAAGCGGATAGAATTGTTGGTTTTAACTCTTTGGGTTTTGACGTGCCGGCTTTGGAGCCATTATATAAAAATGATTTTAATAAACTTAATCATTTTGATTTGATGGATGTGATTAAGAATGTATTAGGTCATAGATTGAGCTTGGATGCGATTGCTAGGGAGACTTTGGGGAAGGTTAAGAGTGGGGTGGGAACTCAGGCGGTGGAGTGGTGGAAGATAAAGGACAAAAAAAGCCTGGATTTATTACAAAAATATTGTGAGATGGATGTGTTGATTACTAAGGATGTGTATGATTTTGGTTTGGAGAATAAAAGGCTTAAATATATTGATAAGTGGAATGAGTTAAGAGAGGTAGAGGTAGATTTTTCTTATCCTAATAAGGAACCAGAAACCGAGACACAGATGGGGTTGTTTTAGCTGTATTTAGAAAATGTTTTTTGAAGTTTTTGATCGAATGTTTTAAGTGGAAGTTTTTTTTCTAGAGATTCGGCTAAAATTAGACTGTCGTAAAAGCTGATATTTTCTTGGTTGTATATATTCATAGCTTGGGGAATGAATGGAGGATGAGTGATGTTTGGTTGTTTAAAAAGACTTAAGAAAGTGGAAAAGATTTTATTTTTTTTAACTTGGTAGTGGTTGTTTAGTATGTAGACTGTTTCGGCGAAGACGATGGCTGGTATGAAAGTTTTGTGGTTTAGGATGATTTTTTTAGCTATTTGAGCTTGGGATTCTATGTCTCTGGTGAGGAATCGAACTAGATAGTTGGTGTCTAAACAAAAGGTTTTAGTTTTCATTTTTGATCGGAGAACATTTTTTCTGCTGTTAACCTTTTCATTTGTTGGCTAGTTAAGGGTCTTGTATTGGGATTATGTAAGGAACCAAACAAAGAACTTAGATAGGGGATTTTTTGAATATAGATACCCTGATCCTTTTGAATAAGAGTGATTTTGTCTGTGGTTTGGATATTAAGCCTTTTTCTTAATGGGGCTGGTAGGGTAAATTGCCCTTTACTGGTGACTGTTGCTGTGTACATTCTTACATTTTATATTAAGTAAGGAGTTTTGTCAAGAGTAAGGAATGCATGTGGTGGGGTTGTTTTGAGAGTTGACACATGTGCATGTGCGTGTTAATATGTGTGTATGTTAAGTAAAAGAACTCAGATACTGTTTGAAGAAGAAAATTATGATTTTCTTGTTTGGTTGGCGAATGAACAAAAGTTGTCTGTGGGGGAGTTGGTGCGTAGTGCGGTTAAAAAAACGTATTTTGATAAAAGGGAGATTGAGAATGAGAAAAGAAAAAGATTTTTAAAAGAGCTAGTTGAGTGGCAAGATGAAATTGGTTATGTAATGAAAGGTTCAAGTTATAAACAATTAATTGAAGATGGTAGGCATAGATAAAGTGGTAGTAGATGCTTCTGTGGTTCTAAGTTGGCTTTTACCAGACGAGAAGCTAACTAAAAAGGCTAATAGGTTGTATGAGAGGTATGCTGATGGAGAGATTGAACTAGTTGCCCCTGATTTGTTGTGGTATGAAGTGATGAATGGGGTTCGTTCGGCTGTGGTTCAAAAAAGAATTAATAAGAGAGAAGCGAAAGAGGCGATAAAAAAGTTTTCCGAGTTAGGTTTGGAGTTTAGAAATCAAAGTGGGGTTTTTGATAAAATTGTTGAGACAGCTTTGAAATATGAACTGTCTGTTTATGATGCTAGCTATGTTACCTTGGCGAAAGAGTTGGGGTCGAAACTGGCTACGTTTGATAAGAAGATACGAAAAAGTGTGAAAGGGGGTTGTTTTAGGGTTTAACATGGAGTAAAATACTCTATGTATGAGTTTATTTAAATTGACGAGAAAATCAAGTTATGCTTTGGTTCTGCTTACTTTGTTGGCCAGGAAGACTAAGGGTGAGCGGATTAGTTTGTCTGAAATGAAGACTTTGGGTTTGCCTAAGGCTTTTATGGCACAGATAGCCAAGGACTTAGTTGAGGGAGGAGTGTTGGTTTCTAAAGAGGGTCGGGGTGGGGGTTATGCGTTGGTGAATGAGCCTGGGGAGATAACGGTGAGAGAGGCATTGGAAGCGGTGGCGGGTGAAATACTGGCGGTTGATTGTGATGGGTGTGGAGCAAGTGGAAGTTGTAGACAAAAAAGTTTTATGGCTAATTTTGCGGATGAAATTGGGGAGATATTGGAAAACTATACGTTAATTGATTTAATAAATTGAAAACAATGTTTGGACACATCATTATTCCCAGACAAAAACACCCTATTTTTGGCCAGCGCCAAAATAGGGCAACTCAACTGGGCGGTCCCGCCGTTGGCGGGATCCGGGCCCGCCCTAGTTTCCGTAACTTTTTTGCTTGGGAACAACGATGTGCCCTTAATAATTTGGAAATAATATGGCGTTGAAGATAGAAAATTTGTTTGTAAGGGTGGAGGGCAAGGATGTATTAAAAGGGGTGGGTTTGGAGGTAAAAGCTGGTGAGGTGGTGGCTTTGATGGGGCCGAATGGGTCGGGGAAGAGCAGTTTGGCCGGGGCAATAATGGGATTTGAGAAATATTTGATAACAAGGGGATCAATTAAATTTGATGGGAAAATAATAAATAAATGTAAAATTGAAGAAAGAGCGAAAAAGGGATTGGCCTTGGTAATGCAAAATGTACCGGAAATTGAGGGGGTTAGTTTAAGTGAGTTAATTAGAATAATAAAAAAAGTAGATGTAAATGAAAATGATTTATTGCTGGGAAATGATTTTTTGAAGAGAGACGTTAATAAAGATTTTTCTGGTGGGGAAAGAAAAATGTCAGAAATGATGCAGATAATGGCCTTGAACCCTAAAATGGTGATTTTTGATGAAATTGATTCGGGATTAGATGTTAAAAAAATGAAAAAGATTAGTTTAATGATAAAGAATAAATTGGTAAAAAGAGGGGTTGGAGTATTGATAATTACTCATCGAGCTGAGATTTTAAGATACTTAAAGCCAAAAATTGTTGGGGTAATGTTAAAAGGAAAAATTGTTTGTATGTCTGATAATTGGAAAAAGGTTTGGAATACTATTAATCAACATGGTTATGAAAAATGCAAAAACTGTTAATTATTGGCAGGTAGATAATCGAAAGCCAAGTATAAAAGAAGAAAAAGGTTTGGTGATTTTGCCAAGTGGGGTTGGATTTGAGAAGTATGAATGGGTAAGAAAATATTTTGACAAAAAGCCTGAAGGGGGATATTTTGTATGGATTAGAAAAAGTATTAAGGCGACAGCGAAGGTTTGTTTGACTATTGAAAATATTGGAGTTAAACAAAATTTGGAAAATTTAATAGTAGTGGAAGAGGGGGTAAAAGCGAAGTTAAATGGAAGCTGTTTTGTTTGTAAAAAAAATTTAAAAAGCGAACATGTTGGTAAAACTCAGGTGGTGTTGGGGGTAAGATCTAAATTAATTATTGAGCATTATCATCGGTGGGGTGGGGAAGATAGGGTTAAAATGTTTACTAAGGTAAATGTGGGGCAAGGAGCTGAATGTGAAATAAAGTATAAATGTTTAGAACCAGCAAAAATTTTTGAGAAGACTAATCAAGTAAGAGTAGAAGATGGTGGCAAAGTTAGAATAGAGACTAAATTAGTTGCTGAAAATAGTGATGCAAATTTAATAGAAAGTGTTGATTTAATGGGAGATAATTCAGAAGCAGTAGTTCGGTTGAGATTGGTTGGAAAAAAAGGGGGGAGAATAAAGGCCAGAAGCACGATGACTGGGAAAAAAAAGTCTAGTGGACACGTTGATTGTATGGGTTTGGTGGTAGATAAAAGAGCAGAGATAGAAGTAGTGCCTAGTTTGAAAATAACTGATGATTTGACTAGTTTAACTCATGAAGCTGCGGTTGGAAGAATTAGTAAAAAGAAATTAGAATATTTGAGAAGCAAGGGGTTAAGTGAGAATGAAGCAATTGATTTAATTATTGGCGGATTTTTGGAATGATTGATGTAAAAAAAATAAGGGAAGATTTTCCAATTTTAAAACGGAAAATAAATGGTAAGAAACTGGTGTATTTTGATAGTGCGGCGACGAGTCAAAAACCCATACAGGTAATTGATGCGGTTTCTAATTATTATAAAAATCATAATGCAAATGTTCATAGGGGGGTACACGCCTTAAGTGAGGAAGCAACGGAAATGGTGGAAAGTACGCGTAATAAAATAGCTGGATTTATAGGGTCTGATAGGGATGAGGAGATAATATTTGTGCGCAATGCTACTGAGGGCATAAACTTGGTTATGTATGGTTGGGGGGAGAAGAATTTGGGTAAGGGGGATGTGATAATTACCAGTTATCAGGAGCATCATTCTAACCTTGTTCCTTGGCAGATGGTTTGTAAAAAGACGGGGGTGGAGTTGCGGGTGGTGGATGTAGACGATGAAGGAAAATTGAAACTTGGGTCGTTAGAAAAACTATTGAATGAAAAGGTTAAGCTAGTGGCGTTGACGCAGGTGAGTAATTTATTAGGAGTAATTAACCCGATTGAGAGAATTATAAAATTGGTGAGAAAAAAATCGCCGGAGGCAAAAATTTTACTGGACGGAAGTCAGAGTGTGCCGCATATGAAAGTGGATGTAAAAAAGTTGGGGGTGGATTTTTTTGTTTTTTCTGGACACAAGATGTTGGGACCGACGGGGATTGGAGTGCTGTGGAGTAGAAAAGAAATTTTAGAAGAAATGGATCCGTTTTTGTTTGGCGGCGATATGATTAGTGAGGTAAGGATTGATAAGGCTGTTTGGAATAAGCTGCCGTATAAGTTTGAAGCGGGGACGCCAAACATAGCCGGGGAGATTGGTTTGGGGGCGGCAGTAGAATATCTTGATAGTTTGGGAATGGATAATGTAAGAAAGCATGAAAAGGAGCTGGTTGAGTACGGTCTTAAAAGATTGGGAGAACTAGAGAAAAAAGGAGTGTTAGAAATTTATGGTCCAAAAGATAGTGACATAAGAGGTGGGGTGTTGACGTTTAATGTTAAAGGGGTGCATGCTCATGATGTGGCTCAGGTGTTGGATAGTTTTGGAATTGCGGTAAGAAGTGGGTTTCATTGTGCTCAGCCGTTGGCAGAAAAGTTGGGGATGGGAGCGGCGGTAAGAGCGAGCTTTTATGTTTATAATACTAAGGAAGAAATTGATTATCTGGTGGAAAAAATACCGGAAATATTAAAGGTGTTTAAGATTAAATGAAGTAGTGAAATGAAGATAGAGAAAAGGGTGGTGAGATTAGTGGAGAAGAAACGATTGAGTGAGGATTATTGGTGGTTTGAGTTAGAGTTTATTAAGGAATTTAATTTTAAAGCAGGTCAGTATGTGAGTGTGAAGGTGAATGAGACAGGGGAGAGGCGGGCGTATTCGATTGCTAGTGTTCCTGGAGGTAAAAAAATTGGTTTGTTGGTGGATGTGTCGCCTGGTGGGGTGGGGAGCAAGTTTTTTGAAAACCTGAAGTTAGGAGATGGGGTGGAAGTTTTGGGGCCGTTGGGGAGGTTTGTGGTAAATAAGAAAGGTTACACATTTGACGGATTCCACCTCGGAGGAGTCCGCGTAGGAACGCAGCCACCGTCCGAGGAGAAATCCTTAATATTTGTGGGGACGGGGAGCGGGATTGCACCGTTGAGATCCATGATAGAGGATGTGTTGCAAAGTAAAGTGAACGATCGTTCAGTTTATTTAGTGTGGGGGATGAGGTTTGAAAAGGATCTGTTTTGGCAAAAAGAGTTTGAGGAGCTAGAGAGGAAGTATAAAAACTTTAAGTTTGAACTGACATTATCTAAACCTAGTGAGAATTGGAAAGGTAAAAAGGGCAGAGTGACGGAAGTATTAAAGGAGATGAAGAGGTTAGAGGACGTTGAGTTTTATTTGTGTGGTAGTAGTGTGATGGTGGAGGATTGCGTGAAAATTTTGACTGATAAAGGTGTGGATGAGGAAAAGATCCAGTTTGAAAAATATGGTTAGCGGTAGATTTGGTGGGTGCCAACAGAGAGAAACCAGATGGTGTTTTTGCTTACAATTTCAAAAACAATGTGGTACTGATGATTGATAGAAAAAGACCAAAACTGGTTGAGTTTGCCAGAAAGTTTATGGGTTTTTAGACGAGAGTCAAATGGATTTTGGCGGAAGATTTTTTCTATCACCTCTGCTTTGTTCTTTGTTTTTTTTGGAAGGCGTTTATACTCTTTGGCGAATTTAGGTGAGTAGTAGATCTTCATTTAACGTAGGTCTTTTAGGGAAGTAAGAAGTTTACCCTTGCCTTTTTTTATTTCTCCACGGCTTTGTTTGAGATCTAGCAAGGCTTTGTCTTCCATCCAAGAACGGAGGAGGCTTCTAAAAAACTCACTTCTGCTTTGGTAACTTTCACTTTTAACGGTGTAGTCAACGAAACTGGCTAATGTTGGAGAGAGAGAAATATTGATTATGGAACGCATGTATTACATTGTAATACAATAATAATGGAGTGTCAAGTTTGGTAGAATGAAGGTAGAAGGGGGTGATGAAAATGAAGAAGAAACAAAGGAGGGATGTGGCTCAGGCCTTGATTTATGGTTCTGTGGTTGCGGTAACTTTGTCTGTAATTGGCATGTTGGGAACTGATTTGTATTTGGCCAGCACCCAGTGGTTGTTGGTGGGAATTTTACTGGCAATTTGGGGTATATATTTGCGGATGGTAAAGTAATACTCTTGACAAAGTAATACTTTTAGTTTAGTATTACTTTATGATAAAAACAACAACAGTAACTCAGAAAGGTCAGATAACTTTACCAAAAGCTATGCGTGAGAAAGTAGGGATAGATATTTATGAT
>Ga0180009_10005294_pt1 | contig 13877 bp, 16 predicted proteins | sample OS_PC_MetaG_FD_123537 | JGI IMG/M metagenome (GOLD analysis project Ga0180009, IMG submission 123537) | Groundwater microbial communities from the Aspo Hard Rock Laboratory (HRL) deep subsurface site, Sweden - OS_PC_MetaG | ecosystem: Environmental > Aquatic > Deep subsurface > Groundwater... | reverse complement strand
TGCAATGGGCGCCGATGAAGTGCCGCCCAGATTTGCGTCGAGCATGACCAGATCGGGGCCGGGGCCGCTTGCATCCATGATCTTGAAAGCAGCTTTCACGTTGCCTGCCATCCCCATCACGGAATGGCCGAGTTCTTCCACCATTTGCGCCAGCCCCATCGCAATGATGGCGGTGTCTTCAACTATGAGGATTTTCGCCATCTCTTTTCATCCCTTTGCTGGTCGGCCTGTCATACGGGAATTCGCAGCACCATGTCAGGCCGTGATCGTTCAGTTTCAGTTCGGTTGTTCCTCCCAGTTCCCACGCCACGGCTTCCTCGAGGAGCTTCATGCCGAAGCCTGCTTCGGCCGCCGGTTTCACCGGAGGACCGTCCACTTCCCGCCATGCGAGACGCAGCAAATGGTGACCGGGGTTGTCCTCTTGCTGCAGCAGGCTCCAGGAAATCAGGACGTTGCCGTCGGGAACGGATAACGACCCGTACTTCAAGGCGTTCGTACCAAGTTCGTGCAGGGCCAGACTGATCGGAAGAGCTGCGTTCGAAGTCAAGGCCAGATCGGATCCTTCGAACCGCACGTGCGCGAAGCTTTCGCCAACGAGCGGCCTCAGGGTCTTCGTGATCAGGGTTCGCAAGTCCGCGCCCGTCCACTGGCGTGCGGTGAGAATGTCGTACGCCGCCGCCAGAGCTATCAGCCGACTTTCAAATGCCTCGTTGAATTCTTCCCTTGAAGCCGACTTTGCCTGCGTCTGGCGCGCGATGAAGTGTACGACCGTCAGCATGTTCTTGACCCGGTGATTGAGTTCTCCGATCAGAACCTGTTGTGACGTCTCCCAGTTTTTCCGATCCGTCACATCCTGCAATAACATCGCCACACGGTGTTTGCCGTCACCGTTGGCGACCGGTGATAGATGAACCTCCAACCATTGATCGCGTTCCTTCAGGTGGATTTCATGGCTTTCCGATTCGCCGGTTTGAGCTACGCGCACTGCCGTCTCCAGCCATTCGGGCGGAAGATGGCCCGTGGCGTTGCTGCAAAGTGCGCCCTTCAGCTTTGCGGCAAGTATTTTTTCTGCCGACGGATTTGCATCGGCGTAGCAAAGATCGACGACGTGCCCATCATCGTCGCTGACGAGTTCCGCCAGGAGGAAGCCTTCGCTGATCGATTTGAACAACGATTTGTACCGCGCTTCGCTCTCCCGCAGTTGAGATTCAGCTTCGCGCCGCGTGGTGACGTCGACGAATGTGACGACGACGCCTTCGATCCGGTCCTCGGTCGTGCGGTATGGGCGCACCCGCATCATCAGCCAGCGCCCGTTCTTGGTCTCCACCTCGGTTTCGACCGGCACAAGATTCTTGAGGACGTTGAGGGCATCCTTTTCCACCCGATCATAGACGAGGCGGTGGGTAAAATCGGCGATCGAGCGTCCGACATCGGCTTCCGTGATGTTGAAGTGCCTCGCGACTTCCGGTGTGAACAGCTTGATGTGCAGTTCGCTGTCGAGGAAGAGGGTGCCGACTTCAGTCGCGGCCATCAGGTTCTGCAGGTCGTCATGCGCCGTCGAGATCGCTGCAAGCTTGTTTTTCAGCTCCGCGTTGACCGTCTGCAGTTCCTCGTTCATCGACTGGAGTTCTTCCTTGCTCGTCTCCAGTTCCTCAGAGGTCGAGCGGTACTCTTCGTTGATCGACTGCAGTTCCTCGTTTGCCGCTCGCAACTCCTGAATCGACAGCTCATGCTCGGTCCGACTGACGCTGAGGCGCTCCTGAGCGATGCTCAGTTCTTCCCGCAGCTGGCGAGTATCATCCGCGCGGTCGTCGCTAGCGTCGTCTGCACCCGGCAGTGCTTCCGGCATGGTCCCGCCGTCAAGAAAGAAGACCAGCACCCTGCGCTGCGCACCATCGCCGCCACCAGTCGGTACGATATGGAGCGCGACGCGCCGGCGTTCACCGTCGAACCTGACGCTGGCGGGAAGCGACAAGGTCGGCTCGTTATGAGCCAGCGCACGCTCAAGGCCGAGTTTCAGATCCACCCGCAGTTCAGGCCGGACCAGCATCGTTGCCAAAGAACTCAATGGACCGACCGAGGGCATGATGAACCGTCCAGCGCTCGGAGAAAGGTGCTGAACCGTGTGACTCTCGTCCACCAGAATGCTCGGTGGTGCGTATTGCTCGAGGGCGGCGATGTGCTGGCGGTCAAGGCCTTCACGGTGGTTTTGCGAGTGTCTTGGCGCCTCGTAATGCGCGAAACGCGGCACTTTCAACGGATGCTGCAGGGACGGCAGGGGGCGTTTCGGGCCGGCTTTGGAGCGATAGATCCTGGTTTCGCGATCAATGGGTTCGAAAAGCTCTGGAGACGCTTCTACCGTTTCTGCGGATCCGAGGAAGAGATAGCAGTTTGAATTCAACGCGTAGTGGAATGTCTCGGCGATCTGCTATTGCAGTTCGCGTTCCAGATAAATCAGCAGGTTGCGGCAGGAGATGAGGTCGACCCGGATGAACGGCGGATCCTTGAGAACACTGTGGTTCGTGAAGAGAATCAGTTCCCGGACTTCTTTTCGAATGCGATAGTGAATGCCTTCCGCGATGAAAAAGCGCCTGAGCCTCTCGTCGGAAACGTCTTCCTCGATGGACTTAAGGTAGCGGCCCTCGCGGGCAACGGCCAGCGCACCTTGGTCCATATCGCTGGCGAAAATCTGCACGTTCACTGAACTTGAACGACGCGCGGCCTCCTCAAGTATCAACATGGCAATCGAGTAGGCTTCTTCACCCGTCGCGCAACCGGCAACCCAGACGCGAATACTTCCGTCTTCGGCGCACTTGTCGAACAGGGGCTTGATGACCTCTTCGGAAAGCACCGCGAAGGCGTCCTAGTCCCGAAAAAACTGCGTTACGGAGATGAGCAGGTCGCCAAGCAGTTGCCGGGCCTCGTCGGGATCATCGCGCAGGAGTTGGGAATAGCTCGGCAAGTCGGTTATCTGGCGAACCTGCAGCCGGCGTAGAATTCTGCGAAGCAGCGTCGTGCGCTTGTAGCTGGAAAAATCGTGTCCGGTCTGATCATAGAGCGACTTGAGAATCTGGCGGATGTCGTGTTCGGTATTCTCAACCTTCAAATTGGCCACTTCGGATTTGGCGCGGGCAACTTCGGCGATGCGCTTGGCCAGCTCCGGAATCTCTCCGACGAAATCCACCGCTCCAGTCTCGATCGCACTGCGCGGCATCGTCGGATACTCGGCCGTCTCTGGGTTTTGCGCAAAAATCACGCCGCCGCCTTCCTTGATCGCCCGGACCCCCAGCGCACCATCCGAACCTGCTCCCGTCAGCACCATGGCCAGGCCATCCTTGCGCCCGGCCGCAGCGGAACGGAAAAACACATCTATCGGTGCCCGGTTGCGAACGGCGCCAGAGTGCGGTCGAGAAGTAACGTTGTTGCCTTCGATGATCAACTCCCGGTCCGGCTGGATGACGTAGACGCAGTTGGGCCGAATCTGCATCGAGCCTTCAACCTGGGTGACCGGCATTCGCGTTTGTCTGGCAAGGATTTCGCTCAGCGCACTGGGCTGGTCGGGCGCGAGATGGGTAATGACAATGAAGGCGAGACCGGTCTCTTCGCTGACCTCTGCAAAAAAGTCCTGCAATGCACGCACGCCTCCGGCCGAGGCGCCGATTGCACTCATCGGAACGTTGCCTGCGGGAACATTGCCGGTGGGAACGCCGCCTACCGTTTGCGGAGCGTCGGGACCTTGGTCATTCATCGGTTTTATCTCAACAAGGGCCGATCCGCCTATAGCAAGAACCAAGGGGCAAGTTTTACGATGGGCTGATCGGGCGGCAAAGCTGAGGCAATGCGGGTCGCGGTGGAAAGCTAGTTGCCACTTTACACCGCTCCTTGCCTGCGCGGAATCAACCTGTCCAGGCAATCCAAGAGACGGTCGTCGAGGATCGGCTTTTCGATCAGCTCGGCGTTCGAGGCCCAACTGCCAAGCTCGTGGCGCGAGTACCCGGAAACCAGCACGAAAGGTATATCACGGTCCGTGAGACTTTGCGCGACCTCGGATGCGATTTCGCCTCTGAGGTTTGGGTCAAGAACCGCGGCGTTCAAATTTTCAGTGGTCGAAATCAGTGCGATGGCTGCGGGTATCGTGCCCACCGGCCCGACAATGCGGTATCCGGCGTCAGACAACGTGGACTTGATCGCGAGGGCAATCGGATATTCGTCTTCCACAATCAGAACGGACGGAATAGAAGTCGGCCGTTTCATTGCGATCCTCACGTTCTCCCGCCCGGTTCCTCCGCTATTAAGTCTTCACTCGGCGCATCGAGGCGCCACCTGACACCCTCACGGTCGTAATTAAGCTCGACCTCCGCACCTAACGCGTAGGCGGCCATATCCTCGATGACGCACCTGCCGAAGCCTTGTGCCGATGGAGGGTAAACGGCCGGGCCGCCTTCTTCGTTCCAACTCAAAACGACGCGGGGGCCGCGTTCGTACCATTCGACCTTCACCGAGCCTCCATCGGTCGACAATGCACCAAACTTCAAAGCATTCGAGGCAAGCTCGTGTATCGCCATGCCAATCGTTTGCGCCGCTGCCGGCTTAATGCTGATTTTGTCACCGCACATGCTTATCTGATCATGCCGTTCACCGATGATGTTCCTGATCTGTGACGTAATCAAGTCTGACATCGACACGCTACTCCAGTTGCCGCGAATGATCAGATCCTGGGAAGCGGCCAGCCCGCTCAGCCGTTCCGAGAGCCTCTCGGAAAACTCGATAGGATCGGTATCCCTGGCGGTCTCGGTGGAAATCGACTGCACGATCGAAAGCAGGTTCTTGGTGCGGTGGTTCACCTCGCCAATAAGGTCGTTGATCTGTTGCTCGCGCCGCTTGCGATCTGAAACATCCCGGAAGAGGACTCCGAGCTGTCCTTCCTTGACATCTCCCAAGGGGAACGCATAAACGTCATAGTACCGCTTGAGCTGTTTCGCCCATCTTTCAAATCGCTTCGATTCACCCGTTTTTGCAATATGACCGTATATTTCATACCAATATTCCTCGAGATCAGGGATCAGCTCGCGAACGGTGCGTCCGATCGGGTTATCGAGCCCGGTCTGGCGTTCGAAAGCCGCATTCACTTCGATAAAGCGGTAATCCTGCGGACGCTCATCGCGGTCGAAAATCATCTCGATGATACAGAAGCCCTCGTCGATGGAATTAAACAGTCTCTCGTAACGCGCCCTGCTCCGGCGAATCTGCTCGGCGGCTTCCTTGCGTTCGGTCACATCCAGATCGATCCCACGCATGATACTGTGTGACACCACAGCATCCGTCACGCCCATTGAACGGATCCATCGGGTCGCCCCATCCGAGCGTTTGATGCGGTAATCAGCACTGTAGCGGCCATGATCCCACGCGGCCGCGATTCCTGCTTCCAGTGGAGCGCGGTCTTCGGGATGCACAGCAGACACCCAGGCCTCGTACGTCGGGACGACATCTTCGGCGAACTGAAACATGAGTCTCGATTGTTCGGACCAGTAGACCTCGCCGGTATCCCGTCGCCACTCCCAGATGCCGACCCCGCCGGCGATTTGCGCCAGCCGCAGCCGTTGCTCGCTGTCATGGAGGGCCCTATGGATCCGCGCGCGCTCGGCAAACTCCCAGGTGTGCGCGGCGAATTCCTCGACTGTAGCGATTTGCGCGCTCGACAATTTGCGAGCCGGCCCGGCGGCAACCGCAAGCGCCCCGACCAGTCGCTGTTCGTTGCGGACGGGCACCACGAGAACCGCATAACCCACGTCCTGCGCCGATCCTTCCTTGCAAGGCGCTTCAGGCGCTTGCGGATGCAGGCAGACATTGTCGAGAACAACGGTGCGCCCTTCACTCAGATCCCTTGACAGCGAGGGTGACAAATCACTGAGGCGATATCGCGTGGGGTGGCTGTCTTCAGTGCTGGCGTTCCAGTCGGCAACGACCGTCGCGTACTCCCCCGCATCGTCGATTTCCGCGAAGGCGACGGTCGTGGCATCCAAGTGACGGCCAAGGAGCTCGCCAGCTATGGACATTCCACAATCGGCATCCGAAGCATTTCGCAGCTGGTCGATCAACGTCAAGATCAGTTGCGAGTCGTCCCGTTGCGGAGCGGTCGCCGCTGCCCGGCTGGTCATGTCATCGAAGGCGAGAAGCACGCTCGGCCCAGATCTTCCGGCGGCGATGCGGCGCGCAGTCACCATGAATGAGAAGTGATCCGCACCCTCTGATGCCAGTTCGATGCGGCAAGCTTCGGTCAGCCCGGCGGCCTCGGTGAACGCAGCATCGATCAGCCGGTGCATCTCGGGCCGATCGCATGCACCGATCTCGTAGATCGAACGCGAGAGTGCCGACCGTCTTGTCACGGCGAATGTGGAATAAAAGGCGTCGTTGGCGAATACGACCCGATCATCCCGGTCGACGACGACGAGCGGTTGCGCCAGGTTGTCGACGAGCGATAAGACAAGCTCAGGATCGGAACCAGACAAAGTAGAAAAGCCTTGTGCGGCCAGTGCCGAGGGCCGAAATCAGTGGCACGGTTTTACGGTTTGGAAAGCGGCCGGTAACAGCCCTGGGATGCGGCAACCAGCCCCTTTCGATCGCAGATCTTGACTCCGCCGCGGTAGGAATCGATCAGCTCGCGATGGCGGAACTCGCGAATGGCACCCGTGATGCTTGCCCGTCGCACGCCCAGCGACAACCCAATCGATTCCTGAGAGAACGGAACGATCTGGGAGCCTAGACGGTCGCTGACCATGAGCAGCCACCGCGCCAGGCGCGCCTCGATTCGAAAGCGACCGACGGCAAGCAGCGAAAGGGTCAACTGACTCGAGAATTCCTGCGCATAGCGGCGAAGGGTGCTGCCGAGAATCGGATCTTCTTCAAGCAAGGCGGCAAGCGCGTCAGCCCGGATTTTGTAGGCGCTGGCGTCCGTCAGCAACGTGGCATCCGAGATTGCCTGGTTACTGGACTGGAGAACCGGTACACCGGTCATTCCTTCGAAGCCTGTAATCGCGACTTCCATGGACGACCCGTCCGGCGCGCGCATGGTATGCGACACCACGCCGTCCTCGAAGAAGTAACAATCATGGATGCGGCTTCTGCAGGTCTCAAGGCGCGTCCGCTCGGAGAGTTGGACCGGCTCCAACTCGTTCGAAATCAGCTGCCATGCCGAAGGCGGGAGAGACGACAAAAGCAGGTTCTTGGGCGCCCCGGAACGTGTGCTTGAGCGGGCGTTTTCCGACTTGTTCGACGCTTTGAGAACACGGGCGAGAAATTCCGCAACCTGATGGCCGGAAAACGGTTTGTTGCACCGCGGGACGTTTCTGTACTGAGCCGCGATCTGGTTTTGATCGAAGGCGGTCGCGAGGATATAGGGTATGCCTTCGCGATCGAGCGCTTCGGCAACTGGATAGGCCATCTCTCCGCGCAAATTGAGATCCAGTACGGCTGCGTCAAGCCGTTCGCTCCCGTTGATGAAATTGAGGGCGTTGGTAACGGTGGGCACCATTCCGACCACGCGGGCGCCCGAATTCCGGAATGCCGCGGCGATCTGGCTGGCGACGATCCACTCGTCTTCAACCAAAAGAATTCTTTGTCCGTCGAGGTCGTCTCTCGCAAGAATACTCACAGGAACGCTCCACTTCGGTCCGAACTTCTTGGAAGATATCGGTCTTCCCCGCTACATGTGAAAACCTTGTGAGAGGCTAACCCACATCAGCCTCTCAACGTTTCCGGCTGTACGTCCGGCGCGTTCAAATTTCAAGACTGAATATTGCAGCGCCGGGGACCAGCATGAATAGCGCCTGCGATTGGCGGCATCGAAGCGGATCAATTTGAATGCAGATGATTAAACAATGAATTGTACGGTACCGTACAGAAGGGATCCGGCAAATCGCTTTCCGCAAAACTCCATGGTCGCTCTAATCGCAATGGGCTCGAAATGCGCTCCGGCTCCAGCGCATGGTGGGCGAATAACCGCTTGCGCAATCAGCGACAGACGGTCGCTGTAGACTGAGGCTGGTCCCCCTCCCCGCAGCTTCACCCGAGCCGATCGTGCCGTTGCCTGTTTCTGGCGGCACTGTCGGTCTCGAGGTATCTGGATGTGCCGAGCTGCCGGGCGGGTAGGCGCCGATGTCGGGAACATCGGGAGAGGCCCGGCTGCCGGGCGGATAGGCACCGATGTCGGGAACGTTGGGAGAAGCCGGACTGCCGGGAGGATAGGCACCGATCTGGCCTCGCCTGGTGCCATCGTTGATCAGGGCATTCGACTTAGGACTGCCCGCACCGGTTCCCAAGCCGCCGCCCGATTGCGCCATCGCGGTACCCGAACCCGCAGCGATGATCGTGATGATAACTGTAAGCAAGCCGTGCGCTGTCGTTCGTCTCATTTCGTCCTCTCTGCAACGCGAGTTTCAGTTTCGACCCGCCGGAGCGACACGCCTTCGTACGGCAGGATGGCGCAGAAAGTTATCGTGGTCTTTCCATCCAGGCGAACGCCGCACCAATGAGCTTGGCCGTCGTCCGAGGATCTGTTGATGAGCCGGTCGCTGGGAACGATGACCGGCATATTGTCCGGGTACATCACCAATTCTCCATTACGATACGAATAGTCAACCGGCCGGCAGTCATGGCCATTGCAGCACGACTGCCCGTTAGGCTGTTTGAACTTGGTGTAGTCCTGTCCGCTCTTCGATTGGTGCGCGCTTACAGAGCCACTGAAGGTTAGGGTCGCTGTCAGCAAAAGGGTGCCGAAACTCCGCATGCTATCGCCGTCCTTCCTGAGCATACCCCGCGCGAATAGCGGGCGCTCCCGGCTGGAATGGTTACTTCGCAATAGCAGAATGCATAGTCGGCAAGGCGGTTCCCGCTCTCTGAAATTCAGATCGTCACGGCTACACGGAATGCCGCGTGCTGATCCGTTACGCGAAAACTGCGCAACCACCGATTAGCGGTGAAGAAAGGCCTTGGGCGGCGACTAAGTCCGGCCGCGGATTCTTCCGATCCGTACGGCTCTGTACCGTCAAAATGATTGATTTGTACCAGTGCTTTCTCCAGCTTTGTTACTAATCGATCCCAACCAGCGGTTCGAAGAGGAACAGAGTCCGAATGTTTAGTATGATGACAGATCTCGAGGTTCCAAGCGATCAGATGGATCCCTCAACTTCCCCAAACGGTACGTTCGACCAGGTGGAAATCGCATTAATGGAGCGAGCGTTGTGCGAAGCATGGCGCCGCCTTCGACGAGTTGGCCACCCCATGGCGAAGCGCGAACTCGAAGAAGAGACGCGCACCAGCCTTTCAACCGCCATCCTTCAGCTGGCGGCAACCGGCGAGCGCGATTGGAAAGTGCTCGCTGACTACGCCATCAAGCGGCTCCACGATTTCTGATCCGCTATTGCAAGCCATCCTTGGACAGCGCGTGCACCCCCCCTGTAACGCGCTAGGGAGCCCGACCGGAAGCGATCCTCGGTCGGGCTCCCCTCTTTTTGGGCTATGGAACGGGACCTTTAGAGCCGCGGCAAGCCGGTGATTGAATTGCGGAACTGCTGAGCTTCAATCGGGGCCGGGCTTCGTATCGAGAGCGTGACGCTCGACCCACCTCAGTAAGACGATGATGATGAGGGCCAGAAGAACGCCGAAGAAGGCAATGACGTAGTAGCCGCTCCCGCAAGCGACACCGATCGCGCCGGCTATCCAAATGCCAGCGCCGGTCGTCAAGCCTTGGATTTGACCGCGTCCGTGAATGATGGTGCCAGCGGCGAGGAATGAAACCCCGGCTGTGACAGCCTCGATGATGCGGATCGGATCGACGTTGCCGCCGCCTTCTATCGTGCGTACCTCGTAAAATATCTCGAACGTAATGACGGTGAACAACGCCGCACCGAGCGCCGTCAGCATGTGGGTGCGCAGGCCCGCCGCGCGAGCCTTCAACTCCCTTTCAAAGCCGATTGCAGCCGCAAACAAGGCAGCCATGAGAACGCGAAGTGCGATCTCCCATTCCGGAATATGAGTACGGGCTATGCCAATGCCTTCAAACCAGGTCATTAATGAAATCCACGAACGCGATACATTCTGTCTGCAGGGAGGTTATCGTGCCCCGGTACGGCCATTCGCCCGTCGGCGGTAGAGCGAGGGCCGCCCATTTAAATACGCAGGCTGCGACACCAAGACGAACCGACGCGATGCTTGGCAAAGCGCGCACAGCTCATCTCCTGCTGTTCGACGAGTGAGCTAAACGGAAGCGAACCAGGATTGTTCCTGAGAGCCGCTCGCGAAAGAACGGACAATGGGGCCCGTCACTTGCCGATCAAACACCGTCGAAGCAACTTTGACCGGTTCGCGGGCCGACAGGCACGTTGCGGATCGGCGTCCGGCAATCCGCCGCCGACACTCAGCCGACCGCCCGGCGGCCTGTTGAAAAGAGGAAGTTGTATTATTTTTTTCCAGTGAAAAGGTCAAACCAATAGACGAATCAGCCATGCTCCCGGCATCCGTAATGATCGCCGGGTACGTGAGCATTGGTATTGAGAGCGAACCAGCAATTCACACTTGTCGCTTTTGCGCTTTCCAGCATCGCATGCTTCGGGACGACGCTGGCGCTTATCTCGCTCGACGACAGGCACGACGGGCGGGCCGGCAACCTGCGGCCCTCGTTGGAGGACAGTGAACAGGCGGCGCCTGTCCCAGTGCCGCAACTGGCGCTGCGTCCCTCGCGTTTTGCCTATTTGCCGCCCGAAGCACAGTCTCTCGATTGGCCGCCATCAACGGATGAAATCTCCGGTGCGGAAGCGTTGCCGCAGGTCGCAGCCAGCCCGGAGTCCTGGACGGTCGAGGTCCAGGAGAACGACAATAAGCCGGTGACGGGTTCATCAGCCTCGCGCCGCGGGCAGGTCGCGAAGACGACGGCCAAGGCTAGACAGCGCCGCTATACGCTGCGTGAGCGCCTCAAAGAAATTTCACCCAGTGCACGCGGGCGCATCATCCAGAAGTTCGCTTCCGCAAAAGCCGTCTGGCCGCCAACGGAAATCAGCTTGGTTGCGATCAAGGATGAGAGGTCTCTCGAACTCTATTCGCGCTCAGGCGAGGGCGCATGGACCTTCATCCATCGCTACCGCGTGCTCGCCGCCAGCGGCGGCAGCGGGCCGAAGCTGATCCGCGGCGACAAGCAGGTACCCGAAGGCATCTACCGCATTTCCTACCTCAATCCGAACAGCAGCTACCACGTCTCCTTGCGTGTCAATTATCCCAACGCCTTCGATCGCGAGATGGCGGCGCTTGACGGCAGGAAGGATCTTGGCGGCGATATCATGATCCACGGCAAGAACCTGTCCGCGGGCTGCCTTGCCATGGGCGACGAGGCAGCCGAGGAACTTTTTGATCTGGCGGCCGAAGTCGGTCTGGCGAATATCCAGCTGATCATCGCGCCGACGGACTTCCGCAAGAAGCCTCTGGAGACGGCGCCGCAATCGCCAAAATGGGTGCCGGCGCTTTATACGCAGGTGGCCGGCGCGATGGCCGAGTTCAAGGCGCCGCAGCAGCCCGGCCTTTTGACGCTCCTCGGGTTTTGAGGGTCGGAAATTTCCCGCAACCGCTGCACGGTTCGGCCGCGCCGCCTTCAATCATGCTGTCGGGAAGTATGCACTTGACATAGATGCGTTGGCGGTCTAAATTCACCTCATAAACGAGGTGACATCATGTCTAAGTACACTGATCCGACTTCAAAGATGTTCCGCGACGAGGACGCCGCGCGGGCCTATTTCGAGGCGCAGCGCTGGCCCGATGGCAAGCCCGTGTGCCCGCATTGCGGTTCCGAGCACACGCACCGCCTTGAAGGCGAGAGCCAGCGCGCCGGGCTCATCCAGTGCAACGATTGCCTGCTGAACTTCACCGTGACGGTCGGAACCGTTATGGAAAGCTCGCATCTGCCGCTCGCCAAGTGGGCGCTGGCCTTCCACAAAATGGCCGCGTCTAAGAAGGGCATCAGTGCGAAGCAGATGCAGCGCGAGTTGAACATTGGCAGCTACCGCACGGCTTGGTTCCTCTGCCACCGCATTCGTGAGGCTATGTGCCTGCCTTCGTCTGCCGGTTCCATCGGTGGCAAGGGCAAGGCCGTGGAAAGCGACGAGACGTTCGTCGGCGGCAAGAAGAAGAACGTCCACCGTGGCAAGCCCGAGCCCAAGAAGCACGCTGTCCATGCTCTGGTCGAGCGCGGCGGGCTGGCGTACTATCACATGAACAAGGAGTTCACTGCGCACGGCGTGGTGAACCACTCCAGAGACGAGTACGTGAGCGCGGACGGCAAGACCCACATTCAGTCGGCCGAAGCGTTCTTCGAGGTCCTGAAGGGTGGCGTCATGGGCTCGTTCCACAGTGTCAGCGATTAGCATTTGCAGCGCTACGTGGACGAGTTCGCCTTCCGCTGGAACATGCGCTCGTCTCTCGGTGTCGAGGACGCAGAGCGTGCCAACCGCATGGTGAAGGGTGCCGTTGGTAAGCGGCTGAAGTATCGAAATCCTGACGAGCCAAGGCGTGCTAGCTGAGTACGCTACTTCTCGGCGGAAGCGGTAGGGCGGTCGCCCTGCCTCTTCTTGCGGCCCTTCTTCATGTCCTTGAGGGGCTTCGGCGGGGTATTTAGCGCCCGGCGGACGGCCTCGTCTCTCCGTTTAGCTATCTCGCGCTCTTCCTTGTTGCGTTCAGTCATTCGATGGGAGTCCCTTTCATGCACCAAAACTTGGTAACATCCATAGCTCGGGCCGACGAGCTACTTCGAGACCTGCTCGCTGAATATAACGCTTGCCTCGGCAAGAAGGCGGTTAGCGATCGCGCCACTCAGCTTACACACGACGTATGCGAGAAGCTCAGAAGCGTGCTTGATCGCACCGCTCGCAGATATTGGGATCTACACGTCGCACCGAACGTTTCCAAAGTGGATCGAAAAGTAGCAACCGTCTACTTCCCGATAGTGCCGAACCAAGCAAACATGGATGCAAGTCTCGGTCGCTGGCGCTGGAAGTCAGTCAGACAGCAACACCAGCCAGTTTACGACTATCTCCTATCTCAGCAGCCGTTCAACAACGCAAACAATCGCTGGCTTACGGTTGTGAACGACCTAGCTATCGCAGGCAAACACATCGAAAGCCGGCGCGGTCAGCACTCTGTTTACGTCTTCGACTTCGACGGCCACCCCGTGAAGAGGATTCTCAACACCGGCTGGAAGAAGGCGCGGGAACGGGCGGGGCTATCCCAGGTGCGCGTGCATGATCTGAAGCACACCTTCGGCCGTCGCCTGAGGGCTGCTGGTGTGAGCTTTGAAGATCGGCAGGACCTGCTCGGACATCGCTCAGGGCGGATCACGACACACTACTCGGCAGTAGAACTCGGCCGGCTCATTGAAGCGGCGGAAAAGGTTGCCGAGCAGAACGGAAAGAGGCCGGAACTGGTCGTGCTCAGGGGTAAACTGGGAACAAACTCCCGCAAAACTCCCGCACGGGCCGTGAGTTGAGTCTTCGGAACTTAGCTAAGTCATTGAAATAATTTGGCTGGGGAACCTGGATTCGAACCAGGACTAACGGAGTCAGAGTCCGTGGGTCTACCGTTAACCTATTCCCCAACAGCACGGAGGCATGGTCCGCGCGGATCCCCACCAGCGCGCCATTATCAGGCGGCCGGTGCGGTGAGCGGACTATGTAACAAGAAGCGTCGGTGGGCGCAACCTCGATGAGTACGGGATTCAGGGCGATTGCATGAATCTGGAGGTGACAGTCCGAGCGAATGCTGAATCTATGCAGGTCCTTTCGATTCGCGATGAGGACCGCCATGGCCGACGCTCAATCCCAGGCAGACCGTGCATACGA
>Ga0180009_10005293_pt1 | contig 13881 bp, 18 predicted proteins | sample OS_PC_MetaG_FD_123537 | JGI IMG/M metagenome (GOLD analysis project Ga0180009, IMG submission 123537) | Groundwater microbial communities from the Aspo Hard Rock Laboratory (HRL) deep subsurface site, Sweden - OS_PC_MetaG | ecosystem: Environmental > Aquatic > Deep subsurface > Groundwater... | reverse complement strand
TCAAAGAATTCAAGCAGGCTACAACAGAAACTCATCTCCAAATAATCAAAGCCAGGCAGTTACTCTTGCAACTGGATTTCAGATTCCTAATTTAGGCAGCATTGGAGTTACAGGTTCATATACCTCATCTGAAGGCATGTCAAATGCAGAATCATTAAGTGTTGGAATAGGTGCAAATCTTAGCCTGCCATTGATTAAGCAAATCATGATTAATGGAAATTACAAAACAATGTTTATAGATTCAAACCAGTTTAATTTTGCTGACATTAATGTTTCTAAAAAAATCGGGCCTGGAAGACTAAGCTTTGGCCTGGTTGGTGCAAATGGCAGAGTGTATGATGTTAATATATTGTACAGTGCATCTGTCAAGTTCTAAAATTAATTTTGTTTTTTTACCCGTATTGACCTCAAAAACGAAACATTTAAATATATCGTTGCATAAATGAAACACATGTTGCAAAAAAGAAACGATTTCGAGATTGTTGAAGTCCTGAGAAAAGAACCATGCCACCTGAGAAAGATAGCAGAAAAACTAAACCTTATACCCTCAACAACAATGAGAATACTGAAAAAATTAAGAAAAGAAAACATTGTAGATTACAAAACAGAAGGAAAAAACAACAAATATTTCCTAAAAAACAGCCCTGAAGCAGAAATAGCTCTGGTAATGGCAGAACAATACAAACTAACCAAAATAATACAAGAACCAAAGCTAAGAAGAATAATAAAAGAACTAAAAGAGAAAACAAAAGGAGAATTAATAATACTATTCGGAAGCCACGCAAAAAACAAAGCAAAAAAAACAAGCGATATAGACATATACATAGAAACACAAAACAAAAACTTAAAAAAAGAACTCGAACAAATAGATTCAAAACTAAGCATAAAAATAGGAAAATTTGACAAAGAAAACCTTTTAGCAAAAGAAATAATCAAAGACCATGTAATAATACAAAACACAGAAAGATACTATCAACTAATAAAATGAACAAATTTATAACAAAACTAATTAAAGAAGAAAAAATAACTCTTATAGATCCAAGTGAAGAAATAGCAGAATCCTATCACCAAAAATCAAGAAACTCCTTAAAAGCAGCAGAAATACTAATAACACAAGACTTACTAGAAGAAGCAACAAGCATGACCTATTATTCAATGTATAACAAAGCAACAGCATTATTATATTTAGTAGGAATAAAATGCGAAAACCACACAGGAACAATAATATTGCTAAAAGAAATATTTGAAATAGACAACAAAGAAATAAAAGACGCTAAAAAAGAAAGAATAGACAAGCAATACTACACAGAATTCAAAATATCAAAAGAACAAGTGGAGCAACAAATAGAAACAACAAAAGAATTCACAGACCAACTCAACTATTTCATTGAAAACCTGACAGAAGAGCAAAAAAAACAATATAAAGAAAGATTAGAAGAATATTTCTAGAAAACACCATGATAACACCTGAATTAACATGAATTTCAAAAGATTTAAAAAGAATTAACAGTATATTATCCTTTAATAGAATTATATTTATTAATAATTAATAAAAAAGGAGTAGGTGGTGAGTGAAACATGGAAAAAAGGAATTCTCAGAATAATATTTTGTTAATAACAGTCAAAACAATGATTGTCTTATTGATTGCAATATTAACATTGCAAATAGTTCTTGGAGCATCATGCACTCCCAGTGACTGCACTCCTGCATGTATATCAGGATGTGTTTGCACTGGAAATCCACCAAGCATTGCCTGTGGATGTGATTGCGGAACAGGATTTAGCCCTGACGGTAGCTGTTCATGTACTAATGGTAATAATGTAAAAATGTGTGCGCAATCCAATCCTCCAAACCCTCCTTGTCAGATATGTCATGATATTTACCAGACCTGTGAATGTGAATTTAAGAGTGCTACTCCTGTAGGATATCCAAGATGTGTAGACCAATACACAATAAGAGAAGTATTTCCTCTTAGTCTTGGAGGTAGCATTGTGTGCGGTGACGCAGAGTATAGAGATTGTAGAGATGATGGTATTGGCTTTGAGTGTGTTGGCAGTGCAGGCAGTGCACATTGCGAAGTAACAGAAAAAGGATGTCAGTTATGCGGTGATACGACATGGGATTGTACTGGAGAAGATTTTCTTAATGAGAGATGCGGAGACAATACTCAGATTGGAGGCATCGTGGTGGCTAATACTGGATGCAGTATTAATAATGATCTTCGATTCAGATGCTCAAGCAATGTCTGGCGTTCATGCTCAGCACCAAGAGGAACATGGGACTGGACAACAGAAAACCTAATAGCAGGAGATAAGAGAGATGGAAGATGCTGCGACCCAAGCCAAGGAGGAACATATACTTGGAGCTATTGCGGAGACGGAAGAAAAAATACGGCATGCGGCGAACAATGTGATGATGGCAACACAATTAGTGGAGATGGATGCAGCAGCACCTGCAAACTTGATGCATGTAAGGTATGCGGTGACGGCACATGGGACTGCCTGGGAACATTAAGCACTAATCAGAGATGCGGAGACAATACTCAGATTGGAGGCATCGTGGTGGCTAATACTGGATGTAGTATTAATAATGATCTTCGATTCAGATGCTCAAGCAATGTCTGGCGTTCATGCTCAGCACCAAGAGGAACATGGGACTGGACAACAGAAAACCTAATAGCAGGAGATAAGAGAGACGGAAGATGCTGCGACCCAAGCCAAATAGGAGAAAAAAAATGGAGCTACTGCGGAGACGGAAAATGCAACACTGCCTGCGGAGAGAATGGCAACACTTGTATTAGTGACTGCTGCTCAGCAGAAGTGTGCACTTTAGGAACAGGAGACGAGGACTGTGACAGCGAAACCAATTGGGACAGTAGTGACGGTATTCACGGTGACAACAATTGCGCTGTTGGTGTTACGGCTGTAGCTGTTTCTGACACTACTCCTTGCCCTGGCGAAACCATTACTGTAAGTTGCACTTCAACTGTTGCTAATATCAACAGTATTCAAGCTTTTATTGATTCAACAAATATTGAGAGTGGTTTTCTTGGATGGAGCGGTAGTGTAGCCAGATTTCAATGGCCTGCCCCTTCAACAACCGGAAGCCACACTGTAAAGTGCAGTATTGACACTTCTAAATCTTACAAATCAGGCACTGACAAAACCACAACAATTACAGTAGGCGGCTCTAGTTGCTGCTCACAATACACACCCTCAGGCTCAGGAACTTGTGAAGCTGATACTGCATGTGACTGGTGCCCTGAATGCAGCAGCAGACAATACAGTGGCGGAACAGGTAGATGTGTTGCTACTGGCACTTGCTCATTTGCCTGCAGTGTAGGAAGTTGCACTGCACAATGTGATGCTTCAACTAATCCTTCCTGTACAATAGGAGGATATCCAGGAATAAGAAATTGCAATTTAGCAACATGCTTATGGGGTAGTTGCATTCCCACAGGAACCTGCGGAGACAGTATAACTAATGGCCCTGAAGTCTGCGATAGTGGAGCAGGAAACGGAGTGCCATGCATACCACCATACGGAGGAAGCTGCCAATACTGTAGCGCTGATTGTTCACAACTCCTAACTGTAACAGGTCCTTCTTGCGGAGATGATATTATACAATCACCACCAGAACAATGCGACGACGGAGCAGGAAACGGAATACCATGCACACCACCATACGCAGGAACATGCAACTGGTGCGACAATAGTTGTGTAACTCAAACAGAAATAGGACCTTACTGCGGAGACCTAATAGTGAATGGACCAGAAGCTTGCGAAGGCTCTGCCTGCCAAGCAGGATGCACAACCCAAAGATGCGACCCATCAACATGCCAATACTACAACCCCTCACCAGAAAGCAGTTGCACAGATGATATTGACAATGACTGCGACTGCGCAACTGACGGATGTGATGCAGAATGTCAGGAAGGACAAGGAACCAACAACAGATGCTGCGCAGACGGAGTTGATAATGATGGAGATACTTATATAGATGAAGATGACCCTGGCTGTTGTGACTTATGCCTAACTCCATTTGGTTTTGATGACCCTGCTGCTGCATGCGGAACTCTGACCTTCAACTGGGAACTGAGCCCTCCAAGCATGAATCAAAGATGCTGCGGAGATGATTCACCTTCAGAAAACTTTATATCAACATATATTGCAAGATACACCTCAACATTCTATGCATGCTGCGACCAACCAACAGATTGCGTTGACCAAAATGGAGAATGCCAGTCTGGTGATGAAGAACAATTTGACTTATGCATCAACGGCGTAGATGATGACTGCGACGGGTATATTGACAGAGCAGATGGTTCATGCCAGGGAGTAGTCACAGGAATAATTTTTAATGAAGAAGGATTCAGACTTGATGGAGCTATTGTAACAGGAAGACCAGCAGGACTTGGTGAAGCTTATGAAAGCCAATCAACACTATCAGACTTCAATGGAAACTATGTAATCAACAATGCTCTGATAGGAACATACAACTTTGTAGCAAGAAGAGAAGGATATGACGACGACATAAGAACTGTAACAATATCAACAGCCGGAACAACTTATCAAAACTTCACACTGATAAATGGAAGCTGCCACGCAGACTGCACAGACTACTACAAAAACTGCAACCCAGCATGCGAAGGACAAACCTTCAAAGAAGGCACATGCAACTTCATCACTACATTATGCCACAACAGACCCAAAGACTTTGTAGTAAGATATGAAAACACAACCACAGGAATGATGCATGAATTTATTTGCTGTGACGGCCTGGAAACAATAAACCCAGTCATAAAAGCAACTGTAACTTCACAAATAGAAAACATATATGACTTCGTAGCCAAAGTCAAATACAGAGGAAGCTTTGCAAACTTCCACATGCTGGTATGGAACTCTGAAGATTAAAAAAATCAACACATCTCCTCATTCTAAAAGGAGAGATATGCTTTTTTGTAATTCTATAACCAAAACATTTATATATAAGATTATCTTATTGTAAGAAAGTAAGACAAGTGGAGGTTAAAATGATTGTTGAAACAATAAAAATGTCATCAAAAGGACAGGTTGTGATACCCAAAGACATCAGAGAGAAGATATGCGCAGACGAAGGCACTGTTTTTGCTGTTGTTGGAAGTAAGGATTCTGTAGTTTTGAAAAAAATAGCAACTCCTTCAAAAGAAGAGCTGATAAGAGAATTAGAAGTAATTGGCAAAGAAGGGGCAAAAAGAGCAAAAAGGCTCGGGATTAAAGAAAGTGATGTCCCTGACTTAATCCATAAGTCAAGAAAAGCAAAATGAATATCACTGCAGATACAAATTTTCTTATCTCCTCTACTCAATGGAATTACAGTGTGGCTCATAAGCTGCTGCAAAAACTAATCAGAAATAAGTTTGAGATATTTACTACAAAAGACATTCTTGAAGAGTTTGCTAATGTGCTAAACAGAGATTTTCAATATAATCAAAGCGAGATTGAGAACATCCTTAGTAAAGTAATGCAATTTGCCACAATAATAACCCCAAAAATTAAGGTTCAAGTTATAAAAGATGACCCGGATGATGATAAGGTAATTGAATGTGCTTTAGAAAGCGAATCAAAGTATATTATTACTTATGATAAGCACTTGTTAAAACTCGGCAAATATAAGGGAATCAAAATAATCACGCCTGAGGAAGCCATCCTGATTCTTTAAGCAGTCCCTATAACCAAAATATTCATACATAAGATATTCTTACTGATAAGACAATATTATCAAGAGGTAAAAAATGGAAAATATTGAAATCACAAGCGTAAGTTCAAGAGGACAGGTAGTTATCCCCCAGAGTTTAAGAAACAAACTTAAAATTCACACCGGAGAAAAATTCATTGTTATCGGAGAAAACAACACCATTGTATTGAAAAAACTGGAAATGCCTACTTTCACAGGAATTGATAAACTCCTTAAAAAAACAAGAGATTTTGCCAAAAATAAAGGAATAAAAACATCTGATGTGGAAAGCGCAATTAAACAAGCCAGGAAAAAATGAGAGTGGTTCTTAATACAAATGTGTTTATCTCAGGAATTTTTTGGGAAGGCAATTTCTTATTGTATTTAAGAAATTTCATCTGATTTTAATAGGATGAAAAAATGCCTTGATAAAAGATGCAGGTAGAAAGTAAGGCAAAAGCAAAACATTTAAATAATACTAAGCTTTAACTTAAGTAAAATGGGACTGCCATCAAAAGAAGAAAGAATATTGGAGCTCTTTTTCAATGAGCCATCCCGCCAATGGCATTTCAAGGACATAGTAAAAACTGCAAGTATTAGTGAACCAGCTGCGAATAAATGGCTTAACAAACTGCTTAAAGAAAGCATCATACATAGAACAAAGCCCAAAGATAAAATGCCTTATTTTCAGGGCAATTTCAGACAGGAGAATTACCGCAACAAAAAAAAGATTTATGCTATGCAAAAGATGTATGAAACAGGTCTGTTAATGAAACTTCAGCAGCTAAGGAATGCCCGGGTTATTGTGATTTTTGGCAGCTTTGCTCGGTCAGACTGGAATACTCAAAGCGACGTGGATATCTTTGTTTTGGGTGATTCGGAAGATCTACGATTCGGCACTCTTTGGAGAGGACTAGGCTTCCAAGGAAAAGCAAGAGAAATTCAAGTTCATAGTTACAAATCAGTCCAAGATACAAGGAAGATACATTCTGGATTAATGAAGAATGTAGTCAAAGGATATTTTGTCAAAGGAAATATATTTGACATTGCAGAGGTGAAAGCATGAAACATATAAAAGATTTAGACAAAGTTTACAATCAGTGTGTTGCAGAAGGAAATTTGCAAGAGCCAGAAGAAATTGATTTTGAGAAGGCTAAATCATTGCTTGATAATGTGAAACAAGACATGGATACGCTAAAAGATACCATACCTATAATGGAGAAGAAAAAGAATGTTAGCATGATATGGAGCAGCCAATATGAAATTATGCGGCAATTGGTGCAAGGCATTCTTCTCCTTGAAAAAATTCGTTCAGAGAATCATCAATGTTTGTATGCCCACATCTGCACAAAGCATAAAGAATGGGAAATTGACTGGGAAACTATCGAAATCATGAGATTGTTAAGAAATGGTGTGCATTATGAAGGCAGGCCTGTTAGTGCTGAAACATGGAAAGAATATAAGCTGAAGTTTCAAGTTTATATACATGCTTTTATTAAGATACTCAAGCAGAAACTCGATGATTTTAAGTAATTTCTTTTTTTATTCTCTTTATTAGTTTTCAGATTTTTCCTTTGATATACCTGAGGATTAAAAAAGTTTTTATTTTTTTATAGGATTTTTAGTATATGTAGGACAAGAAATAAATATTTTACAAAAATAAACCAAATTTAAAGCAACACAGATATATGAGAAAATAATTATTCATATTTCATCAAGCCATTTCATAATGTACATATTAAGTTCTTTGCTGTTTTCAAAATTATGTCCTTTTTGGCATCTAATCAATTTAATATTATTGCAGCTTTCAGACATCCTTTCAGAATTTGAAAATGGAATTTTTTTGTCTGCCTCATCATGAAAAATCAGAATAGGCACAGACAGCAAATCAATAAATTCTTTATTAACAGACTTCTCAAAAAAACCTTTAATATTTTTAAACAGGACATCTTTTTTAAACTCATTAACTGTAGAAAACTTTATTGCAGGTGCAAATAGAATGATTCCCTTAATTAAATCAGAATTCAAAGTTAATGCAATTCCTCCGCCAAAGCTTCTTCCTGCAAGAAATACTTGATTTTCTGCACTTTTCTCCTTGATAAGAGCTAATAGTTTTTCATGCAATGAATTCAAATTTAATTCCTCTAATTCTTCAATAGAAGACCAAGGAGAAAACAAAATAAAATCAACATTAGAAATACTAGATAATGTATTAATCAAACCATTTTTTTCATCTTCATGAATTCCCGGAACATATATTATTATTCTCATTTTGAAAGCGTTGTTATATCTCTACTTTGTAAACAGTAAAGAATATCATTCAAAATAAACCAATTCCTGAAAATTTTTCTCAGAATCTTTTTTAATTCTCTTTGCCACAGATTTAGGTCTAAAGTCTATTTCGGAAAATTTGTCCAAATCAATCCACTCAACACTCTTAACCTTACCACCGTCTTTCTCGCCCTTGATAATTTTTCCACTTTTATGTTTTGCCAGAAAAAACATATTCAAAACACGTTCATTAGATTTTTTATCTTTAATCCAGTCATTAACATATATCAATTTCACAATATCGACAGTTAATCCTGTCTCCTCTCTCATCTCCCGAATAGCACAATTCAAGATAGTCTCACCTGATTCAATTCCACCTCCAGGAAACAAATAATATTCACCATCAGCATACTTAGAACGAATACATAACACCTTATTATCCTTAAATAATACAACACAAGGTCTAATTGCGATTTTTTCTGCCATCATGCATAATATCCCATATTTGACTTATAAATTTTTTGATATAAAAAAGTTTTTAAACTATTATTTTCTTCTTTTATTTGAAAGAGAATGAGTGATATAAATATTAAAGTTTTCAAGGCTTATGATGTAAGAGGAATCTATCCTTCTGATCTGAGTGAAAAAGAAGCTGCAGCAGCAGCCAAGGCTCTTGCTTTTTTTCTGCAGGCAGACAATATTGTTATTGGCAGGGATGCAAGAACTTCTTCTCCTGCAATTCACAAGGCAGTTGTTGATGCATTAGTTGATGTTGGTGTTGATGTATATGATATAGGGCTTTGTTCCACACCAATGCTTTATTATGCAATTGCCAAAAAAGGATTTGCTGGCGGCATAATGATTACTGCTTCTCATAATCCTCCAGAATACAATGCTCTGAAAATGGTCAAACATCCAAATATTCAGTTGTCAAGCCCTGGTGACATGGATGAAATCAGAAAACTAGTTGTCAATGATGCTATTGTTAATGAAGTAAAAGAGAAAAAAGGCAAAGTGCAGGAATTTGAAATCCTGGATGAATATGTTGAAGAACTGAGTGAAAAATTCAGCGAGGTCAAAGGATTGAAAGTTGTTGTTGACTACGGCAATGGCATGGGTAGTATTAATGCAAAGCCTGTTTTTGAAAAGCTTGATATTGAAGTTATTCCATTATTTGAGGAAATTGACTGCACTTTTCCAAATCATCCTGCTAATCCTCATGATTTAGAGAATTTTGATGACTTAAGGAAAAAAGTTGTTGAAGAAAAAGCAGACCTGGGAATTTTCTTTGACGGCGATGCAGACAGGTGTTATTGTGTTGATGATACAGGAGAAATTGTTTTCACAGATATTCTTATTGGAATTCTTATTCCTTATGAACTCAAAGGAAGAAGCGATAAAAGAGTTTATTATGATTTAAGATTCAGCAAGATAATTGAAGATGTGCTAAAAGAGAATCATGGACAAGGAACCAAGATGCGGGTTGGCAATCCTTTTTACAAGAAAAAACTCACAGAAGAAGGAGGGGTTTTTGGCGCTGAGCTCTCAGGCCATATTATTTTTCAGGACCATTATGCAATTGACGACGGCTTATATGCTGCTCTTAAAGTCATGAAAGTATTGGTGCAGAGCAGGAAAAAACTTTCTGAGCTTGCAAAGCCTTTGCAAAAATATTTTTCAAGTCCTGAATTCAACTTCCGTGTCAAAAACCCTAACATGACTCTTGGCAAACTAAGGCATGCTTTTCCAGATGGAAAAAACCTTGAGATAGACGGACTTTATGTTGAGTATCCTGACTGGTGGTTCAGCCTGAGAAAGAGCAATACAGAACCTATTGTAAGATTAAGACTAGAAGCAGATACAAAAGAAAAACTTGATGAAATGAAAGAAAAGATTATTTCTATGATTAAATAAGATGAAAAATAACATGCTAGAGCCAGAATTAAGGCAGGAATTTGTTGAGAAGATAAAAAAAATCAGCAAAGAAAAAAGCATTCATGTAGAAGACTTTGCCAAGAGATATGGAATATATATTAGATTATTTTTCTGACTTTATCCTTTAACCTTAGAACCAGCAGGCAGAGCTCTTAATATATCATCAAGTTCTCCGCCAATCTTTTTTCTTATCAGCTTTGCAACATCACTGAGTTTTTCATTGCCCTGCTCAATTTCAACAAACTCTTTGCAGTTCTTTTTTACTGCACTCAGAGGCCCGCCCATAACTTTGCCATCATAAATGCCTATTGCATAGCTCATTCCAGGATGATAATATTTTGTTTCCCCATAAATCATAAATGCTCCTTTAGTAAGAGTGCCGCCGGATTCAATTTGTTTGCTCACCTGGTCTGGTTTTACATAAAAAACATCAATTGTACTCATTCCCATTTTCCATCCTTTAGAAAAAACTGCTGTGAATTCAGCAGCTTCTCGCATCGTGGATTCAGGTAGTTCTCCTTTTTTTAATTCTCTCTTGACAATCACAAATGGACTGCCTCTCATATCAGTATGAAAAACCAAGTCATCCTTATCAGAATATTTTTTGATAACAATTTCATTAGTTGTAGCATCTCTGCCTCCAATAACCAGAAAGCCATCAGAACTCACAAACCATCTGAACTTTTCAAACCATTCTTTTTTAACATTCTTCTTGACAACTGTTTTCTTTTCAACTTCCTGTTCTTCCAAAGAACTAAGTTTCTTCTTGTAAGTATCAATGGCTTTTTCAACGCCTTCAATCTTCTTCTTGGCTTTTTTTGATTTCTCAAAATACTCAGCAGCATTCTCTTCAACAGACTTGCGAATATCAAGGCTTATTTCCATAATAGCCAAAGTAATACATACAACTTAAAAAACTTTGTTATTCAATAGCTTTAATGCAAAATTATTTAAATTTCAATAACTAATTTTAGAATTATGGATTTAAACATAATAGTTCAAGAATATAAAATTTCAAAAGAAGGTGGAGAATCAGAGTTCAGGACGTTGAAGAATAGGCTTTCAGATGTTCCTGTTGATTTAAGTAAATTTGAAGAAAGGCTTGAATCTTATGGCTGTGGCTTTAATGATATGATAATTCGAGCAGAACTATATGACCCCCGGATGAGATTACCATTACTTGATGAATTAGTGGATTTTGAAGAAGCAGATGCGATCGTATCTGAAATTATCCTTCCACATCCCATAATCTACCTTCAGGGGGAATCTATTTCAGAATCATTCTATGAACATAATAAAAATAAGTTAGGAGAAATGATATTACCTGATAAAAAAGACGCAACTGCACAAGTGTTAAGCAGTATTGAATGCGATGGAGCGGCCATTCTTTACAAAAAGAATGAAAACATGCATTATGTTGAAATGATTTTAACAAAAGAATTCTTGTAGAACACATCAGCATTTAGGCAGGTCGCCCAGCTCATAGACTGGATTCTCACAAGGAACAATTTCATTTTTATGCTTGATACTTGGAATCAAGCCAATGTATGTTTTGCCTTCAGGCTTCACATATGAAATGTCTTTTTGCAGAACACCTCCAGGAGGAAGCTTTGAATTTTTTAATGAAATATCATTCTGAATATTCTGATCAATAACCCTGACAGTGACTGATTCCACAGCTTTATCAGTCTTCACACTCATTTTAATCATGTTCTCAGCATAGCACAAATAAGGACTGATAATAAAGCTGATGGTAGAACAATCAGGACCTGAATTATCTTCACCTAAACTAGAACTCCAGTTCATAATCATGGCTCCAAGAGCAACTGCAAAAGCAATTAAGAGTACTGTAGCTATCAAAGGAGACATTCCCTTCTTTTCATGAGAAAAACTATCAAGCCCACTATGAATATCCAAATATTCACCTCTTTTTACGCGTATAATTGCATATTACGAAAATAGGTTTATATATTTTTCTGTTGCTCCTTATTGAAATAAGCTTCATTTCAGAATGATTTATAAGGTTTCTCTACTTTCTGGTCCCTAAAATGCAGGCAAATAAAACAATTTCCAAGCTTAATGATATTGTTAACGCATCTACAAATGAAGCTACTTTGAAGTTATTTCGCAAATTTCTCTTGGACACTGGTGAATGCGAAAAAGATTCGCTCCATATTTATACAGATAATAATCTATTTATTAAAAAAGATGATTTTCCAATCATTAACCAAGGAACAAGACAGGTATTAGCTGACATTGGTGAAGGTTATTTGATTAAAACCAGGATTAGATATCCTGAATTTGATTATTATGTTATTGATAATGAACATTATATTCCAGATATAATTCAAAGTGAAAAAAACTTGAAAGCATTTGGTTTTAATGTGCCTAAAAACTATTTTATCACTGCAAAAGATGGAATACTATCCTCATCAACTAATCCTAATAGCATTTATTTTTTGGTTACTGAAGATTAAACAGAAAAAGGAAAATATGATCTTGTTGAATATTCAAAAGAAGCAGCAGAATCAGCAATTAATGCCAAGCATGGTTTTGCACAGTCTTGTGAAAATGCAATTGAATTCTTAGTGGGACTTTATCATCTGGAATCTCACGTAGATAAAATAAATGAGTTAATTGGAGATTACAGACATAAAGTCTATAGTTTTGATGAGCAATCTAAACGAAATTTCTCATATGTAGAAGTTTCACATAGATTGATTCTCAATGGACATATAAAGGAAGAGAAAAAAGCAGGACCTGAAGTAGCAGTCAGACACATGTTCTTTATTCAATTTGGTGAGTATCGATTTGGAACTTTATATGCTGGTGATTTAGACCATGCATTTCTTATAAATCGTTAGTTTCTTTCAAACAAAGCAAGAATAAAGTATTAACTCACTCAACAATTATATAATCATAATCTCTTTTAAGCATTTCAAGAGTTTCTGCTGTTCTGGATTTAATTGCTTTATACAAATCAACAGGAACTCCGATGTTAGGAAAATCAGCAAGATTGTCAATTAAAAAAAGTTCTGGCTGTTTAATTTCTCGCATATCAGGTATGATCTTAAGCATCCAGTGAGTCCTGTGCGGTGGGTTTTTACTGGCAAGCCTGGTGATTTCATCATAATCATGATTTCCTCCTTGATAGCTTCTGTTTTCAAGCAAAGAACAGGTTGCATCAACTGCGCCAACAAACATGTCTTCTCTTGAAGCGCCCCGAATTGGTTTTGTAATATCCTCAGGATTAGGATTATTCCATTTTCGATGATGATACTGTTGCCTGTGCAGTTCTCTTGAAGGAGAAATGTATTTTTCAAAATCAACTTTTGGCTCTCTTAATGCCAAGGCAAATCCTTTGATAACATCCCATTCAAATTTATTGCCAAAACCAACCAAGTCATGCGGCCTTTCAGGGTCCTTACTTCCCAATCCTAACTTATCCAGAAAATATTCAACATGAAAACTATGTTTTAAAGTTGTTAACAACCAAGTTCTTACTTCGTTTTGAGTTGGAATTAGTTCAGTCTCTTGCATCTTATGAATAGCGAAAACAAATTTGTTTAAAAAACTTATTCTGAAAAAAAGAAACCTTTAAATAGAGTTCTTAATGACCTATTTCTATAAGGGGGTGAGTTTAATATGTGGTTTTATTGGGTTATAGGAGTTATTGTTCTAATTATTTTGAGTAGTCTAAAGGTTGTTAAGGAGTATGAGAGAGGAGTCAGATTTCTTTTGGGAAAGTTCAGCGGAGTTATGAAGCCTGGCTTAAGAATGATTCTGCCAGTCATCCACAGCTGGCAAAGAGTTGACATCAGAGTCAAAGCAGTTGATGTGCCTGATCAGGAATGCATTACAAAGGACAACATAACAGTCGGCATTAATGCAGTTATATATTATAAAGTGAGTGAAGCTAAAAAAGCTGTTATTGAAGTTGAGCAGTTCCAATGGGCTGT
>Ga0180009_10005292_pt1 | contig 13882 bp, 10 predicted proteins | sample OS_PC_MetaG_FD_123537 | JGI IMG/M metagenome (GOLD analysis project Ga0180009, IMG submission 123537) | Groundwater microbial communities from the Aspo Hard Rock Laboratory (HRL) deep subsurface site, Sweden - OS_PC_MetaG | ecosystem: Environmental > Aquatic > Deep subsurface > Groundwater... | reverse complement strand
TGGTGAAGTGAACCGCTTGCGGTTCACTTCACCCTAGGAGCGTTCGGGAAAGCTCATTGCGCAAGATCTCCAGGCGATCGGAATCTTGTTCCTATTGAGTTTTCCCGAACGCTCCTAGCAGCGGCGACCGGTTTACCTCCCGTCGCCGCTCCAGCGGCTACTCGTAGACCGGCGCTGCCTTGCAGAAGGCTCCATAGGTGGACGCTTTCTCACAGCCCAGAAAACCCATCTTGACGCAGTCGAAACGGCGCTTGGTGCCGTCGACGCAGGCTACCAGCGTGTTCCCGTCGCACTCGTCGAAGGTGGTGATCCCGCCGATGTCGCACTGGGTGCCGACCCCTCCACAGCTGATGGTGGTGGTGTCGCACTTCTTCTTGCCGTAGACCTTGGTGCAGTCGATCTCGGACAGGTAGTTCTGCTCGCAGGACATCACGATGTTGCCCTTACAGGTCGGAGAGGTCTGCGCGCCGGGGCAGGATCTACCCGTGCCCTCGCACAGCCCCGTCTGCGGATCCCGGCACTGAAGCTGCTTGGCCGGACAGTCATCGATCTGGATCGCCCCTCCCACGCAGCTCAGCAGCTTGCGATCGCGGCACTCGGGCTTGAACGTGTTCTTTTCGCAGGCCCCGACCGTGCACAGCGCTGTCTTGCTCGACCCGGTGTCCCGAACGGCACACTTGAGCCCGCCCTTGGAGCATGGGATGGCTTGCTTCCACTTGCCCACGAGCAGGTCGCAGGTATGCGCGACATCACCCTCGCAGAATGCGTCCTTCTCGGTGCACTCGCCGTCCTTGGGCCGAGACGCGTAGCCCAGACACTCGCGGACGACCTTGCAGTCTCCCTTGCCCTGGTTGGCGCAGTGGTACAGCGCCTCGTACAGCGCCCGCTGCCCAAAATAGGTGAACCGCTTGTGGAAGTTCTCGATGCAGTCGTGCAGCCGGGGCTTGCGGTCCACGTTGCACGCGGCCAGGCGGACGCAGGCTTCGATGAGGTTCTCGTGTGAGAAGTCCACCTTCACCAGCGTGTCCGGGGTCAGCCCCGAATCCTGATCACCGTCGCCCGACCCGCAGCCCCCGATGCACCCCTCGAGCAGGAACAGGGCCGCCGCCCCCAGAAGTAGTCTACTGCTCATGACAAACCTGCCTCGCCAATCAAGACCTGGATATTTTCGACATGTTGCCCCGATGGGCTTCAAGTCAAACCTTCACAAACACCGCCGTGATTATGCGTCAAGTGCCGCCGGCCAGGCAAAAGCTTTTCGGCGCGCCATTCGAAAAGGTGTTCTGCCACCAACCGCACGGAGTTACCTTTGAGTCCATGAAGCGCTTTGTGATGGTGATGGTGCTGTTGTTGCTGGTCGGCGCGGCGGTGCTGAAGCTGGTGGTCTTCGAGCTTCCCCGCGTGGCGGGCAACGACATGGCCCCCACGCTCCAGCCGGGCGATCTGCTGCTGGCCAACCGACTCGACACGACCCCCGAGCGCGGGGAGCTGGTGCTGCTCGAGCATCCCCGGATCAGCGGCCGTCTGCTGCTCCGTCGTGTGGTCGGCCTGCCGGGGGAGCGGGTCGAGGTCCGCAAGGAGGTGCCGGTGGTCGACGGCAAGCCGGCGCTGCGCAGGGAGGTCCAGCAGGTCACGCTGCGGGACGGCGACCGACGGTTGACGATGAAGCTGGTCGAGGAGACCGTGGCCCGGGCTCCGACTTGTCCTGTGCTCAAGGATCCCGGCCGCCGATCGCGGGATCCGGCCGCCGTGACGCTGGGATCGAGCCAGTACTACGTGCTGGCCGACAACCGCAACCACGGCACGGACAGCCGGACCTTCGGTCCGGTTCCGGGGGAGAGGATCCGCGCCGTCGTTACCCGTCGGATCTCGGCCGGTCCGGGCAGCATCGACGGCCAGTCGGAGCGCGCGGGCTGGACGAGGCTCAGCAAGTGATCGCGGTCCGGCGGGGCGGGTGGGTGGAGCAAACAATTGTTGCCGGGTGCTCCCCTGGCCTATGCTGATAGGAGTGATCTGTTTCCGCTCGCTCGCCCCGCACTCCAGGAGAGGCTCCCCGGCCTCGCGCGCTACCTGGGCGCGACAGCTCCTGTGCGTGGTGGCCCTGGCCGGATGCGCCAGCGGCCAGTCGAGCCAGCCCGACGGCCCGCAGCAGGACCACGGGACCCCCGCCTTCCCCGACGGCGGTCCCCGGTGGGAGCGAAGCGATGCGACCGCGCAGGACACCGGGCCTGCGAGCAGCATCACCGTCACGTTCCCCACGGGCGGGGAGAGCTGGCCTGCCGGCAGCTCCCAGTCCATCACCTGGAGCTCGACCGGCGCCGTGGGTGCAGTCGACATCGAGCTGTGGCGAGCTGGGAGCCTCCACACCTCGATCGCAGCGGGACAGACCAACAGCGGCAGCCACTCCTGGAGCATCCCGGCGGACACGCCCCACGGCGAGGACTACACCGTCCGGATCGTGGACCCCGCGGCCGGCGTGGAGCACAGCTCCCCTGCCCCGTTCACCATCACCAACTGGCGCTACAGGATCAAGATCACGATCACCTCTTCCCAGGCCCTGACCGACCATCAAGTTCGAGTCCCGCTCGGACCGGCCGTGTTCGACTACTCACACGCCTGCAGCAACGGGGCAGACCTGCGCCTGGCGCAGGGCTCGACATTCACGGGGACCTTCAACCTGCCGCACTGGATCGAGAGCTGGAGTGCCGGATCCAACAGCACCGTGTGGGTCAAGATCCCCAGCATCCCCGCCTCCGGACCGACCGAGGTCTACCTGTACTACGGCCAGCCGACCGCCACCGACGAGTCGTCGCTGGACCAGACCTTCCCCAACCGCTTCGTGAGCAGCGGCAACCTGACCCTTGGCGGGCTCCAGTCCCACGACTGGTTCGAGCTCAAGAACGGACACTCCCTGACCGTCAAGGCGGGGCAGGCGCTGACCATCACCGCCCCGCGTCTATTGCTCGAGGGGATCGTCGAGGGGACCGGCAGCGGGCAGGTGGGCGGCACCAGCGGTGCGGCCGGCCAGGGCCAGGGCGGCGGGGGCGGCTCGACCAACAGCGGCGGCGGCGGCGGCGGCCACGGTGGCAAGGGCGGCAAGGGCGGTCATGACAGCAACGACACCCCCGGAAACGGCGGGCTGACCTACGGCAGCACGACCAACAACGCCATCGAGATGGGCTCGGGCGGCGGGGCTGGCAACAACAGCGCCGGCGGCGCGGGGGGCGGGGCGGTCACGCTGAGCGGCACCCAGGTCGTGGTCAAGGGTACGGTAAGGATGGACGGCGCGGCCGGGATCGGGGCCGGACAGTCCAGCGGCGGCGGATCGGGCGGCGGCATCCTGATCACCGCTGACGATCTGGTCCTCACCGGCACCTGCTCGGTCCGGGGCGGGGCCGGCGGCAGCGGCAGCATCACGGCCAACGACGGCGGCGGCGGCGGGGGCGGCGGAAGGATCAAGATCCGCTACGGTCAGTCGCTGGTCAACACCGTGACCCTGGTCACCACCGGCGGGGCCGGCGGCAAGTACGGCGACACGGCCTACGGCGAGGCGGGCCTCGCCGGCACCCTGCACTCGGTCAAGCAGGCCACCAGCCCGCTGACGATCACGCTCGGGCCCGAGGAGCAGGTGCAGTAGCTCGAGCTCAGATGCCGCCGATGAACGCCAGCGCCACGACCCGGTCCAGCGCCGTGCCGGGCCACAGGTCGACCTCGAACGTCGCGCGGTACAGGGGCGTCTCCGACGGGCTGAGTGCGGTGAGCTCCAGCCGGTGCTCGCCCCCCGGGAGGCTGACCTCCATCCACGGCCGCTCGAACCCCTCGGTGCAGTAGGCCACCGCCAGGCCGACGTACTGGCCCGCCCTCGAGAGCACCACACGCTCGACGCCGCTGTCGGCGCAGCGCCTGCCGTCGATGAAGGTCCAGCCCAGCAGCAGCCGCGCGTTGCCCGCCGGGAGGTCGGAGCAGCCGGCGGCCAGAACGAGCAGGAGCAGCGTAGACAGTCGGGTCCTCACCGGTCGGTCCCTCTCAAGGCTGGCCCTGCAGCCCCGCCTGCCGGTAGAGTACCCATCAGGAGGGTTACATGCGAGCTGCCATCACCATCATCGTCGGCGCCCTGACGCTGGGCCTCGCGGGCTGCGCCAGCCAGCAGCTGAAGTTCGACTCGCTGGGCAAGCGAGACAAGCTGCGCTACGCCGCCTGCCGGCACGACGTGGCGCGCTACGTCTGCCCGGATGACCCCGACTGCGAGATCAAGGCCGCGGAGATGTACGCGGCGGAGTCGCCCGATGCCCGGCTGCAGTGGCTGCTGGACTACCACTGCCCGCGCGAGAAGATCGAGCACGCGGACAAGGGGGTCAAGGAGGGGGAGCAGCGCTCGATCGGCATGGACCCGCCCAAGGAGTAGGAGGACGCGCTACTCCTCCCAGCTCCAGATCGGCTGGCTCGATGGGCCTGGAGCGCTGACATTGGTCTTCGGAGCCTTCTGACTCACCACCAGCGGTCGGCCGGCCACCAGGGCACGAACCAGCTGGGGCTGCATCAGGTAGAGCAGGCCCAGCAGCAGCACGAACCCAATCGCCGTCCCGCCGAGCGCCGCGCCCAGCACGGTCAGCACGCCGCTGTCGCGCACCGAGATGCGCATGGTCCGGGTCGAGGAGCGGCGCCCGGTGAGCGGTGCCGGAAGCGCCAGGACGCGCTCGGTCGGCGCGCCCACCGTGGCGGTGGGCCGAGCCGGCAAGGCCGTGCTCGGCGGGCGGGGCACGCTCGGTGGTCGTGGCGTGCTTGGTGGCAGGGGCAATGGTGGCGGGGCCGCCGTGCGCGGGGGCGGCACGGCCTCGATCGCGAGGAGCGGCAGGACGGTCACGCCGCTCGCCTCCTCCGGACGGACCGGCGGGAAACGCTTGATCGTCGGCTCGTCGTCGGCCTTCTGCGCCGGGTGTTCCCTGGCCGGGGCCGCGATCTTCCCCGGGGGCGGCGTGTCGAAGTCGAGCTCGCACTCCACCGTTCCCGGCGCGTCGTACAGCTCGTGGTGGACGAAGGGATAGAGCGCGCTGGCCCGCCTGGTCCGTTCGGGGTCCAGTGGCAGCGGCCGCAATCCTGGTCCGGTGCTGCGGCGGGTGGGAGCAGACAATCTGCGTGTGGTCGGTCTCATCGATGGTTCTCCCCTGTTCATAAGACCTCCTACCGAGCCGCACGCAGCTCGAGCTCGACCCACTGTGTATGGACCAGACGACGGGCGTTGGAGAGCACGAGGTACCAGTCCCCCTCGCCCAGTGGAATCGACTGCCCGTCGATCCGTGTCGCCCCCTCGAACGCCTGCCTGGCCATGAACGCCTCGCCACGGGCACGGCGCTGGTACTCGTTGCGATCCACGAGGTACAGATCGACCGCGCCCGTCCCGAGCGTCTGCGAGAAGCCCAGGGAGGGCAGTGGGTTGTGTCCGTCGAGGATCTGTTGCGGCACCCAGAGCGAGAGCTGCAGCTGCCCATCGACACGGGCCAGAGCACGCTGCAGGTCCGGACGAAGCCACCGTGGTGCCATGTCGACCGCCTGGCGCGCCACCGCGGTCAGTGTCGGATCGGGAGGCGCCGCGATGCGCAGCAGCTCCCCACTCGCGGCCTGGTATTGGAACACGACCTCCTGGCCCGGCCCGAGAGCGCCGACGAAGCCGGCGCTGGACAGGGTCGCCGAGACGCTCTCGCCATCCGGGCCGGCATCGGGCGAGACCTGGGGTGGACCAGGGCAGGCAGACAGCAGGAGCAACGGAAAAAGGGCCAGCACACTGATTGGCTTGGGCGGCATGGCTCGATCAGACTGCAACCGCCGGGCCACCGGATCACGCCTCACGAAAGAGACCCAACTAGGCGGAAATGCACCGAACACCAGGGCCAACGCAGGATCTCGGGTGCGAGCCGCCTGTTCGCTGCAGGTACACCCTCGCGCAGAGGGTACATCCATGGATATCATCGCGGCAGCATGCCCCTCGACCCGGTCGACTCCTCCGCCCATCGAGCGCTCTTCGACCAGGGCCAGCTGGTGGACCACTTTCAGGTCATGCGGCTTCTCGGTCGTGGAGGCATGGGCGAGGTGTACCTCGCCCGCGACACCAGGCTGGGCCGCAAGGTGGCGCTCAAGGTGATCCACCCGGATGCGATCGTCTCGCCGGAGGCCGTCGAGAGCTTCCAGCTCGAGGCCCAGGCCATGGCTCGGTTCAGTCATCCGAACATCGTGACGCTCTACGGCGTGGGAGAGCACCTGGGGAGCCCTTACCTGGCGCTGGAGTATCTGGATGGAGAGAACCTGCGGCAGCGGATGCGCGAGGAGCATCCCGGCGTGCGGGAGTCGCTGCGCATCGGCCTGGCGATCGCCGAGGCGCTGTCCGAGGCGCACGCCAACGGGATCCTGCACCGCGACCTCAAGCCCGAGAACATTCTGCTGCCGCGCGATGGACGGCTTCGCGTGGTGGACTTCGGCCTGGTCAAGTTCGTGTCACGCGAGGCAGAGCGCGATCCGGCTCGCCCCGCGAGCAGGAAGTTGCGGGGCTCGCCGCCCTACATGGCGCCGGAGCAGTGGATGGGACAGGAGAGCACCGGAGCCACCGACATCTGGGCTCTGGGGACCATCCTCTACGAGCTCGTCACGGGCAGCCGCCCCTACCCCGGCTCCTCAGCAGCGGATCTCGAGCCGCAGGTCTGCGGCCCCGGCTCCGTGCCCAGGATCGAGGTCACACACGAGGCACCGGCGGATCTGCTGGACCTGATCTACCGCTGCCTGGACAAGGATCCCGCTGCGAGACCGCCGGGCACTCAGGTGGCCGAGACGCTCGAGCGGCTGCTGCTCCGGGATCGCAGCCGTCGTTCCGAGGAGCAAAGCCCTTTCAGGGGGCTGCTGCCCTTCACCGAGCGCCACACCGAGCTGTTCTTCGGTCGCGACGGCGAGATCGCGTCGTTTCTGGAGCATTGCCGCGAGCAGCCGGTGCTTCCGGTCGTGGGCCCCTCGGGTGCCGGCAAAAGCTCATTCGTCCAGGCCGGCGTCATCCCGCGACTGCGCGAGCAGGGGCGCTGGATCGTGCTGGAGCTCCGCCCCGGCAACAAACCGTTCTACGAGCTGGCGTCCCGGCTCATCGCCGGCGAGGCCACCCCGGCGGCCGAGAGCACACCGGGAGTCGATCTGACCCAACAGACCGTGGATCTCGGACCTCGAAGCAAGCCCGGGGACAGCGGCCTGACAACGATCCCCGCCGACCGGGCCGCCTACCTGGCCCAGGAGCTCTGCAGGTCCCCGCTGCTGCTGAACCTGAAGCTGCAGCAGCTGGCCGACCGCGACGCCGCCCGCGTGCTGCTGTTCGTGGATCAGCTGGAGGAGCTGTACACGCTGGTGGAGGACGAGGAAGTCCACAGACCGTTCATGGAAGCGATCTGCTCCGCCGCCGACGATCCACTGGGTCCGACGCGAGTGGTCTTCACCGTGCGGGACGACTTCCTGGTCCGCGTCGCAGACGGAATCGAGGCCCGGCAGGCCCTGCGACACCTGACGGTCATCCGGAGCCCGGAACCCGATGCCCTGCAGGAGATCTTGACCCGACCGCTGGAGGCCGTGGGCTACGACTACGACGATCCGGGCCTGGTACCGGAGATGGTAGCGGCTGTCGGTGGCGAGCCGGCATGCCTGCCCTTGCTGCAGTTTGTGACCCGCATGCTCTGGGACCGGCGTGACAAGCAGCAGCGACTGCTCCGGCGGGCAGTCTACGAGTCGGTGGGGGGGGTGGCCGGGGCCCTGGCGCAGCACGCCGACGGCGTGCTGGAGGTCATGACTCCGTCGCAGGTACGCATGGCGCGCCAGCTGCTGCTGCGACTGGTTACCGCCGAGGGTACGCGGCGCGTGCTCGCCCGGGATCAGGTCCTGGAGGGCCTGGGGCCGGACGGCGAGGATGTACTGACCCGCCTGACCCATGCCCGACTGGTCACGGTCCGCAAGTCGAGGGGTGAGGAGCATGTGACCGCGGAGCTCGAGCTGGCTCACGAATCGCTGGTCCACAACTGGAGCCAGCTTGCACGATGGATCGAGGAGAGCCGGGAGGAGCGGCGGCTGCTGGCCGAGATCCGCCAGGCGGCCGAGCTGTGGCACCGGCGGGGGCGCCGGGAGGACGAGGTGTGGCAGGACGACGCGCTGCGCGAGGCCACGCGAACGCTCGAGCGATGCCCACAGAACGTACCGCCGATCGTCACGTCCTTCCTCGATGCCGGTCTGGGCAAGGAGCGCCGCCTGATCAGACGGCGGCGAATCCGCACGGTCTTCGCGCTGGCCAGCGTGATCGCCCTGCTCGCCACCATCGCGGCGGTCGCCGTCGTCGTGGCTCTGGCCCTGGCCCGCAAGGAGCTCGTGGCGCGGGAGAAGGCGACGGAAGCCCGCGGACGCCTGGCCGAGGCCCAGCGCGAGGGGGCAAGGGCCGCGTTCGCGCGCGGAGACATGCTGGAGGCGAGGGCCCGGCTGCGCAGCGCCCTGGAGACGCAGGACTCGCCCCTGGGCCGCGCCCTGTGGTGGCAACTGCGGGACGAGCCGCTGATCTGGAGCAAGGAGGTCGGCTCCTTCGTCTACGATGTCGCGGTCTCGCCGGACGGCAAGACCATCGCCGCCGCTTGCCACAACCGCTCGATCTACCTGCTGGACCAGAACGGGCTGACCGTCAACATACTGCGCGGCCACAAGGACCAGGTGCTGAGCCTGGCGTTCTCTCCGGATGGCAAGCACCTCGCATCCGGGTCATGGTCCGGCGAGGTGTGGATCCGGGACCTGGAGGGCGGCGCCACCAGGCGGCTGAAGTCTCACAAAGCCGCGGTGTGGAGTGTGGCCTTCAGCCCTGACAGCCGGCTGTTGGCCACTGTCAGCCGGGACGGGACCCTGCGCCTCTGGAACCTCGCGTCGCCCGCCGCCGCATCGAGGGTGACCAGGATCGTCAAGACATCCTCCGAGCTCCGCGCGGTGGCCTTCTCGCCGGACGGGAGGACACTGGCCACCGGCGGCAGCGACAACACGATCAGGATCTGGGATGCCGCCACGGGCGCACCGGGGGGCGTGCTCCTGGGCCACACGAATCGAGCGTTCAGCCTCGCCTTCAGCCCCGACGGCAGGCACCTGGCCTCGGGGAGCATCGACCGCACGGTCCGGTTGTGGGATCTGGACCGCAAAGAGCACCGCGTGCTCCGGCAGCACGCCACCGTGGTCTACGGCGTGGCCTTCAGTCCAGACGGACGGCGCCTGGCCTTCACAGACATGGAGAGCCTGGTCCACGTGCTGGACCTGACTTCGGGCAGGGAGGAGAAGGTCCTGCGCGGCCATGGCGACCGGGCCTACCAGGCGCGCTTCAGCCCGGATGGCAGGCGACTCTACTCGGGCAGCATGGACGGGACGGTCCGCTGCTGGGACCTGTCGCGCTCATCGAGGCCCACGGTGGAGCGGGGCCACCTCTCGGCGGTATTCGGCGTGGCGATCGATCGGGATGCGAGGCGGCTGGCCACCTGCGGCCCGGACAGGACCATCCGGCTCTGGGACCTGACAACGGGGGCCGAGCTGGAGGTGCTGCGCGGCCACACCAGCGTGATCCACAACGTGGCCTTCAGCCCGGACGGCAGGCACCTGGCCTCCGCCAGCATGGACCAGACCGTGCGGCTGTGGGATCTCGCGACCCACACCGAGGAGCACGTATTGATCGGCCACCGCAGCTGGGTCGACTGCGTGGCCTTCACCCCCGACGGAAAGCGCCTGGTCTCCGGCGGCTGGGACAACACCGTCCGGGTCTGGGATCCAAAGACGGGTGCTCTGGTGAGGACAATCGAGGGCCACCGCGACCGGGTCCGGGTGGTCGCGATCAGCTCCAACGGCAAGCTGCTGGCCTCCGGCGGCCTCGACGGGTGGATCCAGCTCTCGGATCTGGCCACCGGCACCCGGCTGAAACAGCTCAGGGGCCAGCCCGGCGGCGTCTTCGGCCTGGCCCTGAGCCCGGACGGCCGACTGGTCTCCGCCGGCCTGGACCGGACCCTGCGCTCGTGGCGCCTGAAGGACTGGAGGGAGCGAGTGCTCACGCTGCCGGGGCGGGTCTACAAGATCGCCTTCCACCCCGACGGCCGACGCGTCGGCGCGCCGCTCTCGGACGGCACGGCCCGGATCCTCGACCTGAGCAGCGGAACCTCCACCGTGCTTCGGGGTCATCGTTCCGAGGTCAACATCATCCGCTTCACCCGCGACGGCCGGCTCGCCGTGACCGGAAGCGACGACGGGACCGCCCGCCTGTGGGATGTCGACACCGGCCGGCCCCACTGGCGCGCACCGGTCCTGTTGTCGTCCCCGCCGCAGATCTTCACCCATATCGGGTGGATCCGGCTTGACGAACCTGCGACAGACGGTTGGCCCCTGTCCACCCGCTGGCGACGGGCCATCGAACAACGCGCGCTCGAAGGGGCCGAGGGCAAACAGCTCTGCATCCGGACCCACGACGACCGGCTCGAGATCTGGGACCGGGAACGGGACGCGCCCCTGAGCACCGTTCAGGTGCCAGGGCTGCGACAGGTCCTGAGCCTCGCGCGTGGGGGATGTGTCGTGCTCGCCGGAGACCGTGCGCAGCTGTACCAGTCGTCCGGCGCGCTCCGGGAGCTCGCCGCAGGCGCCAGCGCCATCGCCCTGGAGGGCGATGAAATACTGGTCGCGGCAGGCAGGAAGGTGCATCTGTTCGATGGCAGCGGCCGGTTGATGGGCAGGCTGCCTGCCGATCTCGGCGTGAGCGCCATCGCCCGCGTCGGGCACCGGCTGGTGCTGGGCTTCGAGGACGGCAACATCGAGCTGGCTGGCGGGCCGGATCGTGCCCTCGCGCTCAAGGAGACGCCGTCGAGGCCCGTGGACCGGATAATCCAGGGACCACCGGGCACCCTGATCGCGGGCTACTCCAACGGCTTCCTCGGCATCTGGCAGCTCGACAACGGCGCCCTGCTGTACAGCACTCGCCTCCACGGCCCGGTGGTGCACCTGCTGCTCAAGGGGGGGCGACTGTACGCCGCCACCCAGCTCGGCGATCACCTCCTGCTGGAGGTCGGCGTGTTCCAGAAGAGCTACTGCGCGCTGATGAGGGAGGTGTGGAGCGGGCTGCCAGTGGTCTGGAATGGAGGCGTGCAGCGCGCGCGACCGCCTGCCGGTCACCGCTGCGCCGGGAGGTAGCGGGGGCGTTGATGCCTACGACGAGCACGCGGGGCTGACGCACAACGCCGCGCAGACCCAGACGTTCGGGTTCCAGGAGAGCGGACAGCAGCAGTTCTGACCCGGCCAGGTGCAGGTCGCGCTGCTCTGGCAACCCAGGTGAGGGAGAATCGTGCCAAGGTCCGGCTGCGGGGGCCAGGCCCAGGCGTCAGGCGGTTTTGGAATGGTCGGGAACAGATCCGGGCTCGGTGGCACACTGTCGAAGGTGGGCGTCGAGATCGGTGGCGTGCTATCGGCGGCGAAGACTGACGTGTCTTGCTCCTGGGCCGTCAGGTCATCGGCCACCTGGGCGTCCTGGCGCGGCTGGTAAGCGACATCCAACCCCGTGCCGGTCCGGACGCACACTCTGTCGGGGCCCTGGGTCATACAGCTGTACCCATCGGGACACTGTGGGCTGCCCGAGTTGCAGAAGAAGGGGGCATCACCCAGGTCCAGCTGCGCGCAGGCGGCCAGCACAGGCAACGCAAGCAACGGGAGGGCGCGCGGTCCGCCCCTCACTGGATCACCAGGAACCAGATGCTCGACCCGCGGCCCAGCGCCGGAACCCGGGTGCTGTCACCACCCCAGACCTCGATCACGTTGCCACAGGCGTCGCAGCGGATCCTGTGCACCTGTCCACGGACGAGCTCCTCGCCGATGCTGTAGCGGGCGCGGCAGACGCTGCAGAGCAGCTCGATCTTGCTGGGCACGACCGTTGGTCCCTCCTCGGGGACCATGGCCGTCTGTGATAGTTCGATACGCATGGTTCTCCTTTCTTTCAATGCGTTCAGTCGACGAGGATCCGGAGGTCGAGCCCCCCGGGGTACATGTACGACGTGTAGGAACCGACCCCGTAGACCATAATGCCGAACGGGTCGACCGACTCGATCAGGTGGGAGCCGCCAGAGACCTTGACCTTGGCCGCCGTGTAGCCCGAGCTGCCGATGGCTGCAAACTGGCTGGCGGGGACCACCGCCCCGTCGAGCTTGACCTCGGCGGAGGCCGGCGCGACGACATTGACGTAGCTCTGACTGTAGCTGCCGGGGGCCAGGAACCAGTAGGAGGTGCGGTACTGCTCCAGCGGAACCGCCAGTGCCATGGCCGGATCGTTGGGCGCTCCCTGGCCCGCGTTGGTTGTCGAGTAGTTCTGCCCCACCATGAACTGACTCAGGGCGAACCGGCCCGAGCCCTTGACCTTGAAGTCCTTGTCGGTGGTGACCTCGATGAACTTGCCCCGATCCAGCGTGACCGGGGCGCTGACCGCGGGTTCGAAGGTGATCTGGTTGCCGTTGTCGGCGGAGACAAGGCGGTAGATGCAGGGGTCCTTGCCCGACGAGGAGGTGTGCGTCGCGATGTACTCCTTGCCCCACGACTTGACCGGAAACAGCTGCTCCTCCAGGTGATCGCAGGCCCACTTGTTGTATGGCGCGAAGGTGCAGTTGTGCCCAGCGAAGAGGGCCACGTCCTTGTCCGCCGACACCTCGGTTCCCGTCAGGTCGGAGTCCTGGCTCAGGTCACAGTAGCTGAACCCGGTATCCGTCGTCGCAGGCGTGCAGCTGGTCGGGATCTTCGACAGGATCTGGAGCACGCTCCACTGAGCCAGGTCAAACGAGGCCTTCTGCCCCCTGGAGTAGGCGGCAAGGCCGCCGCTGCCCGCCTGAGTGTCAGCCGAGAAGGTGACGCTGACCTTCGTCGTCCCCGGCTTGGTCGCCACGACCGAGAAGAACCCGGGCGAGAACCTGGTGGGGACGCTCGGGGCCAGCGGGCTGGACAGCGGCTTGAAGCCCATCGTGGGCCGTGCGATCACCATGTACTCGGTGGAGAGCGCGTGCTCCGGCAGCAGGAGGGAGGCGTCGTTCGAATAGGAGTAGCACTTGCCGTCGATCGGGGGGACCGGCTGGATCTGGTACTCGTACTTGCAGTCCTTGTTGATCACGTAGTCCAACGGGTTGAACTGGTAGACCGTCACCGGCACGCTGCTCGTCAGATGGTAGGCTCCGCCCGACTTGAGCACGGAGACCTCCGGCTTGGTCTTCATCGGATCCGAGGCATCCGTGCTGTCCTGTCTCAGGTCCATGACCCACGGGAGCTTCAGGGTCGCCACGCTGTTCGGCCCGACGGTGGCGGTCGCCACCGTCGGATTGGTGGCCGAGGCGATCCTGATCTCGGCGGCGACTTTGCTCGCGTTGGCCACCGCGACCGCGAACTCGAATTCCACCCCGAGCATCGAGTTGATCGTCACCGTCGGCCAGTAGCTGCACCCGACGTAGCTCCGCCGTGCTTCGGCCTGTGAGCAGGGGTCGTTGCAGGCGCCACCAGCGCACGTCCCGGGGGGACATGTCCTCACCATCGCCCCGATGGTGCCGCCGGGGCCGCACTTGTGCACTTCGTCGCCGACGCAGATGTTGAGCCCCGGGTCGCAATCGGCGCAGCCGAGCGAGGCACTGCAGACCCGAGGAGCGACGCAGGTCTCGACATCCGCGAACTGGAGGTCATGACAGACCTGGTACGTGTCTCCCTCGCACCTGCCCTCGCCCTCGCCGCAGGTGCCCTGGCTGTCGCCGGGGGTCGAGCCGTCTCTGCTGCTGAAGCTGTTGTTCTGGCACCCGGTGCTCATGGCCAGCGCGGCCACCAACCATGCAGTCCGGTAATTGCG
>Ga0180009_10005291_pt1 | contig 13884 bp, 16 predicted proteins | sample OS_PC_MetaG_FD_123537 | JGI IMG/M metagenome (GOLD analysis project Ga0180009, IMG submission 123537) | Groundwater microbial communities from the Aspo Hard Rock Laboratory (HRL) deep subsurface site, Sweden - OS_PC_MetaG | ecosystem: Environmental > Aquatic > Deep subsurface > Groundwater... | reverse complement strand
AATAAAAAATGAAGAATAATTAGAATGTTTATATGTTTTATCTTTTAATTCATAATACAATTGGAATATATTATCTTCTAAATTAAATTCAAATTCTTGAACATCTTTTCTTTTTGATTTTCCCTTTTTAAACTCTTTCCATGATAAAAATAAATTTTCTAAAGTTATTAAATCATCATAATTATTAACAACTTTATTATTATGATTATTGACAACACAACCAACAGATTCAAGATTTCTATTGTTCATAAAATTATTGAATTATATAAATTATTTAATGAATGCTTAAAATCATTTCCAAGATTTGAAAAATATACCTTAGGACAGAAAATTGGAAATCAAATCACAGAATCTTTGATTCTTTCTTTAAGAGCCACATATTCATCTAAAAATGAAAAACTATTAATGATAAAAAAGGTTGATGAAAAAATATTTATTCTTAAAACATTAATACGCTTAGCAAAAGAAATAAAATCATTAAATATTAAGAAATATATTATATTAGAAAAAGAATTGCAAGAGATAGGAAGAATGATAGGTGGATGGATTCGTTCAATAAAATAGCAAATAGGCATCTATTTAGATGCCTATTTCGCATCACAAAAAGAGACTTCGAAAAACCGGAAACAGAACCATAGTTAGAATTAGCATTGTCAAACCAGTTCGTATTGAACTTAACCCTACCATCATTGAAATTGAAGTACGGAGCGTTGGAGAATTGATCATCAGCTTCCGAATATTTATTTTCATCCACCCATACCACCAAATCTTGAAAATTAATTTTCTTGATTTTGTATTTTATTCAACAGCATCTTGCTAAATGCAAAAATCTGTTATAGATAAAAACAAGCAGTATCTTTTTTGTATTGCGCTCTTTTGAAAGCCATGACCTTCAAAATTCTGGCTTTTTATTTATCTTTAATTTACCAAAATTTTTTTATTATATCAAATAATTTATTTTAAAAAGGGCCATCCACTACCGTGGATGACCCGAAAATTCAAAAATTCAAAAATTCTACTGCGAAAAACCGGAAACAGAACCACAGAAAGAATGAGCACTGCCAAACCAGTACGTAAAGAACTTAACCCTACCAAAAAAGAAATAGAAGTACGGAGCGTAGGAGAAAGGATCAGCAGCTCCCGAAAATTCATCTCCTGAACAATCAATCCATAGATCATCATAGTGTTGAAGGCGGTTTAGATGAGTAATAAGCATTGTTGCTGTGTCTTTAGAGTTTGTTCCAAATTCATGTTGTTCAAAGGTTTCTCGTGCTCTTCTTACTGATTTTCCTCTGTGTTTGATTCCAAACTGTGCTGGGAGAATAAGTATGTCACTATCCTGTTGTTCTGTGATTTTTTGAAGTGCTGTGATAGTTTTCTGTGTTTGACGAAGATATTCTGGTCCAAGCTGATTTTCTCTGTAGTTTATGAATTTCTCTTTTCGTGATTTTGAAAGTGCTTTTAATACTTCTTCTAATTCTTCTCCATATTTATCAGAAAAGAATTCTGGTCTGATAATGGCAAACAATCCTTCTATCCAATCTGGTATATCCAGATTCGAATAGTTTTTCAAGATTTGAGACACTTTGTCTGTTTTCAGACCTGGCCAAAAACCATGTAGAATATCGATTTGATCAGAAACCTTAATTGGTTTCTTATAACCAGAAAGATATCCATAGGTTGATTCGACTTGTTCATTTTTAAACTTGTCTGAAACTGACAAATTTCTAAACAAAGCCAAAGTCGAATTCTTAACAGCAAGAGAAAATTCATCTCCATGTTCAATAATGCGTTGTGCACCATCTTTTTCAAGACATGCCTCATTTAATGCCTTTTCAAAAGCATCTTCAGAAAACCTAAGAATCTGTTTCCTCTGCCCTGACGTGATCAATTGTTTTGTCATCGTCAATCTCCTTAAAATAAATTTATTCTCTTATAGAGAACATATGCTTATCATAGCAAATAATTAATATCTTGTCAATTTTTTTGCTAATTTTTTTGCTAAATTATATATTAAATACCATACAGGATTTAAAACTAAATCATATGCACCAATATATTTAACTTCTTTCCCATTAAATCCTTTTTTAAATCTAGTAACTCCTGGCCATTTTTTTTCATCAATTCCCCAAAAATCATAAAATTTACAATCTTTTTTCTTTGCTTCTTTTATTTGCTCCCATTGTAATAAATAGGGAGACATAAAATTACGAAAATCATAATCAGAAGCACCGTGTAAATATATTGCAAAATCTTTAAAAAATCCAACAATATTAGCTGCAACAACAAATTTAATTTCACAAGAAGATCTAGTAGCACATCCAGAACATTTAGATTGCAATTCAGGAGAATATTCAGCTAAAAACATTTCTACGCCAGGAACTTGTAATAATTTTTCATAATATTCTTTTTCATGAAATCTAAACTTATCTCTTTCACTTGTTTTTTGAATTAATCTCCAAAACTCTTCAAGGTTTTTTTCTTTTCTAATCTTTATTCCTTTTTTTTCTGCTAAACGTATATTATACCTAGTCTTATGATGAAAAGATTTTAATAAATCATTTTTAATATCTAAAATTAAAGTTTTTGAAGGTTGTAAATTAGAAGATTTTTTAAATTTTTTAGAAATCTTTTTTTCTTGAGGTTCAACTTTTAAAAAAATTGCTTTTTCTTTTCTACCTATTTCTTTAATTTTTTTTAAAAATGAATCAGATAAAAAATCTTCCCCACATCTAGGGGAGTATAAATATGATTTTCCAAAAGGCAAATCATGTTTAATAACTAAAACATTATTTATCATCCAAACCTTTCTTCCTAATGCTTTTTGGAAATCAAACCATTGTTTTGATTGTAAAAAATTCATTTTCCTAAAATTTTTAAAGCTTGTTTTATTTTCTCTCCAACATCTTCATGATCTACTTTTTTTAATGCCTCTCTTACTTCTTTTATTTTATACCCTAAAGAAACCAAAGCATCTATTGCTTCATTATCATAAGAAAGATCACCATCTATATGATCTATTTTATTTTTTAATTCTAAAATAATCTTTTCTGCCATTTTTTTACCAATACCAGATACTTTGGTTAAAATATCGCTTTGTTCACTAGAAATTGCTCTTTTAAGATTTTCAATTGAGGAAACAGTTAAAATATTTAAAGCTCCTTTTGGACCTATTCCAGAGATTGATAATAATAATTCAAAAAATACTAATTCTTCTTGTTCTAAGAATCCATATAAGTCTAAGATATTTTCTCTAACGTGTAAATATGTATATAATTTTACTTTTTCTTGCTTTTCTGGTAGATTTTTAAATGTAGACATAGATATGTGTAATTTATACCCTACGCCATTAACATTAATAAATACATACTTATCATTAGCTAATTCAATTTTACCTTCAATAAATCCTATCATATATTAATAGTTTAACAATGATTTTAAACATATACAAACCACAAGGACCAACTTCTCATGATATTGTAGATAAAGTAAGGAAAATATTAAAAATTAAGAAAGTTGGTCATGCAGGAACTTTAGATCCTTTTGCTCAAGGAATTCTTTTGATATTAACAGAAAAAGATACAAAAAAGCAATCAAAGTTTTTAAATTTAGATAAAACATATATTGGAACACTAGAATTAGGAAAAATATCTGATACATATGATATTGAAGGGAAAATACAAAAAATAGATTGTAATATAGTAGAAAGAAAAAAAATTGAAAAAATATTAAAAAGATTTATAGGAAAGATCAAACAAACACCACCAATATATTCCGCAATAAAGATTAAGGGCAAAAAAGCATATGAATTAGCAAGAAAAGGACAAAAGCCAAAATTAAAAAAAAGAAAGATTAATATATATAATATTGAATTATTAAAATACAAATGGCCTATATTAGAAATTAAAGTTAAATGTTCAAAAGGAACATATATTAGATCATTGGCAAATGATATTGGTAAAAAATTAAAAACAGGAGCTTATTTAAAAAAACTAATTAGAACCGAAATAGGAGAATTTAAAATTGAAGATTCTATTAACTTAGAATATTTTGAAAAATATTTTTAAAAAGCATTGACTTTTTAATTTTTTGATGATACACTTAAGTTAACATAATTGTTAACTCTCTTACATCTATGAATGAACAAGAATTAATATTTTTAACCAAAAATCAAAACATTTCTAAAGATAAAATCCTACAAGAAGAAGCAGAGATGATTTTTTTAAACAAATTAGCTAAAAGCCCTATTGGGTCTAAAATTCTTTTTTATGGTGGCACTTCTCTAAGATTAGCATATGATTCTCCTCGTTTTTCAGAAGATATTGATTTATTAAAAATTAAAAGAATAGAATTTCCTGAATTTGAAGAGTTTATTGATCAAGTTATAAATGAAAATGAAAATTGGAAACTAAAAGACATTAAAAATAAAAAACAAACAATGTTTGCATTGTTTTTAATAAAAGATGAAAAATTAAAGCATAATTTTTCTTTAAAAATAGAAATTCATAAAACAGATAAAAAAATCAAAATAGAAAATGAATTAAGATTAATCAAAAGTCCAACAAGTATTTTGAATCCATTGCTTTTAGTGCCAACTTTGCAAGAATTAGAAAAATTAAAACAAAATGCTTTAATTGAAAGAAAAAAAGCAAGAGATGTTTATGATCTATGGTTTATTTCTCAAAAATTAAGAAAAACATTCATTACACCAAAAATAGAATTTAAAGAAAGAGAATTTAAAAACGAATTACAAGTTTTTCTTCCAAAAAATCATTACCCAATAATTAAACAGCTTTATGGAAAAATTAATCCAGAAAATTAAATCCATACCTAAGACATATTTTTATCTATCTGATATTAAAAAAATCAGCAAGCTTAATAATGCAAGTCTAAAAGTTGCAATAAATCGATTAATAAAGAACAAAGAACTAATTAGAATTACTAAAAAAGTATATACTACTAATATTAATGATGTTGATTGGAAGAATTTAAGCATAGATATTTATTCTCCAAGCTATATCTCTTTTGAATATGCTCTGTCTTTTTATAATATTCTAAGCCAAAAACCATTACACTTAACATTGGCTACAACCAAAAGAAGCAAAACGATAGAAACTGAAGCAAATAATCTTATGTATAAACATATACAAAAAAAAATGTTTTGGGGATATGTACAATATCATAAAGATTCTAATTATCTTATGGCTAATCCTGAAAAAGCTTTCATAGATTTAGCATATTTATCATTAAATGGATACGCTAAATTCGATCCAGAAGAAATGAATCTAAAAATCTTAAAGAAAAATAGAATAAAAGAATATTTAAAGAAAATAAATAACAAAAAATTAACAAAATTAATAAGTTCTTGCATTTTAAATAAATATATATTAATATGATTTTAATATGCCGATAACTAAATCAGCTAAAAAAACATTAAAGCAATCAAAAAAACGAAGACAATTAAATCTTCGTCGTCTTAGATTAATGAGAAAAAATATTAAAAAGATTGAAGAATTATCAATAGAAAACAAACAAGAAGCTAAAAAACTTATTCCAGAAACATACAAATCAATAGATAAGGCAGTAAAAAGAAAAATTATTAAAAAAAATACAGCAGCAAGAAAAAAATCAAGAATGGCTAGAATAACAAAAGAATCTAAAGTCCAACCACAAACATCTCCAGAGCAGTCTTAATATCTGTTTTCCCTATTTTTGAATCAAAGTCTATTATTAATAACGAATGATAGATTTTTTTTAATTCATCAACATCAAAGTTTCTTGCTTGGTGTTGTGTTTTTTTAATTACAAATGGATGTAAGTCTAATTTACCACCAGATCTAACTTTTATTAAATTTCTGAATTGATAAATAAACATTGATAATAAATAGAATGGATCTTCTCCTTTATCTAAATGTTTTTTAAACAAACTTATAGCTTTTTTCTTATCTTTATCTCCCAAAGCATCTACCATATTAAATATATTTAAATCAAATTCTGGTTTAACTAATAATTCTACATCTTTTTTCTCAATCTTTTTAGTATAATTTAATAATTTATCAATTTCATTACTCATTCTCCATAAATCAGACCCAACATATTCTATTAATAAATCTATTGCAGAAGATTCAATGTCTTTAGAATAATCTTTTATCCAATTTCTTAATTCAGATCCTTTTAATAAATCAAATTTCTTAGAATTAGGTTCTAAGAATTTAAATAACTTAGTTCTTAAATCTGGTTTTTCGTCCCAAACAATTAAATCTTTATCAAAATTCTTTAATTTTTCAATAAATTCTTCTTGTGCTTCTTTGTCAAAAGAAAATATATTTTCAATAACAATTAATTTATTATTATCAAACATTGAAATAGAATTAATAGATTTACTAATTTCTTCAAAAAAATCTATTCCTTTATCATTAATATCTATTCTAATAAAATCCAAATAATCTGAATTGGATTTTTTTTCTTGAATCAATCTTCTTAATTCTTGTCTAGATCTATATATGTCTAGTCCGTATAAAAAAGTAATCATAATTTAAACATTTCTATATATTCATTAACAAACTCTTCATCGTTGTAAAATAATAATAACCATTTTTTAGCTTCATCATAATTTTCTTGCTCTAAGCCAATCAAGCCAAGATTCTCATAAGCACCATGATATGGAAATTCAGAATCCAAAGCTTTTAAAAATAATTCCTTTGCTTTTTCTATATTCCCTTTTTTCCAATAAATTAATCCTAAATTATTTACACCCTTAGAATAATTATCATAAATATCATTAGCAATTAAAAATTCTTTTTCTGCATTTTCAAGATCTCCTTTTAAATAATAAATTGCTCCTAAATTACTTCTAGACAAAACACTGTTTGGAGCACATTTAGCTGCTGAAAAAAATATTTTTTCTTCTGTTAACCAATCATTTGCTCTAATAGTACTAACTCCTCCATAAAAAACTAAAATTAAAATTAATAAAATTAATAGTTTTTTTCTAAACAAACCAGCTAAAATTAAACAAATACCAAGAGAAGGAAAATACATTAATCTTTCTCCAGCAATTGTTCCAATGGGTATTAAAATATTAGAAACAGGCAAAAATCCAAAAATAAATATACTAGAACCAAGAGAAATAAATGGTTTTGATTTCCAAAAAACAAAAATTAAAATAATAAAAAATAAAAATATTAATATTCCTACAAATGATTCTAAATCCAAACGATTAATAACAGAAATTTGATTATATGAGTAATCTGAACAAAGATTTAATCCCAAAATAGTTTTTTTAAAATATACAGAATAAAATATTTTAAAACTAGTTAATATTCTTTGATTAAAATCAACAAACAGTAAAGGATTTTCAACCATTGTTGTACTAATATTTAAAAAATATTGTTTTAAAACCAAAAATCTAAAAAATAAATAAATAAAAAATGAACCAATACTAACTATACCAGGAAGAATATATTTTTTAATTTGAAATTTTTTAATTAAAATGATAATTAAAGCAATCAAACCAGAAACAATTGCTGTTTCTTTAGAAGCCAAAGCTAAAAAAATCCATAAACCTAATTTCCATAAATTAATTTTTTTCTTTAAAAGCTCAATAAAAAATAACAAAGAAAAAAACAAAGCCAATATTTCAGCCCTACCAACAATATTAGCTACTACTTCCGTATGAATAGGTAACAACAAAAATATTAAGCCAGACCAAAATCCAATTTTCTTGGAAAACATTTTTTTAAAGAACACATAAATAAAATAACCAGTTAAAGCATAGAGAAGAATATTAATTAAATGAAAGCTCCAAGACCCAGAACCAAAAATAATATAATTTAAAGAATAAGTTAAAAGAGTTATTGGCCTATATAATCCTGCTTCTTGTGCCCAATAAGAAATAGAAACTGTTTTATATAATTGATTAATGTCAGATAAAAACGGTTTGTATTCCAGAATGATTCTATCATCAAAAACAAATTCACCAAAAATTGTTTGACCATAAACAAAAAGAACAATTAAAAAACATATTATTAAAAATATTTTATTCCCACTTAATTTCATAATTTGGCTCAACTATTTCTATCCATATTTTACCAGGAACTAATTTAATTTCTTTTTGATCGTTTCCCATAAAATACATTTTAGAATCTTTTGTTTCTTTTTTCCAATAACCTTTAATTTCTTGACCATTTTGATAAAGAATCAATTCTCCTTGTCCTTCTATATCAACATCATTATACTGTCCCTCTATTTGTCTAGAAAAAGCTTTTAATACAACAACATTAGAAACTTTAACTTGTTCATTGTTATCTTTATCCATTTCTTTTTCTCCTCCACGCCATCTATAATACAATCCATCAGAATAATCCCAATAAACCTTATACTTTCCAGCAAAACCAATTGTTAATCCTCCTTTAATATCATTTTTCTCTATTTTTTCTAAATGATCATAGCCTTCAAATTCATTGTCTAATCTATATCCTAATTTTTTAGAAGAATTATATAATCTATCATAAGAAGTAAAACCATTATGAGGAGCAAATAAAGTAGATTTTCTAAAATATGCATTATATGGATTATTTAATGCATCAATATTATCAAAAAAACCAGAATCTAATTCATCTAAGGCAAAATGAGAACCACCCCAATGAGCATAAACAGCATCTAATCCTAAAGCTAAAGGTATAAAATCATGACGAGAACTACGAAGAGAGCCTATTTCTTTTGGTTCTTCACAATTAAATACAGCCATTAATCTAGTAATGCTTCCAGTAACAACTGGCATTTCAACAACTAAATCAGCTTGTGAAATACCAGATAATGGACGAGTAATTGGATCAGATGCTAACATAACTGCAAAAGCACGAGAATTATAATTCTCACATTCTTGTCCAGTAATAGGACTAATTCCTTTTTTTTCTTCTTTAATATTTTTTTCTCCAATATCTACGCTTCTACCACCAAACTTGTAAAATAAAAAAAGTGCTACAAGGATTAATATTATTACAATAATTATTAATTTTAGTTTTTTGCTCATATTAAACTACCTTGCTCTGGTTCTTTTTCTGGTTCATAGCCAGGCAAACGACTAATTAATGATTTAAAATGAAATCTATCAAAAGCTTTTTTAACATCATCAATTTTAAAATCTAATTTTAATTCTTTTAAAGATGTTTTTATTGGAACATCTAATCTAATTGTGGCTAATTCTTTGCTAAAAAAAGCCATTTCTTTATGTTCCTTCAACCTTTCTAATAATTTTCCTTTTAAAATCTTATTCTCTTTATCAATATTTTTATATAAATTTTCCATAGAACCAAATTCTTTTAATAAAAGTATTGCTGTTTTTTCTCCGACACCCCGAACACCAGGAATATTATCAGAAGGATCTCCTCTTAATCCTTTATAATCAATTAATTGATTAATTTTTAATCCATATCTTTCCATAACTTCTTTTGCTCCATAAATTTTTGTATCAGTCATTCCTCTTCTTAATGCATATACTTTAATATTTTTTTCAATTAATTGTAATGTATCTAAATCACCAGTAAGAATTAACACGTCTACATTTTTAAATTTTTTAGATAATGTTCCAATAATATCATCTGCTTCAAATCCTTTCATTTCTAATATTGGAATATTAAATCCTTTTACTATTTCTTTGGTTTTAGGAATTTGTTCAATTAATTCATCTGGTTTTTTTGCTCTATTAGATTTGTATTCAGCATATTTTTCACGTCTAAAAGTAGGAGCAGGTAAATCATAAGCTGCTCCTACATAATCTGGTTTTAATTCATTAATTATTTTTAATAATATAGAGGAAAAACCATAAATAGCATTTATTTGTTCCTTATTTCTATTAGTTAAAGGAGGTATAGCATAAAATGCTTTATGAATTATTGCGTTTGAATCTATTAAAACTAATTTTTTCATAAAATTTGTATTTTTCTCTGTTTCTCAGAAACAATTTTAAATTTTAACCAAATAGTATTTTTAGGTAAAATCTTTTTTATTTTTTCAGCCCATTCAATAACTACAATATTATTATAAATTATTTCTTCAAAACCTAAATCTAATATTTCTTTAAAAGAATTTATCCTATAACAATCTATATGATAAAGATTCTTATACTTTTTCATTAAAACAAAAGTAGGAGAGGTAATTTTTGATTTAATTCCAAGCTCTTTTGCAAAAGCTTGAATAAAGGTAGTTTTACCAGCTCCTAGCTCTCCTTGAAAAGCTATAACCAAAGGAGATTTAATTTCTCTAGCTAATAATTTAGCTAGTTTTTTTGTTTGAGAAACATTTTTTACTAAAAATTCTTGCATTGATTTAATCTTAACAGGTTTTTATTTTTTTTAAAAAGAAAAACTTGCAAATTATAAAGTTTTGATATAAAATTAACACATATGGAGGATAAAACAAATATAAAAATACAACAAATTCACAAACAAGAAGAAGAACAAAGAGCTAAAAACCTAGCGACTGAGCTAGGTTTTCCCTATATTAATCTTCAAATATCTCCAATTGATGAAACAGGACTATTATTAGCAACAAAAGAACAAGCTGAAAAAGCAAAAGCAGCTATTATTCAAAAAAAACAAAAACATTTATTTATTGCTTGTTTAGATTCTAGATTATCTGAAACACAAAAATTTATTAAAGAGTTTGAAAAAAAACAATACAAAACAAGCATTTTAATAGTTTCTCAAAGTAGTTTAAATAGAGCATGGAAAAGATATGAAAATTTAAACATTAAAAAAACAGCAACAACAAAAGAAACAGAAATTGATGTTGAAGAATTGAAAATAATACAAGAACAAATATCTACTATTGAAGATTTAAAAGAAAGATTATCTAAAGCAGATATTAATGCAACAGATCTTCTAAATATTATTATTGCATCTGCTTTAAAACTACAAGCATCTGATGTCCATTTGGAAAACGAACAAGAACAATCAGTAAGACTAAGATTTAGAATAGATGGAATGCTACAAGATATTTGTGATATTCTTTTTTCTAATTACAACTTATTTTTATCAAGAATAAAAGTTCTTTCTGGATTAAAATTAAATATTCATAATGTTCCTCAAGACGGAAGATTTAGTTTTAAATCAGATAATGAAGAAATAGAAAATAGGGTTTCAATTATTCCAGCAGAATATGGAGAAAATATTGTTATTAGAATTCTGGATCCAAAAGCAATTGGTTTAGAATTAGAAGAATTAGGAATACAAGAATATGATTTTGAATTAATTAGAAAAGAATTGAAAAAACCAAATGGAATGATTATTACTACTGGACCAACTGGTTCTGGAAAAACCACTCTATTATATGCTTTTCTTAAAAAAGTAAATAAACCAGAAATTAAAGTTATTACATTAGAAAATCCTATTGAATATCATTTAGAGGGAATCGAACAAACACAAGTTAATGCAGATAAGGGATATACTTTTGCAGCTGGCTTAAGATCGATAGTTAGACAAGATCCAGATATGATTCTTGTGGGAGAAATTAGAGACGAAGAAACAGCGAAAACAGCAATAAATGCTGCTTTAACTGGTCATTTAGTATTTTCTACTTTACATACAAATGATGCTGCTGGAGCAATTCCTAGATTAGTAGATATGAAAGTAACTACTACTTTAATTCCTCCTGCTTTAAATCTAGTTATAGCCCAAAGATTAGTAAGAAAAGTTTGTCCTAAATGTTCAATAGAAATTGAACCAAATAAACAAGATTTTAAAGAATTAGACAACCTTCCTAAAAGAGCTAAAAAACCAGAAATAGGAAAGATAAAACAAATTAATGAAAAAGGATGTGAATATTGTAGTTTTACTGGTTATAAAGGAAGAATAGGAGTTTTTGAATTGTTTATTATTAATGATTCAATGGAAAAAACTATTTTAAAAACTCCTTCAATAGCTGAAATCAGAGAAACAGCAATAAAAGCTGGAATGATTACAATGAAACAAGATGGATTATTAAAAGTTATTCAAAAAATCACAACATTAGAAGAAGTTGAAAGAGTCTTTGGAGAATAAAAAGAAAGACCAGGCACCTCTGCCTGGTCTGGTATGAATGGATCCGCATTATTAAGGATCAACAATTCTATTTACTTGCCAAAGCTCATAATCCACGCCAGTTTTTTTGAATGCATTTTTATGAATTTCCGCCTCTTCATTTGAAAAAACATATCTTCCAGCAAGATCAACATATAAAGACCTATAATGCTCACCAACAAAAACGAACATATATTTCATAATAACCTCCTTTTCAACAACCTGCAGGCAATTAATACATCGGCATAGGATCCGAAGTTCAAAATATTTCCGAGGAATATTTCAGAAAAACTTCAACAAGGAAGACACCAAAATATCCTAAACTAAAAAATATTCCAAAGGGTGTTTAAATAAAATAATTTGGTTACCCTTATTACCTGCAGATTGTTAAAAATGAGTATAAAAAAGAAAGAATCTCGTTAGATTCCCCCCTTTTTATATTACAATACCATTATAACAAATAAAAGAATCATTGTCAAGCTTTTATGCAAACAGACCCAAAAGAAAACATTGAAGATGAAATATTAGATAGAACTCTTAGACCAAATAGGTTTGAAGAGTATTTTGGTCAAGAAAAGATTAAAAATAATCTTAATACCTTATTACAAGCAGCAAAACAAAGAAAAGATAGCCCAGAACACATCCTTTTATATGGTGGATCGGGTTTAGGTAAAACCACGCTTGCACACATAATTGCTAAAGAATTAAATACAAATATTAAAATTACCTCTGGTCCTGCAATAGAAAAAATAGGAGATCTTGCTTCTATATTAACTAATTTAGAAGAAGGAGATATATTATTTATAGATGAATGCCATGCCCTCAACAGAATAATAGAAGAATATTTATATCCAGCCATGGAAGAAAACTATCTAGATATTATTATTGGAAAAGGACCATCAGCTAGAAGCATACAATTAGAATTACCTCAATTTACCTTAATAGCAGCCACAACAAGAATTAGTTCATTATCCTCTCCTTTAAGAAATAGATTTGGTGCTACTTATCATTTAGAATACTATAATGAAAAAGACATAGAAAATATTTTAAAAAGATCTAGTAAAATATTAAAAATAGAGGCAGATGAAAAAGGATTAAAAGAAATAGCTAAAAGAGCTAGAAGAACACCTAGAGTAGCTAATAGATTATTAAAAAGAGTAAGAGACTATGCTCAAGTACATGGAAAAGGAAAAATAGATCAAGAAATTGCTAAACAAGCTTTAGAAATGTTAGAAATAGATGAATTAGGATTAGAAAATGTAGACAGGTTAATTATTCAATCAATAATTGATAAATTTAATGGTGGACCAGTTGGTTTAGATACATTAGCAGCAATAACATCTGAAGATAAAGATACTGTTTGTGATGTTTATGAACCATATTTAATGCAAATAGGATTTTTAGCCAGAACACCAAAAGGAAGAATAGTTACAAATCTAGCCTATGAACATTTAGGATTGAATATTCCTAAACAAAAAAAATTGATTTAATAATACATATAAAAAAAATATTATTATTCCTTATTTTTTTACTAGCTCCGCAATTTGCAGGAGTTTCTATTATTAATGAGTTAATGATTATACAAAACCTTTAAAATTTTGGTTTAAAATAAGGTTATATTCTAATAAAAAATAGCCAGTAATGGGCTTTTTGGCTTAATAGACAACTAGAACCATTCTTAATATAAAAGACACACACCGAAGTATGTGCCTTAAATAATCTTGTTTAGCAAACTATTCCTGTAATCTTTTTGCAATTTCCGTGACTTTTTTTTTAAATTCTTCAATCGTGCCTTCATTTTTTATTTCAGCAAAAAATTCTGGTT
>Ga0180009_10005290_pt1 | contig 13885 bp, 14 predicted proteins | sample OS_PC_MetaG_FD_123537 | JGI IMG/M metagenome (GOLD analysis project Ga0180009, IMG submission 123537) | Groundwater microbial communities from the Aspo Hard Rock Laboratory (HRL) deep subsurface site, Sweden - OS_PC_MetaG | ecosystem: Environmental > Aquatic > Deep subsurface > Groundwater... | reverse complement strand
GATATTAGATGATAACATAAAAAGATACATAGATTAATGTTTAACTAAGAAATTTTAGCAAAATTATTCAATTTTACCTAATTTCTTAGTGTTACCTATGTATCTCATCTTATACAGTGTTTTAAAAATTAAAAAAATGCTAAACTATATTTATGAAACAAAAGTTTACACATCTTCATGTGCATAGTCACTACTCTTTACTAGATGGCCTAGCAAAGATAGATGAACTAGTAGAAAAAGCCAAAGAATTAGGAATGGATTCTTTGGCTTTAACTGATCATGGAGTAATGTACGGAGCAATAGAATTCTATAAAAAAGCTTTAGCAGCAGGAATTAAACCAATTATTGGTGTAGAGGTATATATAACACCAGGATCTAGACACGATAAAACAGCTGGAAAAAATGATGTTAGAAATCATTTAGTTTTATTAGCAAAAAACAAAACAGGATATTTAAATTTAATAAAATTAGTTACCAAAGCACATTTAGAAGGATTCTATTATAAACCAAGAATAGACAAAGAATTATTAGAACAATATCACGAAGGATTAATAGCTACTACTGCTTGCCCACAAGGAAAAATTCCAAAAGCTTTGTTGTCTAGGAATTACAAAGAAGCAAAAAAAGAAGCTTTGTATTATCAAAATTTATTTGGAAAAGATAATTTCTATTTAGAATTAATGGATCATCCAAATAATGAAGATATTAAAAGAGCAAATAAAGAAATAATAAAATTAGCCAAAGATACAAAGATTCCTTTGGTAGGAACAAATGATGTTCATTATTTAAACGCAGAAGACGATGATGTACAAGATATTTTGCTTTGTATTCAAACTGGTAGAACTGTAGATGAAAAAGAAAGAATGACAATGAAAGGAGAAAATTATTCTTTAAAATCTCCGCAAGAAATGATTAAAGCATTTAAAAATACACCAGAAGCTATAAAAAATACACAGAAAATAGCAGATGCATGTAATTTAAAATTAGAATTAGGAAAAATTGAATTACCAGAATTTAATTTACCAATAGGAAAAACAGCAGATCAATATTTAAAAGAATTATGTGAACTAGGCATTCCCAAAAGATTTCCAGAAACATTATTCAATGGAAAACAAGAATCTAAAGATTATATGAAAAAAATTAGAGAAAGATTAGATTATGAATTTAAAGCAATTAAAAAAACAGGATTTGCATCATATTTCTTGATTGTTCAAGATGTTGTTAATTGGGCAAAAGAAAATGGGATCGTAGTGGGGGCAGGCAGAGGTTCAGCAGCTGGGTCTTTGGTTTCATATCTTTTAAATATCACAAATATAGAACCAATAAAATACAATTTACTTTTTGAAAGATTTTTAAATCCAGAAAGAATAAGTATGCCTGATATTGATTTAGATTTTGCAGATTCTAGAAGAGATGAAGTAATGGCATATACAGCAAATAAATATGGAAAAGAACACGTAGCTCAAATTATTACATTTGGAACAATGGCAGCAAAAGCAGCTATAAGAGATGCTGGAAGAGCGCTAGGCTATTCTTACAATTTTTGTGATCAAATAGCTAAAATGATTCCTTTTGGATCTACATTAAAACAAAGTTTAGAAAGAGTTCCTGAATTATCTCAATCATATGATACAGATGATCAAACAAAAACATTAATAGATATTGCTTTAAAACTAGAAGGAGTAGCAAGACATGCTTCTACTCATGCTTGTGGAATAGTTATTACAAAAAAACCATTAGATAATTATGTTCCTAGGCAACATGGTTCAAAAGAAGGAGATATTGTAACACAATATGAAATGCATAGTATTGAATCTTTAGGATTATTAAAAATGGATTTTCTTGGTTTAAAAACATTAACAGTTATTGAAAATACATTAAATTTAATAAAAGCAATAAGAGATAAAGATATAGATATAAATAAAATTCCTTTAAATGACAAAAAAACATTTGAATTATTTAGAAAAGCAGATACAATATCAGTATTTCAATTAGAGTCTTCTGGAATGAGAAAATATTTAAAACAATTAAAACCAACAGACCTTCATGATATTATTGCTATGGTTGCATTATACAGACCAGGACCTATACAACTTATACCAGAATATATTGCTAGAAAACATGGTAAAAAAGAAGTATTATATCTTCATCCAAAACTAGAGCCCATACTTAAAGATACTTATGGTATAGCAATTTTCCAAGAAAGCCTTATGAAAATATCAAGAGACTTAGCTGGATTCACATCATCAGAATCAGACGTATTAAGAAAAGCAGTTGGAAAAAAGATTAGAAAATTATTAGAACAACAATCAAATAAATTAATTCAAGGAATGGTTAAAAATAAAATTCCAGAAGAAACAGCTAGAAAAATATGGGACACAATAGAACCATTTGCACAGTACGGTTTTTGTTTGGCCCATGCAACTTCATATGCTACAATTGCCTATCAAACAGCATATTTAAAGGCTAATTATACAGCAGAATACATAACAGCAGTTATGCAAGCAGAACAAAAAGATTTAGATAAAATTTCTATTCTAGTAGACGAAGCAAAAAAACACGATATTCAAGTACTTTCACCAGATATTAATGAAAGTTTTGATAATTTTACTTTAGTTCCACCTAAATCTATTAGATTTGGACTTGCAGCAATTAAAAATGTAGGTCATAATGTAGTTAAGGACATAGTTAAACAAAGAAAGAAAAATGGTGCATACGAATCAATGGCTGATTTTCTAACTCGTTTATCCCCTGACCCAGGACAATCTTCTGTGATTAATAAAAAATCACTAGAAAATTTAATAAAAGGTGGTGCATTTGATAAACTAGCCTCTAGAAAAGAATTATTAGATAAATTAGAAACTCTTTTAAGTTTTGCAAAAGATGCTCAAAAAACAAAATCAGATAAACAAACATCTTTATTTGGATCAGAACCAACGCAAAAAGATGAATTAATGTTTTCAACTAAAAATGGAAAAACAAAACTAGGAAGCGAAGAAATTCAATGGGAAAAAGAATTATTAGGAATGTATATATCAGATCATCCCTTAAATGAACATAAAGAATATTTAAACGGAGAAATAATACAAATAAAGGATTTATCAAAAGATAAAATCAATAAAAAAGTTAAAATAGCAGGAGTTGTAACAAAAATTAAAAAATTCATGACCAAAACAGGAAAACCAATGCTATTTGTAGGAATAGAAGATTTAACAGGAAAAATAGAAGTATTGGTATTTGCAGGAACATTAGAAGCAAATCCTGTTGTTTGGCAAGAAGGAAAAACAATAACTTTATCTGGTCGTTTAAGCAACAAAGACGAAGAATTTAAAATATTGTGTGATGAAGCACAAGAACTAAAAAATGGAAAAGATTAGACATTCAATATCACATATAATGGCGCATGCTGTAAAAGATATTTTTAAAGATGTTAAATTTGGTATTGGCCCAATAATAGAAAATGGATTCTATTATGATTTTGATTTAAAAAGAACTTTAACTCCAGAAGATCTTCCAAAAATTGAAAAAAGAATGAAAGAATTATTAAAACAAAATATTGAATTTAAGAAAAAATCTATTTCTAAAACAGAAGCAAAAAAACTATTTAAAAACCAACCATACAAACTAGAATTAATTAATGATTTAAAAACAATAACAATATATAGCTCTGGAGAATTTACTGATTTATGCGCAGGACCACATGTTAAATCAACAAAAGAAATTCCTAACGCATTTAAATTATTAAAAATAGCTGGTGCTTATTGGAAAGGAGATGAAAAAAATCCAATGCTTCAAAGAATATATGGAACAGCTTTTAAAACAGAAAAAGAATTAAAAGATTATTTAGAACAACAAAAAGAAGCAGAAAAACGAGACCATAGATTATTAGGAAAAAATCTAGATCTATTTCATATAGATGAAGAGGTTGGCCCTGGCTTAGTTCTTTGGCATCCAAAAGGAGCAATGTTAGTAAGAACAATAGAAGATTTTTGGATTAAAGAACATATTAAAAATAATTATGATATTTTAAAAACTCCACATATTGGTAGAAAAAAACTATGGCAAACATCTGGACACACTGATTTCTATAAAGAAAACATGTTTGGACCAATGGAAGTAGAAGGAGATGAATATTTAATCAAACCAATGAATTGTCCTTTTGCAATGAAAATTTACAAAGAAAAACTAAGAAGCTATAGAGACCTTCCTTTAAGATGGGGAGAATTAGGAACTGTTTATAGATATGAAAGATCAGGTGTATTACATGGCTTAACAAGAGTAAGAGGATTTACACAAGATGATGCTCATATAATTTGTACACCAGACCAATTAGAAAATGAGATTTTAGAAGCAACAAAGTTTGGAATAAGGATTTTAAAAACTTTTGGTTTTAAGAATTATAAAATATATTTAGCAACTAAACCAGAAAAGTCTGTAGGAACAGATAAAAACTGGGGAAAAGCAACAAAAACATTAAAAGATGTTCTAAAAAAACTAAAACTAGATTATGAAGTAGATCCAGAAGGTGGTGTTTTTTATGGACCCAAGATTGATATTAAAATTAAAGACTCTTTAAATAGAGAATGGCAATGTACAACAGTACAATTTGATTTTAATCTTCCAGAAAGATTTAATATGACATATATAGATAAAAAAGGAACCAAACAAAGGCCATATATGGTTCACAGAGCATTATTAGGGTCCATAGAAAGGTTTATTGGTGTATTGTTAGAACATTATGCAGGTGCATTACCTTTTTGGCTATCACCCATTCAAATAAACGTTTTACCAATATCTAGAACTCATAGAAAATACGCAAAAGAAATAGCAGAACAATTAAAAGATTTTAGAGTAGAATTAAAAGATCAAGATGAAACTTTAGGAAAAAAGATACGAGAAGCAGAATTACAAAAAATTCCATATGTTATAATAATTGGTGATAAAGAAATAAAAGCTAAATCAATAAGTGTAAGAGATAGAAAAAAAGGAGACATAGGATCAATGAAATTAGATAAATTTTTAGAGATAATAATTAATAAAAATAATAATTAATAAAAAAAATATGAAAATAGCTTTATGTGTTTTAATAAGCTTTAGCCTACTTTTTTCTTTTGGAGCATATGCTGATGAAACAGAAGAAATAACAATCCAAGACACAGAAGGAATAACAGCTGAAGACTTAGAGATTTCTGAACCAATAACATTACCAGGAAACTTTTTTTATGGATTTAAAAATGCTTGGAGAAATATTAGACTAGCATTTATAGCAGATTCAGTAAAAAAAGCTGAATTAAGATTAAAGTTTTCAAACGAATTAATGTTAGAAGCCAGAAAACTAGCAGAACAAAACAAAGAAGCGCTACTTCAAAAAACAATGGAAAGATATGAAAAGCACATGCAAAAAATATCAGAAAGAGCAGAAAAACTAAAAGAAGATCCTGAAGCAGGAAAATTTTTAGACAAACTTACTGACAAGATGATAAAGCATCAGGTAATAATGGAAAGATTAGAAAACAATCTAGAAGATAAACCAGAAGTGTTAGCAAAAATCAGAGCAAATAGAGAAAGAGCACTAGAAAGCTTTGGAACTATAATGAGTAAAGTAGAAGAAAACACAGAAAAAACAAGAGAAAGAATGGAAAATCAAATGCAGGAGATTATAAGAGAAAAAGCACCTGATTTACAACAACAACTAGAACAAAACAAAGAAACAATCAGACAAAGAGTTGAACAAGTTATTAAAAGAACAACTGGTGAATGTGAAAACAAATGTGGAGACAATGAATGCCAAGAAGTAGTTTGCGAAGCTTCTGACTGTCCATGTTTTGAAACACCAATTATTTGTCCTCAAGATTGTGAGACAGAAGCAAACAAAGTTCAAAAAGGAAGATAAAATTACAAAACAAGAATCGCCCTTGATTTAATGGAGCGATTTTTGTATTCTTTAAACATATGAAATATTTTGTAAAAACATTTGGTTGCCAAATGAATGAATCAGATTCTGAAAGAATCTCTTCTTTTTTAGAAGATCAAGGATATATAAACGCTAAAAATATTAATAACGCTGATTTAATTATTGTTAATGCTTGTTCTGTTAGACAAACAGCAATAGATAGAATACTGGGGTTAAATCCAATATTTAAAAAATTAAAAGCAAAAAAGATTTTAACTGGTTGCGTATTAAAACAAGACAAATCCAAGTTTGAAAAATATTTTGATGAAATATTATCAATTCAAGAATTATTAGGACAAGAATATTTTAAAATAAGGCCAAAGTATTTATTTAAAGAATCTGCATTTGTTCCAATAATGACTGGTTGTAATAATTATTGTTCTTATTGTGCTGTTCCATATGTTAGAGGAAAAGAAATATCAAGAAAACCAAAAGAAATTATTAAAGAGATTAAAGAATTAATTAAGAAGAATTATAAACAGATTACTTTATTAGGACAAAATGTTAATTCATATAAATATGGTTTTTCTAAATTATTAAAAGAATTAAACAATCTACAAGGAAATTTTAAAATACATTTTTTAACCAATCATCCAAAAGATATGTCAGATGAATTAATAAATACAATAGCTGAATCAAAAAAAATAGCTAAAGAAATTCATTTACCATTACAATCAGGAGATGATAATATTCTTAAAAAAATGAATAGAAAATATACAAAAAAACAATACTTAGATTTAATTAAAAAAATTAAAAAAGCAATTCGAAATGTTAAAATATCAACAGATGTTATTGTTGGATTCCCAGGAGAAACAAAAAAGCAATTCGAAAATACAGTAAAAGTATTTAAAAAAGTTAATTATGATACTGCATATATTAATAAATACTCTACAAGACAAGGAACAGAATCCTCAAAATTAAAAGATAATGTTTCTTGGAACGAAAAAAAACAAAGATGGAAAATATTAAATAATTTAATAAAATGATAAGGGCGCGCAAGCACGTCCTTATTGGCCTCCTTTTTTAGTCCTGACCCCTGTCTCTACGCTTGATGCGTATATCTGCTGTAAAAAGCAGAACAGCAACACCAACTAGAGCCAACGGGATAAGGATGTACACCCATGGCTCAAAGCCGAAAAGTGGATGCGGTTTAAGTCCTCCCTCCTGGAATGGATACGGTATTATCCCGTATACCTGGAGGGTTATAGTGCTGAACATAGTAGCCAGCACCAAAAAAATTCCTGCAAAAAACAACCTTACAATCTTCATGATTTCTCTCCTTTGTTTAGATTATATCTATCTTAACTTATTTATTTAAAAATGTCAATACAAAAACCAAAATTAATAACAATATTGGGTCCAACAGCGTCAGGAAAATCTGATCTAGCTGTTAAATTAGCAAAAGAATTTAATGGAGAAATCATATCAGCTGATTCAAGACAAATATATAAAGAAATGAATATAGGAACAGGAAAAATTACAAAAAAAGAAATGAAAGGAATTAAGCATTATTTACTAGACATAGCAACTCCGAAGAAACAAATAACAATTACTGAATTTAAAGAAAAAGCAGAAAAAGCAATAAAAGAGATATATAAAAAAAACAAAATCCCTATTTTATGCGGAGGAACTGGATTCTATATTCAAGCAATAACAGAAAATATTATCATCCCACGAGTAAAACCAGATAAAAACTTAAGAAAAGAATTAGAGAAAAAAACAATAAAACAATTATTTGAACAATTAAAAAAATTAGATCCTAAAAGATCTAAGTCAATTGACTCAAAAAACAAAAGAAGATTAATAAGAGCATTAGAAATATTAATAAAAACAAAAAAACCAATACCAAAATTAAAAAAAGATTCTCAGTTTAATAATTTATACATAGGAATAAAAAAAGAAAATATAAATGAATTAATAAACAAAAGAGTGGATAAAATGATAAAGCAAGGATTAAAAAAAGAAGTAAAAGCTTTATTTAAAAAATACGGAAAAACACAGGTTTTAAAAAATACAATTGGATATCAAGAATTTCAAGAATTAAATCCAATTGATAAAATTAAACTACACACAAGACAATTTTCTAAAAGACAAATGACTTGGTTTAAAAAAAATCCAGACATTCGCTGGATAAAGGATTATAACGAAGCAAAAAAAATTGTAAAAGACTTTTTATAATCTCTTCTCTATCATCTCCCCTGCTATTTTAGGATTGGCTGCACCTTTTGTTTCTTTCATAACTTGACCAATTAAAAATTGCAAACTCCCCTGCTTTCCTTTTTTAAAATTATCAACAGCTTCCTTATTATTCTCAATAATCTTATCAATAATTTTATCTAAATCTCCTTTATCACTCATTTGCTTAAGATTCTTCTGTTTAATTATTTGAGAAGGATCTTTTTTTGTTTTAAACATTTCTTTTAATACTTGTTGTGCTCCAGAACTAGAAATATCACCAATAAAGGTTAAATAAATTAATTCAGCAAAGTTTTCAGGAGTTATCTCGCCTTTTAATTTAGGAAATTCTGTTGAAATATAGTTTGCACATAATCTAATCAAAGGATCAATGTCTGTATTTATTTTCCCAGCTTCTAACCATGCTTTTAATTCACTAATTGTATTTTCAAAAAAATCTCCAAAAACAGGATTATTAATAAAAAATTCTACATCTTTAATCTTATACTCTTTTTCAAATCTCTTTCTTCTATTTTCTGGTAATTCTGGTAATTCAAATCTTAATTCTTGTATTTTTTTATCAGAAATATTTAAAATCGGTAAATCAGGTTCTGGAAAATACCTATAATCTTCAGAAGTTTCTTTTATTCTTTGAGAAAATGTTTCTTGTTTTTTATCATCCCAGCCACGAGTTTCATGAATAACTTTTTTATTGGAATCTAAAATCTCTTTTTGCCTTTTAATCTCATATTCAATTGCTCTTTCTACAGCTTTAAATGAATTAAGATTTTTAATTTCTACTTTTGTGCCCATATCTAAAGAAATATTTGCTTCTACTCTCATTTGTCCTTTTTCCATATCAGCATTAGATATTTTTAAATATCTAAAAATCAATTGTAATTCTTGAGCAAAATTCTTAGCTTCAATTGAAGAACAAATATCTGGCTCAGTAACTAATTCCATTAAAGGAATGCCAGCTCTATTAAAATCAACAAAAGATTCTTTATTATGTATTAATCTACCAGTATCTTCTTCTAAATGAATTCTATTTATTCTAATGTTTTTTAATTCACCACCACCACATAAAGGAGCTTCATATTGAGAAATCTGATAACCCTTTGGTAAATCAGGATAAAAATAGCTTTTTCTTTCAAACCATGTTTTTTTATTAATCTTACAACCCAAAGCTAAACCAGCTTTTATTACAAAATCTATTGCCTTTTCATTAATTACTGGCATAGAACCTGGCTGAGCAGTACAAATAGGACAAATATTGGTATTTGGTTCCTTTTCTAAAGAATTATTCAAAGAATCACAAAACATTTTTGTTTTGGTATCTAATTCTACATGTATTTCCAATCCAATTGTTGGTTTCATTAATTAAATCTTAACATTTTTAACTAAAGAAAAAAAGGGTTCTACAACATTGTAGAACCCAATGATTATCTTATTGTCTTTTATATTTTACTATTTCATCTTCTAGCACAACAAATTCGACTCCTGCTTTTTTAAATATTTCTCTTGATAAATCATCAACATGGTATTTTTTCTTTGCTACTACCCTTTTAATACCAACCTGAATTATCATCATTGCACAATTATAGCATGGTGTCATTTTTGTATAAATTGTTGCACCTCTTATTGATGGACCATCTGATGCAGCCTGAAGAATGGCGTTTGCTTCAGCATGAATTGTTCTAATGCAGTGTTGTGATGTTTTGCCATCTTCGTTTATAACCTTTTTCATTAAATGACCAACATCATCACAATGACTTAATCCAGATGGAGATCCAACAAATCCAGTTGCTAAAATTCTTTTAATTTCTGGATTAACTATAAGTGCAGCATTCTTCCCTCTATCACATGTGGCTCTTTCTGAAAGTGGTTCTAAAAGATTTATAAAATACTCATCCCACGATATTCTTTTATTTTTCAATGTTCAATCCTCCTTTTTAAATTAATATTTTAATTCTTCAATTTTATAACTTTTATATAAAAAAAGTAACAAAAAAGGGTTAAGATAAAAATTTTAACCCTCTAATAAACTATTTTTTCTTTTTTTTGTAATATTCACAATCTCCTGTTTCCGGACAATTTCCATCATAAACAACACATTGTGGTTCTACCCAATCACCAAGATCTGGAAATTCTTTTTTAATAATCTTTGCCATATCCCAAGCAATTTTTCTTATTTCCCACTGAGCTTTAATACATGTTCTTTTACCAATTGAATGAATTGCATTCCAACCATCAATATGAGCTAAAACATACACTCCAAGAGAATGTGGAACAAAACCAATAAGCTCAGAATAATCATCGGCTTTTGGTATTTCCATCATTCTAGAATGCTGTTCAATAAAGGCATCATGAAAATTTGATTTTGAAATAGAAGAAGGAATCACAATTCTTTTCATTACATTATCTGAAGCTGCGTCATAAATAGATTCTACGTTTAAATTCCATGTTCTTTGACGAGTAACCTGGTGAAATCCTGCAATAGATATTGGAAAAAGAAAAGTAAAATGAACATGTTTAAGCATATTGATTTCTGCTTCTTTCTTTTCTAAAATCGCTCTATCCATTGTTTTGCGGGTAAAAAGAGCTTTTAATTTATCATCATAAGAAATTAAAACTACTCTTCTTCCATTGTTGAATCTTGTCAGGTTTTTATCTATCAATTTTTTCATTGCTTGATTTTCATTAGCGAAAAGAATTGGTGCTGGCCTAAAAGAAATTGTTTCATAATTAAAACCAAAATCCTCAAAAAGATGAGGCGCCTTTGTTTCTGCTTGATCTATCATTTCTCTAACAATTTTTCTTACTATAAGCGGAACACCACGATTTTTGGTCATATTCAATAAATGACACAATTCTCTAGCATCTCCACCAGTTTGAATGTTTGTTTTTGTATTTAATGGTAAAATAAATCTAGCATCTTCTCCAGGAATATTGTTTTCTTGCATTTTTTCATAGAGTTCAAAACTATTAGATGAAACTTCATATATTATTTTTCTCAAAGAGCCACTGATCATATCTGAAAAATAAAAGCCTCTATCTGCCTTAGCCCTTCTTAATGATTGCTGCAAATGAGATAAATATTCTGGAGCACAAAGAAAAAGCGTTACCACCCTTGGAAGATTTTCTATGCTGAAAATGAAATAATTTTGATCACCAACTGATCCATGTCCTTTTCCAAAACTATTTTTTTAAAACGCCTCTTTCTTTTTTCTGTCTCCTGTCTGAATCCATATCGTCTAATTCTGTTAAAAAATCATATGAAGATTTTTCTTCAAAACAACCCAATGCGCCAGCCACATAAAGAGTCTGTGGATTTTCAGTACAACTTATCAATCTTACTTTAAAGTCTGTCATTTCTATCTCCTTTTTATTTTTTAAAGGAACAAATCTCCTTTATAGATTTTTATTCTAATACTTTTTTAAAAAAAATGCAAGACAATTGACTTGCTAATATATATAATATAAAATAAATATGTGTTCGTAAGTCGATATATCTTATTACTAGGTAAAACGACTTAAGCATAAACAAGGTCGTTTTAATTCGTAATAATATATATTCATATGGATCAAAGAAATGATTCTCCTCGTGAAATGGTCAAAGGAAACTGGAAATGTGCTGAATGTGGCACTGAAATAACAGAGCTTCCTTTTGAACCAGCTCAAGACAGACCCGTACATTGTAGGGACTGTTGGTCTAAAAAAAGAACTGATAGAAAAAGAGATTTTGCAGGCCCAAGAAAAATGTTTCAAGGGAACTGGAAATGTGCTGAGTGTGGAAAGGAAATTACAGAACTTCCTTTTGAGCCAAGCCAAGACCAACCAATACATTGTAGAGACTGTTGGATGAAAAAACGAGAAGAAAGATAAATCAAACGATTGTATAAAAAATAGCGCATCAAAACGCTATTTTTTATTATATAAAATCGCACATAACTTGTTTTATAAAAAAACAAGAAATTATTATTCTCAAACTCAATTAATCTTCTATTATTTTTATTGCCTTACCCTCTATTAATGCTTTGCTTATTTTTCTATAAGCTGAAGACAAAATTCTTTGAAACGTGCTTTGAGAAGTATTCATTTTTTCAGCACATTTATTCTGATCTAGTCCTTTTACATTTTTCAACCTTAAAGCCTCTGCTTCTTCAACAGTTAGTTCAATTACCTCAAGATTCCTCATTGGAATGCCCTGAGGTTTAAAATATGTTACTCCAGGCCTAAACCTGATTCTTCTACAAATTCTAGGTCTAACCATATCTTAATTATACTATATTATTTTTGATCCTTTAAGTCTTTGAGTTCTTCTTGGGCATCTTTCAATTCTTGTTTTAAGATTTCAACTTCTTCTTCTAAAGCAGATTTTTGATCTTGTTTTGTCCATCTTCTAAGTCCAGGTCCTCTACCTGTTCCACGACCAAATCCACAATTACCCAAGCCATAACCAGCTCCAGGGCCACCGCCCCAAACAGGACCAGTTCCATTAAATCTAGGCATAATTTTATATTTAATTAATTATCAGATAATCCGACCTTTTTAAATAAATGATTATCTATTATGAGTATATACCCATTAAAATCACGTGTCAAGTGTTCTATTAAAAAAACTCGAGCATAACTCGAGTTTTTTATAAAAAGTCATTAGACTTCTATTTCATTGACGCCTTGCAAAACAGAGCACCTAAACTCTTTTTAAAAACCAGATTTTTATTTCATTACCAATTAAAAAACAAACCCCCTTAAGAGGGATTTGTTTATATAATATCTGCTATTTCTTTTTCTTTCTCTTTGCAGGTTTCTTTTTTGCAGCGCTTTTTTTCTTTGGCATTTTTTTAAAAACCCTAAGGCTTGTATAAATTATTAAAAAACAGTAAAACGACCTTTCAATTTAATTAAACTTTATTTTAAAACAAAACACAAGTGGATAAGTTTTTATTTTGTAAATTAAAAAATATTTTCTTATTATATAGTTTTTAATATAATAAAAAAAATCATAAAAATTATGAATAACCTTATTTTTTTAAAAGGTCTTCTGGCAAAGAATATAAAGAGGGTTTTTTAGCAATAGTCTTATAAACATTCTCAATAAAATCACCACCAGCATAGCCAACAATAAAGGCAAAAATTAAACCAATATCAAAAATGCTAGCTACTAACATACCAACAACACCAGATAAAAAAACCATTGTAAAAAAATATGGGATTTTAAACCCAACCCCTTTATAAGAATATTGGTGTTTAATAAATCCCACTAATCCCCTTACCATTCCACCGGCAAAGCCTAAAATTAAAATACTCCAATCCATATAATTAAAATAAATTATTACTATTTTAATTATAACATAAAAATAAAAAGAATATAAGAATCACTAAATCATTGACATTTCCCGAATGGCAGGGGTGGAGAGAATTGAACTCCCGACTAGGGTTTTGGAGACCCTTGTTATACCACTTAACTACACCCCCAGTCTATTTCTTACCTTCTTTATGAATCGTATGGCTTTTACACCATTTACAGAATTTTTTCAATTCTAATTTATTCTCAACAGTTTTTTTATTACGTCGAGTATAATAATTGGTTCTTTTACATTTTTCACAATTTAATTTAACTGTAAAATCTTTTTTCATGTATATAGTTATTAGTTAAAATTAATTAATAGACAAGTAATCAAATATTTTCTACACTTTAACTAGTAGAAACATTAGTTAAAGAAGTAAAGTCAGATTTTTTCATGTGGGCATT
>Ga0180009_10005289_pt1 | contig 13886 bp, 22 predicted proteins | sample OS_PC_MetaG_FD_123537 | JGI IMG/M metagenome (GOLD analysis project Ga0180009, IMG submission 123537) | Groundwater microbial communities from the Aspo Hard Rock Laboratory (HRL) deep subsurface site, Sweden - OS_PC_MetaG | ecosystem: Environmental > Aquatic > Deep subsurface > Groundwater... | reverse complement strand
TTCAAAAAACAAAAAAGTGCTTGTGCCTGCATATAGAACAGACATCCTGCATCAGATTGATTTTGCAGAAGACATTGCTATTGCGTATGGTTATGAGAATTTTGAGCCTGAAATACCTAATGTTTCGACAATAGGTGAAACAGATAAGTTTGAAGAATTTAAATCAAGAGTTGCAAATATTCTAGTCGGACTTGGCTTGATTGAAACCAATACATATCATATCACTAACAAAGAAGATCATAACAAAAAAATGTGTTATGAAGCAGAAGCCATTGAACTAAAAAATGCTCTTACCAAAGATTATTCTCTCTTAAGAAGCTGGATACTGCCTGGCAGTATAAAAGTGCTTTCTGAAAATACAAATAAAGAATATCCTCAGAACATATTTGATATGGGAACAATATTTAGAATAAAAAAAGAAGAAGAAACAGGTGTTAAGGAATTTTGCAGAGTTGCTGTGACTCTTTGCAATAAAGATGCAAATTATACCTGCATAAAACAAGTGTTTGATGCTTTAATGGATGCTTTGGATATAAAATATGATATTAAAGTTGCTGAGCATTCTTCTTTTATAAAAGGCAGATTAGGAAGAGTGAGCATAAAAAACATCGGATTAGCATATATTGGAGAAATTAATCCTCAAGTCCTTGAAAACTTTGGAATTGAAATGCCTATTGCCGCATTTGAATTAAATTTAACAGAACTTTACAATATTATGAAGATATAATGATATGATGATTAGATAATGAGGTGAATGATATGGTAAGAAGATTACAAATCGCTGTTATTGGAAGCAGCAAATCTATCTGTACAAAAAAAGCTTATGAATTAGCAGAAAAAGTAGGAGAAGAAATAGCAAAAACAGGCGCCACTACGCTTACAGGAGGTGGTCATGGAGTTATGGAAGCTGCTATGAAAGGAGCAAAAAAACAAGGCGGTTTAACACTCGGAATACTTCCTTGGGGGAAAATGGAGCGCCATAATAAGTATTGTGATGTTGTTATTGCTACAGGTATTGGATGGTCAAGAGATGCAATTAATCTCAACAGCTGCGACGGCGCAATCATTGTTGGTGGAGGAGCTGGAACTCTAAATGAAGCAACTTATGCATATATAGAAGATATTCCTATTGTAGCACTAACACCTAGCGGCGGTATGGCAAAAACATTAACAGGTATTTATTTTGATGAACGAAAAACAGAACAAGTAATAGGTATGAAAACACCTGAAGAAGCTGTAAAAAGAATTCTTAAGGAAATTAATAAAAGAAAAATAATAAGCAAAAGACCTACTATAGTGAAAAGAAAAACAGATTATTAAAATTTAAAATAAAAAAAATTAAAAAATAAATAAACCAAAAAAATATTTCTTTTGTTTTTCTTACTTTGATTTTTCTTCTTTTTTTACAGGTTCTTTAGCAACAGATACTTTTTCCTCTTGTTGAGGTTTAGGTTTCACTTTAACTGCTTCTTTCTCAATTTTTTTTGCAGACTGTTTCACAGGCTTTTGTTTTTTCTTTCTGACTTTTATTGGTCTTTCAGATTTCTTCTTTGGTTTTGTCTCTTTAAGCTCAATCTTAAGTTCCTTAAATACTCTGACAATCTCTGCTCTTGGTGCATTTTTCGATATCTTAAAGACCTGTTCTAATGGCTCCAGATGTTTAATATTGCATTTTCTTCTTCTTGTCTGGCCGTCAACTAAAACAGTGAATTTATCAACTGTATCTACAATTACACATTTTAAACCAGCATCTCTTCCTGCTATTTTAATACAAAGTCTTCCTATTTCGAACATTTTCATAACCTCCTAAAAAACTTATTGTTTTACCATATTTGTACGTTTGCATCCAAAGATTTCGTGGTTTTTGTCACCAAAAACCAACAGATGCGATAATCATTTACTATTTTTATCTAATTAATTTATTTGCTTAATCTTGCTTGATTTTTAAGCTTTTTTCTTGCACAAGTACCGCACAGAAAGCCGCCATAAAGTCTTGAAACTTTCTTCTTTGTCTTAGGAACGTGTTTTGCCTTGGTTGCCTTAAGCCGAGGTATTCCTTTTAACTCTTTTTTACACTCTGCACACTTGTGTATTTTTGGAGTTTTCTTTTTATAACTCAGTTTAGTAGCGCCTCCAGGCACTTTTTTCTTAACTCTTTTCAGCTTTCTTGATCTATATCGTGGTCTTGGCATTTTATCCTATGAAAACAAGATCCATTTATAAAGATTGTGGATAATATAGACGAGAATATATTCAATATATCTTTAGCAATTTTCTCAGACCTATACTTATGACAACGCTAAAAATAATATATGTCCAAAGCCAGTTAGGTCTCCATCCAAACAAGTTAATATTTCCTAAAGGATATACTTTTTCATTGCCATTAACTATTTTTTTTAATTTAGAATTCATAATTTTTTTTTCAGGTTCAACATATTTTCGCTCTGAACTTATAACCAGACTATGCTCATATTCTTCATTATTATAATTCAGAGTAAGTTTATACTCGCCTTCTTCACCTTTTAATTCCCATTTGGCAAAATCATCTTTTTCACCTGAAACAATCTGTTGTGTAGAATTGTCAATAAATATCAAATCTGGAATGCTCTGCAAAGATGCTTCTGGAGCATGTCCTTCTGCAAAATAAGCAGTTACATCAAATGTCTGATTCGGCTCTATCTGAATATAGGCCATGTGAGAGTTCAGCCATCCAAAAATAATAATAATAGGTATTAATGTGTAAAGAGTTGATTTAAAACTGCTCTTCATATATTCCATATTGCCTTTCATGGCATCCTTCTGCATGGCCATTGCTTTTTGAGGATCTGACTTGCTAAGCGCTTTGAGTTTTTTCTGGCTTGCTTTCATATCATCTTTTTATTTTTTCATTTTTTTCTGGTCTGTTGTAAACTTATAGACCAAAGTAATAATCACTGTAATGACAATCGAAACTATGAGAATAGCCAATATAGATGGCATATTAAGAAGTGGATTAAATATTGGGTCTACTATTCCTTCAAAAACCATTGTTTTCCCTCACCTTTGTATCATTGAACTCAACAAATAATCAAAAAATAAAATAAAAACTTAAAATTTAGCAAATATCAGCCAGTTATAAATTTTCTCATCATTGGATTCATATCCATCATATGCTGCTGAGCAATTTCTTCGTATAATCTATAAACTATCATGACAGTTAGTAATAATCCTGTGCCGCTCGTTAAAGCACTTGATATATCTGCCAGCGCTGCAAGCAATCCAACTGCCAGTCCTCCCATTATTGTAAGAGGCCAGATATATCTGTTAAGCATTCTTTCAAGTACACGAATATCCTTTCTAAAACCAGGAATCTGCAGACCTGAGCTAAGCATCTGCTTAGCCTGGCTTTTTGCATCTAACCCAGATGTTTGCACCCAGAAAAGACTAAATATCATGGCTCCAATCATCATTATCAATATATAAACCAAAGCATGCCAAAGATCTGAGAATTGCAGGGAATGTGTTATCATACTTCTGATTATTTGAGGCCCATAAAGCCATGATGCCAACCCAGAAATAGGCGTACTGCCAGAGAACTGCCCTAATATCGGATGCCCCCATTTGGCAAGCATGCTACCAAACAACTGTATATTCGCTATTAAAGCGGCTACAAGTATGACTGGAATGTTGCTTGTGTAAAAGAAATGTAAGGGCCATCTCACACCATATCCTCTTACTCTTCCAAAGCTCAAAGGAACTTCTACTCTCATGGACTGTGCATATACAACAAGCAAAAAGACAACTATGGTGGCTACAATTGCTGCAAACATCAAGCCTGCAGTTACAGGATCACCCGCACTCAATGATTGAATCAGCGCAGGTACTGCTCCTGTTGCAACACCTGGATTTTGCGGACTTGGTAATGGATTAAATGCTCTTACGAACACACTCTGAGACACACCTGCTGCAATAAACAAGCTTACACCTGAACCAAATCCCCACTTACTAACAACTTCATCCATAAACATAATCATTAATCCGCCAAGGAATAACTGGAAAATAAGAATCCATGGCGATACACCTGCTTTTGGACTTAATCCTCCCATTTGAATATAAATAAATGCTTCTAATATTATAAAACCTACAGACATCAATTTTTGGGTTCCTTGAAATCTTTTTTTTCCGTCTGTTGTTGTTAAATCAAACTTTACCAGGCCTGAACCATTAAGCAATTGCAATACAATAGATGCTGTGACAATAGGTCCAATTCCCAGACTTATAATGCTTCCAAAGCTTGCTCCTAGAATAATTGACAAGAATTCAAATTGTTGAAGTGCATTTCCACCTAATCCATATAAAGGTATTAATCCTAAAATAAAGAACAGCACAAGAGTTATAAGAGTCCATTTAAGTTTTTCTTTAAAAGAAAGTTTCTTCTGTGTAGGACCTTGTACTTCAGGAAGATTATATAGTATTTTGTCAAAAGCGCCCATTTTAATAAACCCTGATTAAACTTAAAATATTTTTATACACCCTGCACCAAGCTAGACTTTTTCAAGCTTTTGCTTGAGGCTCAGCTTTTGGCGTTGGCTTGGGCGGAACTTCTTTTTTCTTTTCCTCTTTTTTTGGTGTATTTTTTGGTGTAGATTCTGCTTCATCACTATCATTTTCTGGTTCTGCTGCTTTTTTTGGCTTTGCTGTCTTTTTTATCTTTACTTTTTTAACCTGCAGAATCTTAATTTCTCCGCCTGCTTCTTTTACTCTTTCAACAGCTTTTTTTGAAGCAAAATTCGCAATTATAATCAGTTTCTGTTTGATTGTTCCTCTTCCAATAACCTTATCATATCCTGCTTTCTTCAAGTCAATTTCATACCCAGTTGGTTTTTTTGTTGCAAAACCTTTTTCCAGCCAAATATTTAGATAATTACTAATAACATCAAGATTAACAGCTTTTACATTTTTTCTGCTTTTCGAAGTAAAACCAATGATTTTCTTTTCTTTCCAATATGATGGTTTTTTAGCGTCTCCCTTCTTACCGCTTCCAGCCCTGCCTCTTCCTCCACGATGACCAGCGCCTCTTCTTTTTTTCATAGCGCCTCCTCCGTGTGTTTTGCTGCCTCTGTATTTAGTTACTTTTTTTCTTTTGAATCTCATGATAATCACACATAATATTTATATTTTAAAGCATCATAGTTTATAATATTATAACATCTTTTTAATTAATTCACTAATTTTAGCTCCTCTGTAACCAAGGACGCCACCCTTGTTGAATGGAACTTTGATTCCTTTTCTTTCAAATCCTCCTCTTGGAGGATGAAGCGCAAAGAATTTCTTTAGAAATCCTTTGTTGTTAGGGTCTTTTTTTCCTCTTTTTTCAAGCAATAATTTTAAAGTATCATCATCAATTTCTCCATAAGTAACATAATCCTTACATTTAAGAAGTGTTGCTCTGATGCTAGGAGTGTCTTCAACAACCACGCAAACATGTTTTTTTCTTAATCTCAAGGTATTTAGAGCCTGTTTCATATCTTTTCTAACTCCATTTAATCCTCTAATAAGTATGATTGCTAATTTTCCTTGTGGCTTAACTTGTGTTTCAGAAACTGTTTTTTTTGCAGCTTCTTCTTTTTTCACAGGGTTTGTTTGTGTTTTTTGTTGTTCTGTCATTTTTACTCTTTTGTTTTCTTATTATTGTTATCTTTATCTTCTGTTTTAACTTCTGCTGCTTCTGGAAGTATTTCTGGTTGCATATCCTGCTGCTTCTCTTGTTTAGGTTCTTCATTGCAAATACCTAATGCTTTGAATTGGTCAGGTTGTATTTTAATCTGAATTGTTTTTCTTAATGCTTTTTCACAAGCAAGGATCATATTTATTCTATTTTTTGTCTGCCCTCTTGTTTTGGACCAAACATCCTTAATTCCAGCTATTTCCAAAATCTTCGCCACTTCTTTTTCACAGCAAAGACCTTTTCCTTTAGGAGCAGGCATAAGTATTATCTCAACAGAACCACATTTACCTTCAACAGCCACTGGTAAAGAATGAGGTTTTCCACAACCGCATTGCCATGAACCACAGCCTCTTCTGATTTTAAAAATGTTTAGTTTTGCTTTTCTAATGGCTTTTTCTCTGGCAGGAACAGTTTCCTTAGCCTTTCCAAAACCTATTCCAACATGAGTGTTCTTATCACCAACAATAGCCATAGTTGAAAACTTTGGCTTGTTTCCTTCTCTTGTTTTTTTCTGGGTCTGACGGAAAACACGTCTTGCTCCTCCACCAAACTTACCCTTGGATTGTCCAATCAAAAGCAAATCCTGCTCCAGGTCCAGAAGACTGTCTACTACTTCTGGTTCAAGGATTATAAAAGCATTATCCAGAACTTCATCAATATTTGTAATTTCTTTATTCTGTACTTTTCTTCCTAATTCTGTCTTCGGTTTCCAATTAGACACATCTGATTTATTTTGCTCTGTAGGTCGCTGAGTTTTCCTTGAATTTCTTGAACTACCCCTATTTCTTGGAGCTTTTTGGGAAGCAGATTCGTTGTCTTTATTTCCATTTGCTCTTTTTCTTTTTACCATAATCATCAACCATTTATTTTCTTTTTCATGCTTTCAAAATCTTTTTTAAAATCAGCAGGCGTAACTTTTATTTTGTTATATTCTGAAAAATGAGTCTGATTTTTATTTGAGGTCAAAAAAGCACTGATATGCTCTCCTGACAATCTTTTTTCTGAAGGGAAAATATCTTCTGAAACAGGAATTTGAATGCCTGCATCAACCACTCCTTTTAGAGCTGCATATATTCTGGAACCTTTTATAGGTGTCTGCAAACCAACATCAAGTATGGCTTCTTTAATTTTTTTTGCCAGTGCACTTTTCCCTAAACTCAAACCTGCTAAATAACATGCAGGAAGATTTATACAGGAGTATTTCCAGCCCATTTTTTTTAAAGATGTGGAACTGACTCCACAAATAATTTTATCTCCATTATCTGAATATTCAGCCATCTGCAGTATTATTTGTTTATTGGTTTTTCGGATTATAAGCCTGATTTGCTTGCTTTTAAGCAAAGATAATCTCTTCTTATAATTAGTTCTTCCTGTTCTCTTTCTGCGAAAAGGTATTGTTTTTTTTCCAGTCATTTGATTTCACGTTTATTCATTTGTTTAGTATTGTTGTTTAGTATTGTTATGTATTTATTTTGATTTCTTCACAGTGGGTTTTGGCTTTGTTTTTGCTGGTTTTGAAACCTTAACTTTTTCTTTTACTTTAGTTGGGTCAATCATGTTATTTTCACGAACATAAATCTTGATATGGTTAATACTTCTGAAAAAGCCTCCTTTTGATTTAGCATAAAGCTGCCTGAAAACAGTAGGTTCCAAATAAAATCTTAATTTTTTCAAAAATGTTCTCTGCGCACGAACCGTCCTCATCCAAACTTCTTTTTTAGATTCACGAGCAGTTGCTTTTCCTTTTCTATGGCCTCCTCCTTTTCTTAATCCTTTAGCCCTTTGAATTTTCCTTTTATTTGCTCTTACACGTGAAACTCCTTTTTTCTGACGCTCCTTTATTGCGCCTTCGCCAACAAGCAATCTGATATCTGTCTTGGTTATGGCTTCTTTTATATCTTCAAGTCTAGCAGGGTCAAAAATGACTCTCTTTGCAGAGCATTTCATTACAATGGCTGCCAGTCTTTTTTGTAAAGTTAGTTTCATTTTAATCATTCCAATTAATCATTCTATTTTTTGTCATCTAATCATGATTTTTTAGTAAGCACTCTGTCTTTTTCTTGTTTTTCAAGTTTTTTCTTATCATCTTCTGACAATTCTTCTTTTTTCTGCAGTTTTTCTGCAGATTCAGAATCTTTTTTAGATTCTGTTTTCTTTTCTTCAGGTTTTGCTGCTTTATCAGTAAGTTTTTTATCAGCAGATTTTTTCTTTTCTGTCCTTCTTCCAAGCTTCTTTTTTCGTTCTTCTTTGCTTTGTTTTAATTGAGCCTCAATTTTTACCAGAGTTTTTTCAACATCCATGTTCAGCAAAACAAGATTTTTCTTTTTGATCTCATTGAGTAGCAATTGTCTTTTTTTTGCACCTATGCTTGAAGCCAGTACGATTCCTTGCTCCTTTGTAATTTTTTCTAATTGCTTAATATTTGAAACAAAAACAGGTATTAAACCTGATTTATGAAAACATCTTATTAATTTTGGAGCTCTAAAACCGCTTTCAGGACTTCCACCATGATTTTTACCTTTAATTCTCTGCTTATTATGCAACCCCTTTGGTCGTCTCCAGCTTCTTGATAGTTTTTTCTTTTTTGTAGTGTCATTTCTAACAAAAACAGGTTTTTTCTTCTTGGTTTTTGTTCTCTGTTCTAACAATTTTTTTGTATTTGTCATATTTTTATTTGCTTACCATCTTTTTCTATAATGAATATTCCATCTTGAAAAATTCTTTTGTCAAAACCATAGCGCTTTGTTTTTTTCTCTATTAATGCTGCAGTCTGACCTGTGATCTCTTTTTCAACTCCTTCAACAATTACTTCCTGGCCTTCAATTTGTATACTCACACCTTCAGGAATTGGAATTGTTCGGGGTACATTCTCCCCTACAAAATTCTTTATCTCAAAAAGTTTGCCTTTAACGGCAACACTCATAGGGAAGTGACCTGAACATATTTTAAGTTTATAAACATGCCCTTCTTTTACTCCATTGAACATATTGCGAAGGTGTGCGGCAAAGGATTTGATAAGTTTTTTCTCTCTTTTGCTGGCCCCTTTTGACTCAAAAACAATATTGTTTGACTCAACTTTGGAAGAAATATTAGGATTGTGCAGACTTCTCTTTATTTCGCCCTTTTCTCCTTTGACTGAGAAAAGACCTTTTTCTACATTAACAGTTATCCCTTCCGGTATTTCAATTTCTTCTCTTAGGTCTTGATTCATTTTATTTTCTTATCTTTTTTTATCTTTATCTAATAGCAGAAACTTATTAATCTGCCGCCTATTTCTTTTTTCTTTGCTTCTATATGAGTCATCATTCCTTGCGATGTACTTACAATTATAATTCCAAAGTCCTTTGCAGGAAGGAATCTCTTTTCAAATTTTTCAAAAGAGTATTTTTGGACGCTAAAACGAGGCTTAATCACACCTGCTTTGTTTATTTTTCCAAGCAGATGGATAACCAGCATGTCTCCTTTAGAGTCTTTGACTTCTTCAAATCCACCAATATATTTATGATCCTGCATAATGCTAAGCACTTTCTTGATGACCTTAGAGTTATCTTTAGTGATAACTTGTTTCTTCCCTAATTTTTCATATGCATTGATTTGTGAAATCACGTTTGACAAATGGTCATTTAAACTCATTTTGCGCTTACCTCAACTATATTTTTTAAAACCTATTTTTGTAGCAATCTGCCTGAAACACTGCCTGCAAAAGTGCAGTCCATATTTGCTTATATGTCCTGCTGTCCTGCCGCATCTTCTGCATGCCTTTGTACTTCTTCCAAATTTTCTTTTTCTGGGTACATTATGTTTCAGGAACTTTTCATATTTAGCTGGCTTGTTCCTTATTTGTTTCAAAACCTTAGTATGATTGCTTGTACTCATTTTTTACCTCTTAAAATTGATCCCTATCTGGATCTTGTTCCTCTTCAATTTTAATTGCAAAGTTATTTTTCATGAAATCTATTGCATCTTTTCTTGTAATTCTGTGTCTTTGTGGAATTTTTCTTTTCATAATCTTTCTTTTCTTAATCCTGAATCCTGGTCTTTCTAAAGTCAATGATGCCTGGAGACCCATAACACCTATCTTATGATCATATTCCACACCAGGTATGTCAATATATTCATGTATACCAAATGAAAGATTGCCATTATCATCAAAATTGTCTTCAGACAACATATTATTCTTGGCAGCTAATAGTCTTTTAATGAGTTCTGCTGCTTGGATTTTTCTTAATGTGATTTTACATCCAATAGGCAAGCCAGGCCTCAGACCCCAGCCAGCAATTCTCTTTTGAGTTATGGTCTTAACAGGTGTAATGCCTGTGATGTTCTTTAAAAGAGTAGTTCCCTTGTCAAGGATATTCTGGTCTTTACCCGCACCTATGTTAAGGGTTAATTTCTCTATTTTTATAGTTCTCATTGCTGAATTCATTTTTCTTGTGGAATTGTTATTACAGGTTTGCCTTTACCAACAGCAAAAGCATATTCACTTTTTGTTTCAAAAACATCTTTTCCTTCTTTGAAAACAATGTTGCCCTCTTTGAAATCATCAACTACAACTATTAAGCCTACGTGCTTACCTTTGTAAAGATAAACTAAAGCTCCTTTCTCGAGTTTCAAAACCTGGGTTATCTTGTTTTCTGGAATAGCATATAATAATGAATCATTGGTCTTTGCATCAGCCAATAACTTATCTCCTCTTTTGACGATAAAATTGCGGCCGTCAGAACAATTAAACTGCACTTTTTCTTTTGACAAATCTTTTTTATCTATTAACTTGGAAAGCTTTAGTTTTGATTCATCTTCCTTTATAGATAGCACAAACATCTTATTCTTCTTGTCAATTAAGATACGGAAATATTCTTTAGTTGAAGGAAATGATACAACATCCAGAAATCCAACTGGAAACTTATCATCATATCGTTTCACACCGTTAACCATCACACCTTGATTTTTTAAGAGATATTTTGTTTCTTTTGTTGTCTTAGTTTTATTCAGCATTTCTTTGAGCACTGTATTAAGAGAAATACTTAAAGATAAATCTCTGCCCGGATTAGGCCTTGAAATAAACTTGTAGTTTTTTCTAAGTATATTCCATCTCTTTGGTGCATTTATTCTTTTTAAGTGATTTTTAACCATTTTCTAAACCTATTTTGTTTGTTGAACCTTTTCCTCTGTTTTGACTTTAGTTTCTTTTTTAGCCTCAACCTTAACTTCAGTTTTAGCATCGGCTTTGTTTTCTTGAGACTTTACTTCTGATTTTACTTGTTTTTTTCCCTGAGTTTGTTTTTTCGCTAGTCTTTTTTTATCATCTAAATTAAGTTCTAGGATTAAAAGGTTGGAAGTTGGGAACGGAGGTCTGCTTTTTGACCCGTCTTTTTTTGAAACTTCAATACCTGTGATTGTAACTTTGCTTTTTTTCAAATTAATCAAATCAACTTTACCTTCTTTTCCTTTGAATTTACCGCGCATTATCCTGACTTTATCACCTGTTTTGACTCTCAGTCTTTTGATTCCATGCTTTTTTGCCAGCTCTTTATCCAAATGAACATTAATAAATTTACTTTGAATGTGTTTTGGAGCATTATACCTGTATTTTCTCTGCTTTCTCGGCTGTTTGCTCGCTTTCCACTTGGTTGAAAATTTTTTCTTCATATTATCCCTTTTCATTTATTAATTATTAATTTTATAATTGAATTTCTAAACCACCATATTTGCTATTTTAGCAACAGCAGGCCATTTTTCAGTAACTTCTTTTGCAATTGGCCCTTTGAAAATTGTTCCTTTTGGATTTCCTTTTTCATCTTTAAGCACAATAGCAGCATTGTCTTCGAACTTGATTCTTACGCCGTTGGCTCGTCTGTATTCTCTTTTTTGTCTCACAATTATAGCAAAAACCACTTGCTTTCTCATGTCTGGTCTTCCTTTAATAACAGAGGCAGTAATCATATCCCCTACTCCTGCACTAGGGGTTCTTCCTTTTACTGTTTTAGACCTTTTAACAGATATTATTTTAATCATTTTAGCACCTGAGTTATCACAAATAGGTAATTTAGAGTCCTTTTGCAGTCCTTTAGTTATACGGGCTTTTGAGGCTTTCATTTTTTTATATGAACGTTCAAAAATTCAGTTTTATGGGTTTTTGTTACTTTCATTTTTTATCTGTTGAAGGTTCTTTTTTCTCCTCTGTTGTTTTTTCTTTTTTTTCAGCTTTTACATCTTTCATATTTGCTTTACTTTCTTTATCATCTTTTGATATTTTGACCTTTTGTTTTTCAAGAACATCTGCTGCTTCAATAGCTTCTTCTTTCAAAGTTTCTTTTTTGGTTTTTTGGCCAAGCACCTCAATAACAACAAAGTTCTTGGTTTTGGATAAAGGTCTGGTTTCAATAATTTTAACGACATCTCCTTTTTTAGCATTAATACATTCAGGATTATGAGCTTTAACCTTGCTTCTTCTTTTCTCAAATCTTTCATATTTTGGAACATGAACTTTTCTACCCCAACTCACAGAAACTGTTTTGGCCATTTTATCATTTATAACCAGGCCTGAAAATATTCTTCCTCTTGTGCTTATCTCTCCGTGAAAAGGGCAGTTTTTATCTGCACATGCTTTACTCGGTGCTTTCACATCCAATCCGATTCCTTTTTTCTTCATCTTAATTTCACTCCAAAATCAATTTTCAATTTCTTATTTTAATCCTATCCTCTGGCTTACAGAGAATTGTATCACCCAGCAAATTGTCAGCGCCAAAGTTTAACAAAGTCCCTTGCTTAAGCAGAGTTTTTTCCTCATTTGTTTTTGTTAATATCTTAAGTGTATTTCTGGTTTCATCTATAATTTGACCACGAAGCCCAAAAAGAGCTTTATTTCTAGCTTCAATAACTTCTATGGTTCGACCTATGAATTCCTCTGAACATATCATTCTTATCTTTTCTCCACATTGCTTATCTTTGTTTGAGTTCTATTGTGTCTGGACTGAATCCAAGCTTTACAAGTTCTGCCTTGATCTCTTTTGCATGATTGCCTTGAAGCTCAACCAAACCATCTTTTGCTGTGCCTCCACAGGCAAATTTGGATTTAAGCTTCTTAGCCAAATCTTTTAGGTTAATTTCGTGTTCATTAATTCCGCGAATCACTGTGCTTATTTTGCCGAATTTCTTCTTCACGAAGACAACCTCGATCATCTGACTCTCTTTTGCGATTGTTTCACAAACGCAAAGCTCTTGTGGCAGTCCGCACGTACTGCATGTTTCACTCATTTTGTTTTTTCAGTTTTTTTTTCCAACTGTTTTTTATTTGTTTTTTCATTTAAGTTTTCAGTTTCTGAAACTTTTGATTGTGATTTTGGTTCAGATTTGGACTCAACCACTGTTTTTATTGGTTTCTGCGTCTCCACCTTTTTGTCCATGTGATTTAAGAGCATTAATTTTGCAATGTCTTTCTTGAGTCTCTTTATCTGCCCTGCGTTTTTAGGAGGTGTGCCTGTAACGACCTGAGAGTTTAATTTCATTAGCTCTAATCTTAATTCATCAATCTTAATACTTCTCTCTTCTTTCCTCATTTGTGCTAGTTCTTTGAATTTCATTTTGTTTCTTCTTTAGGATTCTCTGTTTCTGTTGTAGTCTGTTTTTCAGGCTTGCTCAATGATTCATCATTGGCACTCAAAGGCTCTGCCTTTGATGTGCTCAAAGATTTATCTTTGGCACCTAAAGACTTTGTCTTTGGTGGCTCAGAAACTTCTGTTTCTGATGTAGTCTGTTTTTCAGGCTGCTCAGAAACTTCTGTTTCTGTTGCACCAGACGCTTTGCTTCCAGATGGTTCAACTTGTTGTGAATCAACAACATCTTGCTTTTCTTCTTTTACAATAACTTCTTTAATAGGTTTTTCTGATTGAATTGGTTGAACTACAGATTCTGACTGAATCTCTACGGGTTTTTTCTTTTTGGCCGGAGATTTTCTTTTTTTCTTGGCGACTTTCTTTGAGTCATCATCTGGAGTTTTTTCTTTTGCTTTAACTTTTTTCTCTTCTTTCATCTCCCTGACTTTCTCAAGAATTTCTTTTTCAGCTGAAGGATCTTTGATTTCTTCTATTTTTTCAACAATTTCTTCATCTTCTTTTTTCAAGGTGATTTTATCTGGAAGTATAATATCTGGAGTCATAATACTGACTTTTATTCCAAT
>Ga0180009_10005288_pt1 | contig 13886 bp, 12 predicted proteins | sample OS_PC_MetaG_FD_123537 | JGI IMG/M metagenome (GOLD analysis project Ga0180009, IMG submission 123537) | Groundwater microbial communities from the Aspo Hard Rock Laboratory (HRL) deep subsurface site, Sweden - OS_PC_MetaG | ecosystem: Environmental > Aquatic > Deep subsurface > Groundwater... | reverse complement strand
TGACAACCGATATTATCGCGATCAAAGGGTACTGGGGATCGTGAAAAATATAAACAACGTCCGACATTGTCTCCTTCACGAATTCCTGCAACAATTTTGACGGCATTGGGATTGTCATAGTTTTCTTTTGACATAATCATGCCACATGTCGTGATATCGGCATTAGTATCTTCTAATAATTCGACAAGCTCAGTAATAATTTCTGGACGTGTATTAATTGCATCGCCTTGAAAATTAATCGCGATATCATATTTATTTCCTGTGGGATCAATAATCACTAGCGCAGCAGCAATGCGATCAGAACCAGAAGGCAAATCAGGATCGGTTAATATGGCTAAACCGCCAAATGAATTAACATGTTCAACAATCGCTTCATCACCCGCAGCAATACATACTTTATAACCGGTACGCGTTTCAACATGTTCATAGATGCGTTGAATTAATGTTTTACCATTGATATCAACAAGCGGTTTATAAGGGAGACGTGTTGACGCTAAACGAGCAGGAATTAATACAATGGGATTGGACATCACAACTATCCTTGTTTATCGTAATTGGGTTTTAAATAGGCGGAGACCTCTTTTAATAACGGTTTAAATATTTTGGGATTGCCCGTCACAATACGACCATTTTTCCAATAATTTTCACCGCCTTCAATATCACTCACTAAACCACCAGCTTCTTTAATAATTAATACACCCGCCGCAATATCCCAAATGGATAATCCCACTTCAAAAAAACCATCTAATCTACCGCTAGCCACATAGGCTAAATCAAGAGCGGCAGAACCCATCCGTCTAAGACCAATTGTTTTTTTAGAAATATTTTTTACTAATTCATAATAGGAATCGTGAAACTCTGGAGAGTGATAGGGGAAACCAATACCTAATAAACATTCTTCGATTGTTCGTTTATTTCCAACGCGAATTTTATGATTATTGAGTTGTGCGCCAGCACCACGACTCGCTGTGAAAATTTCATCGCGAATGGGGTCATAGATAACGCCATGTTCAATTCTATTTTTAAAAGATAATGCAATTGAAATACAAAAATGAGGGATCCCTTGAATAAAATTAGTCGTGCCATCGATTGGATCGATGATCCATTGATAATCGTCACCTTTTTGAGAACCACTTTCTTCGCCTAGAAATCCATGACTTGGATAAGCGGTACGTAATAGATTAATAATTTCGTATTCTGCTTTTTTGTCGATATTAGTAACAAATTCGTTTTTGCCTTTTTTAGTGACTTTAACTAAATCAAGACGACTATAAGCGTGTGCGATAATATCACCCGCTTTCCGTGCAGCTCTTACAGCGGTATTCACATAGGGATGCATATCAGGATCTCTTAATTAAATAATATTGGCTGGATTGTAGATGGTTTGTTATTCGAAGCCAATGTTAGTTTTTTAAAAATAGAATTAATCTGTCGTCTGAAGGAGCGCAGCGTGCTGCACTCTGGGCATAGCACGCTATGCCCCTACAAAGAATCTAAAAAAACATCAGCTAGAATAATCAAACTTACAGGCATCAGCCGAAGCATTACAAAAATATTTTGTGCCGGATTGTTGATGCCAAAGTGCAGGGGAGATGTATTTTGAAATATCGGTGATGTGTTTCAAAATATAGAGACCTGCAGTAATGTCATCTCCGTAGTGACAATAGAGATTATAAGGGGGTTGTAACATCCTTTGCTCGTCGTAAACGGCAGATTGAAAAGGGGTATTATCATCCACTTTTGATATATAAGGAGCCAGCATCCAATCTGAATTATTATTGTTTGCTTCTGCAGCAGTTGCTGGACAGGAGTCGTAAATTTTAGCAAAGGCAGTGGTGGCAAATAGAAGTGCGAGAATCATGAAGCAGATCTTTTTTAACATGATGAACCTCCGGGATGAATTGAAAGATATGATATGCTTTTCCACATAAATTGTATATGAGGATTAGTAATCAAATAATCCTGTAGGGGCGCAGCGTGCTGCGCCCTGGCATAGCACGCTATGCCCCTACAATTATTCGTTTCATTGATATATGGTTGTATTGTCCATATTGGGTTTCTATTTAATGAATGATAATATCTATCAAATTTCACAATAAGAGCAAACCATGTTATCTAATATCCGAATTGTTTTAGTCAATCCTTATCATCCTGGCAATATTGGCTCAGTTGCACGTGCGATGAAAAATATGGGGTTAAATAAACTCTATCTAGTAGAGCCTCGCAAATATCCCCATCCTGATGCGATTGCATTTTCTTCCCATGCGACGGATGTTTTAGATCACGCTATGATTACGGATTCTCTCGATGAAGCGATTAAGGGCTGTCATGTTGTTTATGCAACAAGTGCACGTTTTCGCGAGTTTTCGAAACCAATCTTAACCTCTCGAGAAGCCGCACAAAAAATGTTGGATGAACAAGAAAATTCTGAAATTGCTATTTTATTTGGACGAGAACGCACAGGACTATTTAATAATGAATTAATGAAAAGTCAGTATCATATTTATATTCCCTCAGTTGAAACATACAGTTCTTTAAATCTTGCTGCTGCCGTACAAGTGATGTGTTATGAATTACGGATGACACATTTAGTGAAGCAAGGAAAAACAAAAATTAGACAACAGCGCGGAAATGAGGTCACTATTGAAGAGTTAGAAGGGCTTTATCAACATATTGAAGAGGCGATGATAAAAATTGGTTTTTTAAATCCTAATAATCCGCGTCGTTTAATGCCACGAATTCGTAGAATTTTTACACGCGCTGAATTGGATAAAAATGATCTCGATTTATTGCGCGGTATTATGCGTTCTATACTTGACCAAAATGGTCAGGAATGAGAGAATCCCCGCCAAGATGCTGACAGGAAGTCACTAATACAATAAGGATGGTGTCGAAGAGTAGATAATCAGATACCCTAAAATCATAGGATTAATAACTATTCTGATTATCTGCATCAATCAATTATTTTATGGATGATATTATCATGCGATTAAAAACGAACGGAAGATACGCCGTCACAGCGATGATAGATGTGGCAATGTTTCAAGATAAGGGCCCAGTTTCTTTGGGAGATATTTCAAAACGTCGAAAAATTTCTCAATCTTACCTCGAGCAAATTTTTGCGAAATTAAGAAGAAATAATTTGGTGGTCAGTACAAGAGGTCCAGGGGGAGGATACCGAATCAATGGAGATCTTAATAATATTTCCATTGCGAGTATTATTAATTCAATCGATAAAGGTAGCCTAGATGCAACGCAATGTGGTACGGGTGAATGTGACTGTGTTGAAGAATACGGTTGCACCTGTCTTACTCATTCTTTATGGACTGATTTAAGTCAAGTGATTGATGATTATTTATCGAAAGTCACCTTAAAATCGATTGTGGAAAAAGTAGAAATATAAAAGGACGTTTTGTTAATGAAGTTACCGATCTATTTAGATTATGCGGCGACGACGCCTGTTGATCCTCGAGTGGCCGAAAAAATGGCAACTTGTTTAACATTAGAAGGTGATTTTGGTAATCCTGCCTCTAATTCTCATCTGTTTGGTTATCGTGCTGCTGGACGTGTGGCTGATGCAAGACAACAGATTGCAGAGTTAATTCATGCCTCTTCCGAAGAAATTATTTTTACTTCAGGGGCAACGGAAGCAGATAATTTAGCGCTAAAAGGCGCTGCTCATTTTTATCAGCGGAAAGGGAAGCATATCATCACGAGTAAAATCGAACATAAAGCCGTGCTTGATACCTGCAAACATTTAGAATCCGAGGGCTTTGAAGTGACGTATCTCACCCCATTGCCTAATGGCATGCTGGATTTTCAAGCACTGAAAAAAGCGATACGAGACGATACGATCTTAGTCTCTTTAATGCATGTTAATAATGAGATCGGTATCATTAATGATATTCAAGCGATTGGTGAAATAACGCGAGCAAAGGAAATCATTTTCCATGTCGATGCGGCACAAAGCGCAGGAAAAATTCCAATTGATTGCGAGCAGATGAAAGTCGATTTAATGTCGCTTTCTGGACATAAAATTTATGGTCCAAAAGGAATAGGCGTTCTCTATGTTCGCTCAAAACCTCGCATTAGAATTGAAGCACAAATTCACGGGGGCGGACATGAACGAGGCATTCGATCTGGCACGTTGCCAACGCATCAAATCGTTGGTATGGGTGAAGCTTTTCATCTTGCAAAAACATTATTGCCAGAAGAGATGACCCGTATTCGACAGTTGAAATATCGTTTATGGGAAGGATTAAAATCCATCGAAGCCATACGATTAAATACAGAGTTAGAACACTGTGTGCCAGGTATTATTAATATTAGTTTTAATTACATTGAAGGTGAATCGTTAATGTTGAAGTTAAAAAACATTGCAGTTTCTTCCGGGTCAGCGTGTACTTCCGCAAGTTTAAAACCTTCTTACGTATTAAAAGCGCTGGGATTAGATGATGAATTGGCGCATAGCTCAATTCGTTTTTCATTAGGACGATTTACAACAGAAGGAGAGATCGACACGACGATAGATTTAGTGCGTAAGGGCGTACAAGCGTTAAGAGAAATGTCGCCTTTATGGGATATGTATAAACAGGGGGTAGATTTAAGTACAGTAAAATGGGCTGAATAATAAGAATAGAAGGAGGAAAATAATGTTAGAGTATAGTAATGAGCTTATCGATCATTACGAAAATCCACGTAATGTTGGTACACTGGATGAAAATGATCCGCATGTCGGCACGGGTATGATCGGTGCGCCAGCCTGTGGTGATGTGATGAAGTTGCAAATTAAAGTCAATGATGAGGGAATTATTGAGGATGCAAAATTTAAAACCTATGGATGTGGTTCTGCTATTGCTTCAAGTTCTTATGCGACAGAATGGCTGAAAGGAAAGACCCTTGAGCAAGCATTAACTCTTAAAAATTCTGCCATTGCTGAATATCTCGATTTGCCGCCTATTAAAGTTCACTGCTCGATTGTTGCTGAAGATGTGATACGAGCAGCTATCGAAGATTATAAGAAAAAGCAGCAAAAAAAAGATGAATAAGTAAGGCCAAAATGTCATACTTTCGCCCGTTTTGTTTAAATTGAATGATTGATAATAGTAGGGGCGCAGCGTGCTGCGCCCAAAGAAAAATTCTCTAGACGGGCGCAGCGTGCTGCGCCCTGGGCATAGCACGCTATGCCCCTACAGCTCTAAATTATTTCAATTGTATCTTAAGGAGAGTATCAACGTGGATGAAAATTTAACCGAAGAGCAGCAGATAGAACTCATTAAAAAAATCTGGAAAGAATATGGGTTTTCTGCGATTGCAGGGATTGCCATTGCATTAACAGTGGGTTTTGGATGGCGATTTTATCAAAACTATGTGACAAGTCGTGCAGAAAGAGCCTCTATTATTTATGAAAGAGTCCTCAGTGATTTAGTGACAAATCAGATCCAAGATGCATCCACGCAATCTCATCTTTTAATTCAAAATTATTCAGCAACGCCTTATGCCAAACTTGCAGCGTTTTTATTAGCAAAGCAATCAGTGCTTGAAAATAAATTAGATGATGCGGTGACACAATTGCAATGGGTGGTAAAGCATGGCAGCAGCGATACATTTTTACAGATAGCACGACTACGTTTAGCACGTGTTTATCTTGCCCAAAAGAAACCTGATGAGGCACTTGATATTTTAAAGAAAGTCAATAGTAATGCCTATTTGGGGTTAATTTCTGAAGTGAGAGGCGATGCCTATTTACAGTTGAAAAAAGTTGATCAGGCTCGCGATGCTTATCAAACCGCATTAAAACAGTTACCCGATACAGCAATTAATCGATCATTATTACAAATGAAATTAGATGATTTGCCAACGTCATGAGGAATCGATGAAAAGAATTTTAATATTATTTTTGCTTTTAATAGGCATTGTTTCGTTAAGTGGTTGTGAATTATTTACGAAAGATAATACAGAACCCCCAGCGCCCTTAGTGGATTTTACGCAAACATTGAATACCCAATTGCTGTGGTCTATACGCGTTGGGCATACGAATTCTCGTTATTATTTACGTTTATCACCTGTTGTCGTGGGAAACAAAATTTATACAGTTGATTATGCGGGTGATGTTTCTGCAGTCGATATTAATTCTGGAAATCTTCTTTGGAAAATTAATGTGGGAGAAGATGTTACGGGTGGCGTCAGTGCCAATGATAGTAAGTTATTTGTTGTGACAGAACAGGGTAATGTGATTGCATTAAAACAATCTGATGGCTCACAGATTTGGAAAACCCCTGTCGGCAGTGAAATTTTAGCAAGTCCTACAGCAACAAGCGGTGTTGTGTTAGTAAAGAGTATCGATGGATCTTTAACGGGACTCGATGCAGATTCCGGAAAACAACTTTGGCATTATGTGCAGAGTGTGCCGTCATTAATTTTACATGTATCCAGTCAACCGGAAGTAGCGGGTAGTTATGTCATTGCCGGTTTTGCAAATGGCGTACTAGCCGTTTTAAATTATCGAACCGGTTCAGAATTATGGGATCGACCCGTTGCTGAACCCAAAGGTATTACCGATCTTGAAAGAATGGTGGATATCGATGTGAGCCCCGTGGTTGTTAAAGGAATTGTTTATGTTGCAACATTCCAAGGAAAAATTGCTGCGATGGATTTACGTACAGGCAAGATTTTATGGCGTCACGATATCTCTTCGTATGCCGGTATTGCCGCAGATTTCAGTAAAATATATTTATCCGATGCACAAAGTCATGTCTGGGCGTTTGATGAAGGAACAGGCGCGGTCGCTTGGCGTCAAACCAGTTTGAATGCACGTATGATTACGGGGCCTGCTCTGATTGGGAAATATGTGGTTGTGGCTGATCAACTTGGCTATCTCCATTGGATGGATAAGAGCAATGGGAAGTTTGTTGCTCGAGATGAAGTGGATTCTGCAGGGGTTACAACGCCACTCGTTGTTGAAGGCAATAAATTGTTTGTTTACTCTAATAGTGGTGTACTATTTGCCTATTCAATATAAATTATAGGGGTACCCTTTGTGGGTACCCTTTTCTTAAATTTTCAAGAGAAACAATCATGCTACCCGTAATTGCCATTGTTGGTCGACCGAATGTGGGTAAATCAACACTTTTCAACTGTTTAACTAAGACACGTGATGCGCTTGTGGCAAATCAACGTGGACTGACGCGTGATCGTCAGTATGGAAGAGGAGAATTTGAAGAACACCCTTTTATTGTTATCGATACGGGCGGAATTGCGGAAGATGAAGGGCAATTTGATGCGTTGGTTTCTAAACAGGTGAATTGTGCTATCGATGAGTCAGATATTATTTTATTTATGGTGGATGCACGTGATGGTGTAACACCAGCCGATGAAGAGATTGCCAATAAACTTCGCAAAGAAATTAAAAAACCTGTTTTTTTAGTCGTCAATAAAATTGATGGATTGGATGCAGCAGTTGCTTCCGCTGAATTTTTTTCGTTAGGGTTTGGTGATCCCATTTCGATTGCGGCATCACATCAACGTGGGATTAAAGAATTACTTCAAAAGATTTTCGTAGAGACGCGATTTCTCGCGTCTCAATCCGATATGACAGAACAAACCGTAGAGACGCGATTGATCGCGTCTCAATCAACTTCTTGCAAAGTTGCCATTATCGGTCGACCCAATGTAGGTAAATCCACTTTAGTCAATCGTATATTAGGGGAAGAACGTGTCATCGTGTTCGATCAACCCGGCACAACACGAGATAGCATTTATATTCCCTTCGAAAGAAGAGGACAGCACTATACGATTATTGATACCGCGGGTGTTCGTCGTCGAGGAAAAGTATTCGAAACAATTGAAAAATTTTCAATTGTGAAAACATTAAAAGCGATTGAAGATGCGAATGTCGTTTTATTTTTAATCGATGGACAACAAGAAGTCGCAGAACAAGATTTAAAATTATTAGGATTAGTTTTAGAAAGTGGAAAATCCCTAGTCATTGCCGTGAATAAATGGGACGGGTTATCGGATTACGAAAAAGAGAGAATTAAACAAGAACTCGATCGTCGTTTAGTCTTTGTGAGTTATGCAAAAATTCATTTTATTTCAGCATTACATGGAACAGGCGTTGGCAATTTATTTAAATCAATTGATCAAGTATATAAATCCGCCACTAAAAAACTATCGACACCGTTATTAACGCGAATTTTAGAGAAAGCCGTTGAAATGCATCAACCGCCTTTGGTAGGAGGTCGACGTATTAAATTACGTTATGCGCATGCGGGCGGAAAAAATCCACCGATTATCGTGATTCACGGGACACGAGTTTCTTCACTGCCGGCTTCTTATAAAAAGTATTTAGAAAATGTTTTTCGCGAAACATTGCATTTAGTTGGAACACCGATTCGAATTCAATTGCGTTCAGAAAAAATGTAGGAGCACCCCTTGTGGGTGCCCTTATGGACAAGGCGAAATTCTAAAGGCCGCTTCTGTTGCTTTAAGAGCTTTTGCAGTTCTTGAGTTAAATAATCCTGAGTTAAATAATGTGGAAATTGCTCTTTTTACTGGTGAAGGAGGAGAAGGGGGGGCATATTCTTGTATCATCGGGATTGATTTTACTTTTTGAGGTGTTGCCGGATTTAAAGAATGAGTTTTAATAACGTCTTCGTACTTAACAGATTCGGGAATTAATTTTCTTTTAAGTTCCAATAATTCACTTTTTTTAATCCTTGAAAAAGACCCATCTGAAGCAATAAAACCAAATGTTGCATTATTTCCTGCAGAAAAGATACGGTTGAAAAATCGATCAGAGGAACTTAAATTATTATGTCCATGGGCGCAAAGAACCCCGTCAATTCCAACCTGTTTTAATTGAGATTTCGTTGATTCTCCAGCATATCTTCCCATCGTAATATTGACTGGTTGATAACGACATACCATCCCTTCAATATTATCTTTAGCCTTTTTCTGTGCGTCTCTCATGTCTGGTTGGTTCCAAAGAACACTGTTTTCAGCAGTACGTACATCATCAAATACCCCCATTAATTTAGCTCTAGTCACAGAGGGTTTTTTTGATACAAAATAAGATGCCCCATGAAGTGCCAACGTTTCTTTCTGGATAACTAATTCACCAGAATCATTTTTCGATACAGGAGCAATGCGTGCAGAAATTGGCATTTGAGCAAAAATTTCTGTGAATAGTTTTTTTGCTTTTGTTCTGTTTTGAGCAGAAAAAATACATAACCAATTCCAACCGCCTTTTACTTCACATACCTCATGATTGCCAACTAATAATCCGATTTGGGCAGGGCAGACTAAGGCGAGTAATAATAGCAAGATAAGTGAAGCAAGGGTTCCTTTGCCATCATCCTTACTTTTACCTAAATAATCGCCTAATCCTAAAAAATTAATATGGCGAGGCAGTTCTCCGTTTTCATCACAACTGTTTTTGAATAATTCTGCAAGCAGATCAAATCTTCCATGGGTATCAGCAAAACAAACTGTTGCGGTAGACAAGGTAATTGTTCGATTATTTGCAGTGGGGCAAGCATTAAGATGTTCTTCAATATAACTGCCTTGAAAGAGTAATTCTTCTGCGGATTTAGATCGTTCTTGTGAATAAAGGGTTGGTGATTGATAGGTTGTTCTAATCGCCGGTTCAAATAACTTTGCTTCTTTTAACTCTTGTAGTAATCCAAGAATTTCTTTTTCATATTTTAGATAAGTATGCTGACTGTTTTCTTCGGTTAATTCATTAACAAAATTAATAATGTCAGATACAGAAGAAAAGATTTTTTTTGTTTCATTGATGGAAGCCGCAAATTTGGCAGTTGATTCAGATGCAGAATCAAGCAACGCTTGAATGGTTGGTATCGAATCCCTGTTTGGTAATGGTCCCATAATTGGTGGTGGCATAGCGATATCACTCACAACGAAAATTTTCATTGATATTATATAAGGTATCGAAATTGCTGACCAGTATAAATATTTTATTGTTTGTAGGGGCATAGCACGCTATGCCCCTACAAATCTTGTGAATATCAATATTTTCAACAATAAAATAACGTATCGTTTAATCCATAAACAACAACGGATTGACTTCAGCGTCATTCAGGCTAATGCCAAAATGTAAGTTCGGACCAGTGACTCGACCCGTTTTCCCGACAAGACCAATTTCATCTCCGGCTTTCACTTTTTGGCCTTCAGTGACTAATATTTTATTTAAATGACAGTAGATGGTGACCAGACCTTGTCCATGATCGATCAAAATGGTTTTTCCTGTTAGATAGTAGTTACCCGTGAGGGTGACAATCCCATTGGCTGGCGCAACGATAGGTGCTCCAAGTTTCGCTGCAATATCAATGCCTTGGTGTGGGCTTCGGGGTTCGCCATTTAGTACCCGTTTAAATCCAAATTGACTGGTGATCTCTCCTTGGACAGGCATTAAAAAATGCATATTGATATTATCTTTATCGCGCCAGTTGATCATCGCTTTGTGAATAATCTCCCATTCGCTTAAGAAACGTTTTAAGTTGGCATCGTTTAAAGTGACCATCTGTTTGTTTTTAATGGTGAGATATTGTGAGGGATAGGTTTTGGGTTGAATGGTAAACGGAATTTTTTGATTGGAGTCTACGGAATTCACTGTTAGGTAATCGGTACCCACTTTGGCTGATAAGGGGACACCTACAATCGCAACCCATTTTCCATTTTGCTGTAAGGTCATAACGCGCATTTTGTTATAAAAAAGTTCCGGTTGGGCATGGTCGGCAGAAGTAATCGGTAGAATGACAACCCCGCCTGGAACGGCTTCTGGTTTGCAGAATTGCGTATCAGCAAAAATACTAGCGGCTGATAAGAGAAGAAGAAAAAACAAAAAACCTTGCATTAATTTTTTTATGATCAGCATAAATTAATTCCTAAAAGTTATGTGGCTATGAGAAGTATAGGGAGCTCTGAAGGGAAGATCAATAGTCTAGTTGAGGAACGACCAGTGAGCATTGTCGAGTTGCGGTTGTCCAATATGAAGATTAATCAACGTCTTGGTCGTTTCGTTAAAGGATGAGGAGAAGTGGGATTTCTTTTTTTATTTAAATGATGTCTTCGTCCCCAATTTCTTATTTCATGATAGATAATTTTGGCGTTAAAAAATTGTTGGTCAAATGTTAGTTGCTTAGTATATTGGTTTTGTTGAAGTCTCTCATTTGCGTCAATGGCTCTTTGAGAGAGCTGTTCGAATAGATCATTTTTAGAGAATTGATGTGTATTACAAGCATCATTGATTAATATCGATATTGCTTCGAATACGTTTTTTAATCCTTCTGACTGATTATCCGTATATTTAAACTGATGAAAACCTTTTCCAAAGTATCCTATAGCCGCTTTTCTTTCCTCGTGATTTTCTAACGACAATTTGATGCCTGCATCATAGTGAAAAATTATTTCAGTAGAATAATCTTCTGGATTTTGGGATGTATAAGAAATATTCCATGCCAGTATATAGTGTGTTTGAGTAAGTTGATGTGCACTATGGCGCAAAACGGAAGTGTTTTGTCCCGAGTTTCTAGCTTTGTTAAAATACGGTAATGCTTCATGCAGTTTATTTTTGTGAAAATTGATACTTGCTATTTTATCATCGACTAATGCCATTTTATCAAGATTTCCATAATATTCATTGAGCATTGAAATATATTCTAGAATAGCAATCGCTTCCTCGGTTGTATCAGCAGATTCCGATAATAGACAGGCGTAGGCATGACTTGTTTTACAAACGAGATTAGCGGTATCTTTTGATTTAATGATTTCAAAAGCCTTATTTGCGTTACTATAAGCTAGTTTAAGGATTTCCATTTTGTTAGGGCGGGAAACATTCATTGATTGTTTGAAATAGATCCAGGTAATATTTTCATAACACTTTTCGAGTACTGCTAAAGGTTGATTCTTAGTTGGTAATGCCAAAATATTTTGAATTGCTTCTTGAAATAATTCAATGGCTTCCTGTTCATTACTTTCTTTGATAGACGTAGCATAGGCATCAAGCGAAAAAATAGTCTGAGTACTATGATGCGTATTCCATGGTTCTAATTCAATTGCTCTACGAGCGTGCTGAAGTGCGTAATAAGAATAGTCAATTCTTTCATTTATGTTGTCGGCAGGTAGCGTGGTTTTATATTTTAAATATAAATTTGACGCGGCATGATGATAATTAGCTAGTTCTTGATCAGCAATTAATTTGTCGCTGAGTATTGTTTTGAATAATATCTCGAATAATTTGATGGCAATAAGGTAGTTTTGTTCATTTTCAAAATGACCAATCATGGTTAAATATTTTTTCTTATTATAATCAATAAAGTTTACTTTTTGTCGCTTGTAAAATGGATTGTCTGGGTCAGCATTAATTGCTGCATTATGATAATAAAGTGCCCTTGGCAAGTAATCACTAAGTATTTTGAGTAAATTCTCCGTGGGTGTGCGAGCGATGGTTTGTGCATGATTTAATTGAGCGAGCATGTGATACGTTGCGCCTAATTCTTTAGCGTTGTTTAACAAAGGCAACATTTTTTCACATATTGTTAGTAAATTTTCCCCGTCTTTTGCATTGAGTTTTCTATTATCCGCTAATGCTTTAAATGTGGTTTTTGTTTTATTGTACAGCAGGTCGATAATGTGGCTGCGATATCTTTCATGATGAGCGTTTTTTTCTAACTGACAAGCACAAGAAATACTTTCATAAGCATAAAGATAACACAAGGGATCTTGATTGGTTCCGGCTAATGCGGCATAAGAAGTAGCTACTCGATGAGCACAATCTGCTGCTTTTTCATAATTAGGTTTTGGTAATGCTAAATAGTTTTCGTAACATTTCCAGCAATACTCGATACAGAGTCTATGTTTTCCTTCGCGTTGAAAGGCAATAGATTTTTTTTCATCTTCTATGATTTCTTGATGTGTCTTCATCGTATTATCTTTCTTAATTAAAGGAGCGGAATTGTAGCACTGATTCCAAAGTTGGGTAGGAAGAATGGCCAAAAACAATGCCGTTGCAACTGTTTTGAATATTGTTTTTGAAAAGATTTCTACTATGCACATACAATGTGACACTTGAATGAAACAGTCGGCTGTATTGTTATTGAGTTCTGAGACGCCGAAGGTGTTAAACCCATTTCAGCCCAGGGTTTTAAATAATTAAAAGCTTCGGGTTTTAATTATTTGATACCCTGGGGGTTTTGCACCGAAAATTTATTAACCCTGAAGGGGTTGCACCTTGATTACGAATATCAATTTGTGCAACCCATACAGGGTTGTGGGTTGCGTTGGTGTTTTTTCCTAGGGTAGCTTTTGTAAAAAGCCTTACGGCTTTTTACAAAACCAACCCTAGGCTAAAATGGGTATAACGTCTTCGACGTATTTTTAAATGCTTCTAATTAAAATAAAGAGACGCGATTCATCGTGTCTCATCAGTATTCTATTCTAAAGTGCCATAACCTGTTCTTGGTCTATAAGTCGTTTGAATCGCTGTTTCTTCAGTCGCTGGTTCTTGCCAGTTGTCTTGAATTCTGGTCATGATATTTTTCATTGGATCCAACAAAAGGAGTTTTAATAATTTTTCTAATGTTTTTTTATTCCAATTAATTTGGTAGTCAATGATTGTTCCGTTATGTGATGAAGTTCTTTTTAATTCCGTCGCAAACTGACGTTCAATAATATTTTTTGTTAGCCAGTCAATCACGTCTTGATCTTTAAATTCTTTATTTGTGATTTTTTGTCCAATGTAAAACAGTTTAATAATATTATCAATTATTTCCTGAATGCTTTGAATAACATTGTCTTTCTGTTGACAATGCAAACGTTCTTCTAAAATAGAGGATAGTTGATCAATACCCATTTTATTTAGATAG
>Ga0180009_10005286_pt1 | contig 13888 bp, 12 predicted proteins | sample OS_PC_MetaG_FD_123537 | JGI IMG/M metagenome (GOLD analysis project Ga0180009, IMG submission 123537) | Groundwater microbial communities from the Aspo Hard Rock Laboratory (HRL) deep subsurface site, Sweden - OS_PC_MetaG | ecosystem: Environmental > Aquatic > Deep subsurface > Groundwater... | reverse complement strand
TGTCGAGACCCAACATCCCCTCGCGGGATGAGAATGAAAATCTTCTGTTATTCTGGATTTTTTGCCTCCAAAAGGCAACTCTTTTACTTGCCGTCGGGCCTGTTTTCTGCTTATCTTGGGATTCCGGTTGGCGGAACCTGTGATTTTCGCTCTGTCTTTACGGCTCTTGACGAGCCAGATGTCCTTCATGTCGCGGCATACGCAAGGGAGGGTAATATGGACACGCTAAACATCGATCTGTCCGGTAAGGTCGCCTTGGTCACGGGCGGAAGCCGTGGCCTGGGCAAGGCGATTGCCCTGGCCATGGCCCAAAAAGGGGCGAAAATCGCCATATGCGGTAGAAAGCAAGAAAGCCTGGATGCCGCAGCAATGGACTTCAAGGACCAGGGCTTCCCTGTCATGGTTCGCTCAGCCCATGTGGCAAAATCAGACCAGGTCAAAGCCCTGATCCGGGGGATAGAGGATCAATTTGGAAGGCTGGATATCCTGGTCAATAATGTGGGAACCAATATCCTGACCCCTTCTGTTGCAGAAGCGGATGAAGGGCTCTGGGACAAGGTGATCGAGACCAATCTGAAAAGCGCCTTTCTGGTCAGCTCCCTCGCCTGCAGGCTCCTCAAGAAGGCGGGGCGGGGCAAGATCGTGAACATCTCCTCTATTGCGGCGAGAAAGGCTGCACGGGGTATGGGCATCTATTCGGTGGGCAAAGCCGGTGTGGAGATGCTGACAAGGGTGCTGGCCGTTGAACTCGCCCCGGACAGGATAAACGTCAACGCCGTCGCCCCCTGCGTTGTAAAGACCCAATTCAGCCAACCCTTTTGGAGCAACGAAGACCTTTTGAAGGAGATCACCAGGACGATTCCCATGGGTCGCATTGCCGAAACCGGTGATGTGGTAGGAACCGTCCTGTTCCTGGCTTCGGGCCTCTCAGATTTCATTACCGGTGAGATTATTACCGTGGACGGTGGGACGATGGCATAGAGGCGAGGGAGGTCGCCCACATCTTGATCCGACAGCGTGCTAGGGCCGCCCTGCGGCGGTCTTATTCACCGCCCCTTGACCTGACTTCATTTTTCTCAAAAATATTTGACTTGATGGATAAGGTGTGTTACAAACCGTGATGATACTGAATGAGAGCTCATTCAGTATTTCCAGGAATCTATCGCCTCATCAACATGTTATGGGTTCCCTTTTAAGAGTATTTTAGTCAGCAACCCTATCTTGAAGGCTTCAAGGAGGTCTCCCTATGGACAAGAGGATCAAGAGGGCCGGGGTGCTTGGCGCCGGGGTCATGGGCGCAACCATCGCAGCGCAGTTGGCCAACGTAGGCATCGAGACGATTCTTCTCGACATTGTTCCCCCCTCATTGACGGAAGAGGACAAAAAAAAGGAGCTCACCCTTGAAAATAGGGTCTTCAGAAACAAATTGTCCCAAAACGGCCTGCAGGCAGCCCTCCAATCAAGACCGGCATCCTTTTACATCCCTGAAAATGCCCGATTGATCCGTATCGGGAATATGGAAGATGATCTAGAACGCCTGAAGGAGGTGCAGTGGATTATCGAGGTGGTAGTGGAGAGGCTGGACATAAAGAAGATCGTTTATGAGAAAATCGATCCCTTCCTCGCCCCGGGGATCATCATCACGTCCAACACCTCAGGCATCTCCGCCAAGGCCATGTGCGACGGCCGATCCGAAAATTTCCGCAGGCATTTTGCCATTACCCATTTCTTCAACCCCCCGAGGTATATGAAGTTACTGGAAATTGTCCCCGGACCCGACACCCTCCCGGAGGTGGTCGAGACCCTGGCCGAGACATGCGAGAAGGTCCTGGGAAAGGGCATTGTTTACGCCAAGGATACCCCCAATTTTGTGGCCAACAGGATCGGGGTTTACAGCATGCTCTATGTCATTCGGGCCATGATGGACCTGGGATTGAGCATAGAGGCGGTGGATGAACTGACGGGTCCGATTGTGGGCCATCCTAAAAGCGCCTCTTTCAGGACCTCCGATCTCGTCGGGCTGGACACCCTGGTCCATGTAGCGACCAATGTCTATGAGGGGGCGCCGGCGGATGAAAAACGGGAGATGTTTGAGCCCCCCGATCTCATCAAGCGGATGCTCGAGAAAAAGCTCCTGGGAGAAAAGACGAAGGCGGGCTTTTACAAGAAAGAAGAAGCTCCCGATGGGAAGAAAGCCATCCTTTCCCTGGATTACAAGACCCTCCAATACACCCCCCAGGAAAGCGTGAAGCTCCCCTCGCTGGAAGCGGCCAAAAATGTGCCCGGGACCGCACAAAGGATTAAGACCCTTTTCAATGCGGATGATGTTGCCGGCAAGTTCACCTTCCAGACTTTGACCGAGACCCTCATCTACTCGGCCAACCGCATCCCTGAAATAGCCGACGATATCGTCAACGTAGACAACGCCATGAGGTGGGGATTTGCATGGAAAATGGGCCCGTTCGAGACATGGGATGCCATAGGGGTAGGCAAATCTGTCGCCAAGATAAAGAAGGCCGGCTACGCGATTCCGGCCTGGGTCCAGGAGATGCTCGACAGTGGAAAGGAATCCTTTTACAAGAGAGAAAAGGGGGCCCTCCATTTCTACGACATCACGAGCAAGGACTACAGGGCGATCCCGGCCAAGCCGGGGATCATTCTCTTGCCCTCCCTTAAGGAGCGAGAAAAGAAGGTGACCGGCAACAAGGGGGCGAGCCTGATAGACCTGGGCGACGGTGTCGCCTGTTTGGAATTCCACACCAAGATGAATGCCATCGGCGACGATATCGTCAACATGATCAACAAGTCCTGTGAGATCGTGAGCAAGGATTTCGATGGCATGGTCATTGCCAACCATGGGGACAATTTTTCTGCGGGAGCCAACCTCTTTCTCGTCCTCTTTACCGCCCAGGAGGAAGACTGGGACGAACTGGAGTGGATGGTCAAGGCCTTTCAGGATAGCTTCATGCGGTTGAAATATCTCGACAAGCCTGTGGTGGCTGCACCGGCGGGCATGGCCCTGGGGGGCGGCTGCGAGATCTGCCTCGCCGCCGACCGGGTCCGCTTTGCCGCAGAGACCTACATGGGTCTCGTAGAGGTTGGGGTCGGCGTTATCCCGGCCGGTGGCGGGACAAAGGAGTTGGTCATCCGGAACACCGAACACCTCTTCGAGGTCCAGCCCGGTGGCGTCTATCCAAAACAGATAGAGTTGATGCCTTATATTGCCAGGGCCTTCGAGACCATTGCCATGGCCAAAGTAGCCACCTCCGGCCCTGAGGCGGTCAAGCTCGGATACCTGAGACCGACCGACAGGATGACGGTAAATCGCGATTTTTTGATCGACGATGCCAAGAAGACCGTCCTGGCCATGGTCATGGAGGGCTACACGCCGAAAAGATCCTTGGAGGAGATTCGGGTGGCCGGAGAAAACAGCTTTGCCATGATGAAGCTGGCGGCCTGGACGCTTCACCAGCAGGGCTATGCGACCGACCACGATGTCACGGTGGCTGAAAAGGTGGCCTACGTGGTTTGCGGGGGGAGGGTTCAAGCGGATACCAAGGTGAGCGAGCAGTATCTGCTCGACCTGGAGAGGGAGGCCTTTGTCAGCCTGTGCGGAGATCCGAAGACCCAGGCGAGGATGCAACACATGCTGACCACGGGGAAACCGCTCAGAAACTAAAGGAGGAGGCTCGCCGAAAATGCAGGGCAACGGGATTTTAACAAATATGGGGAAGATTTCACATCATAATGGCAGAGGGAGGGAAATAAGATGAGAGAAGCCGTGATCGTTGCTGCTTGCAGAACAGCCGTCGGAAGGGCTCCTCGAGGCATGTTAAAGGATACGCGGCCGGAGCACATGGGGACCGCCGTATTGGCCGACCTGATCAAGAGGGCGGGAGACCTGGATCCCATGCTGATCGATGACGTCATCATCGGTTGCACCTTTCCCGAAGCCACGCAGGGCCTCAATCTGGGACGAGTGCTCGTCATGTCCATGGGCTGGCCTGATCGTATCCCCGGGATGACGGTCAATCGATTCTGTTCTTCCGGGCTACAGGCTATCGCGATCGGCGCCGAAAAAATCATGTGCGGTTTCTCTGATGTCATTGTGGCCGGCGGTATAGAGAGCATGAGCCAGATTCCCATGGGCGGCAGCATGTTATATCCCAACCCCGCCCTGGTGGATACCAGACCGGGGGGCTTTACAGGGATGGGGCTGACCGCCGAAAATGTCGCTGAGCGCTACCACCTCAGCAGGGATGAACAGGATGAATTTGGCGCCGGGAGCCAGCAAAAGGCCGAGGCCGCCGTCAAGGCGGGCCGCTTCAAGAGCCAGATTGTTCCCCTCAAGGTCAAGGTTCAGAAACAGCTCAAGAACGGCCATTTTGCCTTTGAAGAACGGATCTTTGACACGGACGAAGGCGTCCGCCCCGGCACCACCAAGGAGGGTATCTCCAAGATTCGTCCTGCCTTTAGGCCTGAGGGCACCGTGACCGCTGCCAATTCTTCTCAAACCAGTGACGGCGCGGCCGGCGTCGTGCTTATGTCCAGAGAGAAGGCCAAAGAATTGGGACTGAAGCCCATGGCCGCCTTCCGCTATCACGCGGCGGAGGGTTGTGCGCCGGAATACATGGGGGTCGGTCCTGCGGTCGCGATTCCCAAGGTCCTGAAACTCGCCAACATGAGCCTCGAACAGATAGAGCTCATAGAACTGAATGAAGCCTTTGCGGCCCAAGCCATCTACTGCATCCGGGAGCTTGGCATCAACGAAGAGATCACGAATGTCAATGGCGGCGCCATCGCCCTTGGTCATCCCCTGGGGTGTACGGGCGCCAAGCTGACCACCCAGCTCGTCTATGAGATGGAGGCGAGAAACCTCCGGTGGGGCTTGGTTTCTATGTGCATCGGGTTCGGCATGGGCGCAGCCGCCATTTTTGAAAGAGAGGACTATTGAGAAAAGGAGAAAGTGCCATGGCCAAGGAAAAGCTTTTTAAAGGGGGTGAGTTCCTCATCACAGATGCTTTGCCTGAGGAAATCTTTACGCCTGAGGATTTCACCAAGGATCAACGCCTGATCGCCCAATCTGCCGAGGAATTCGCAACAAAAGAGGTCGGTGCAAAGGCGGAAGAACTCAAGGAACTCAATACGGATCTTCTGAAAAGCCTCCTGCGCAAGGCCGGGGAGCTTGGATTTCTCGGGGCGGATATGCCTGAGATTTATGGGGGCTCCGAACTCGACAAGGTGAGTTCGGTCCTGATCTCGGAGAAGCTCTGCTCGGGCGTGGCAGGCTTCATGGTGAGCTATGGGGTTCAGACCGGCATCGGGAGCCTCCCCATCGTCCTTTTTGGAACGCCGGATCAAAAAAAGAGGTACCTCCCCAAACTCGCTGGCGCAGAGATCATCGCCGCTTATGCCCTCACGGAGCCGGGCCACGGCTCCGACGCGCTCGGCGCGGAGTCCAGGGCTCTCCTTTCCGACAACGGCAAGCATTATATCCTCAACGGCCAGAAACAATTTATCACCAATGCCGGCTTTGCCGACCTCTTCATTACCTATGCCCAGGTGGATGAAACCAAGTTCACCAGCTTTATCGTGGAAAGAGACTGGAAGGGCGTCTCCGTAGACGAAGAAGAGAAGAAGATGGGCATGCACGGCACTTCAACCAGGGCCGTCATATTCCAGGATGTCAAGGTGCCTGTGGAGAACGTCCTGGGAGAGGTGGGCCGGGGTCATGTGGTCGCCCTCAACACCCTGAACGTGGGGAGATACAAAATCGCCCCCATGGTCTTAGGATCAGCCAAGGCCATCTTTGCAGAAGCGGTCAAATATGCCAAGGGCAGAATCCAGTTTGGTAAGCCGATCTGTGAATTCGGCCTCATCAAGCACAAGATTGCCGAAATGGCAATCAAGATATACGTGACCGAGAGCATGGTCTACCGGACCGCCGCCTTGCTCAATATGGCCCTGGAAGGGATCGACCCGACCAAGGAGGATGCAGGGAAACTGACAGGGGAGGCCATCCGCAAATACGCCCTCGAGTGCTCGGTAAACAAGGTCTATGGCACCGAAATGCTCGATTATGTGGTGGATGAATGCGTCCAGATCTTCGGGGGATACGGCTACATCCAGGACTACCCCGCCGAGGGGGCCTACAGGGATTCGCGGATAAACCGCATCTGGGAAGGGACCAACGAAATCAACCGCCTCCTCATTATGGACGTGCTCATGAGGGCGGCCCTCAAAGGGGAGTTGCCCCTGCTCGACGTGATCAGGAAGGTGACCGAAGAGCTCCTCACTTTCAGACCGGATATGGGCGAAGAGGAAGGGACCCTCGATAAAGAGCGAAAGATGATCTCCATGGCCAAAAAAATCGGGCTTTTGGCCGCCGGTGCGGCAACCCAGAAATACATGGAGAAACTGGCCGGGCAGCAGGAAATCGTTGCCCTCATCTCCGATATGATCATTGATCTCTTTGCCATGGAATCAGCCCTTCTGAGGGCCTCAAAAAAGATCCAGAAGGATGGAGAGGAAGGCTCGAAAATACAGGTCGCAGCCACACGGGTCCATATCAATGACACCTTCCCCAAAGTGGAGTCGCGAGCCAAACAGATCTTTGCCGCCATCGCCGAAGGGGAAGAGCTCAGGACCCAACTCATGGCCCTGAAGAGACTGGCCCGTTACTCGCCGATCAATACCATTGCCCTTCGAAGGGAGATTGCGGAGAGCATCATTCCGGTTGCCCGCTATCATCTGACGAAAGGTTGAGGCCTGCAGACCAGGATCTCATTGCATTTTTGAAATAAGGATGTATCCTTTAGGGGGGGTTAGCGAAAAACCCTCCTTTTCATTTTTTTTGACTTGGTGGAACCGCCGACCACTGATCGCCCCGCAAAGGGCAACCTGGCGGCCGTTCTTGGAGCTTTCGATGGCTAATGATATCAAGAACTTAAGAAACATAGGAATCAGCGCCCACATAGACGCGGGCAAGACGACGCTCACCGAAAGGATCCTCTATTACACGAAGAGGATCTTTGCCGTGCATGAGGTGAAGGGTAAGGATGGGGTCGGGGCCAAGATGGACTCCATGGAGCTTGAAAGAGAGAGGGGCATCACGATTCAATCTGCCGCCACCTATTGTGAGTGGAAGGGTCACAGGATCAATATCATTGACACGCCCGGTCACGTGGATTTCACCATAGAGGTGGAGCGGGCCCTCAGGGTCCTGGACGGCTCGATCCTGGTCCTCTGTGCCGTTGGTGGCGTGCAATCTCAGTCCATCACAGTCGATCGACAGATGAACCGGTACAAAGTACCCAGGGTGGCCTTCATCAACAAATGCGATCGGGCCGGCGCCAATCCCTACCGCGTCGTTGACCAACTTCGCCACAGGCTGAATCATAACGCCGTGCTGATGCAGATACCGATCGGCCTGGAAGGGGATTTTTCAGGGATCATAGACCTTGTCTCCATGAAGGCTGTCACCTTTGAAGGGCCCTATGGGGACGAGGTGAAAATACGGGATATCCCCCCCTCGCTTCTTAAGGAGGCCAAGACCAGAAGGGATGAACTCCTAGATGCGGCCTCCATGTTCTCAGACGACCTGATGGAGGCGATCTTTGAAGACAGTGTGACCGAAGAATTGATCCGCAAGGCCGTGAGGAGGGGGTCGCTCCTAAGGCAACTCACGCCCGTTTTCATAGGCTCCGCTTACAAGAACGTGGGCATTCAACCCCTCCTGGACGGGGCGAACGATTATCTCCCTTCGCCGAAAGAGGTGGAAAACCTTGCCCTTGACCTGGATCTGGAAGGAAAAGAGGTCATGCTTTCCTTGGACTCCGAGGCCCCTCTCGTCGCCCTGGCCTTCAAACTGGAGGTCACCCCTTACGGACAGCTCACCTACCTTCGGGTTTACCAAGGCTTCATTGCCAAAGGGACCGATCTCGTCAATTCCAGGAACAGGAAAAAGGTCCGGGTGGGGCGGCTCGTCAGGATGCATGCCGACGAGATGGAAGATATCTCCAGGGCCGATGCAGGCGACATCGTCGCCCTTTTCGGGGTTGATTGTTTTTCCGGAGATACCTTCACCGACGGCCGCCAGAATTATGCCATGACCTCCATCTTTGTCCCGGAGCCCGTGATTTCCCTGGCCGTGATGCCCAAGGACACCAAGTCGAGCGCTAAGGTATCCAAGGCCCTTCGTCGTTTTGTGAGAGAAGATCCCACGTTCCGGTCCTACGTGGATCAAGAATCGGGAGAAACCATCATCTCAGGAATGGGTGAGCTGCATCTTGAAATATATATCGAGAGGATGAGACGGGAGTACGAGGCCGAGGTTGAAACGGGTATGCCCCAGGTGGCCTATCGGGAGGCCCTCTCCCAGCGGGCTGAATTCAATTTTATTCATAAAAAGCAGACCGGCGGGGCGGGTCAGTACGGCCGGGTTGCCGGGTTCATGGAACCCGGTGAGGACCCTTTTGAATTTGTGAACCAGGTCAAAGGCGGCGCGATCCCCACCGAATATATGCCGGCCGTGGAGAAGGGTTTTGAGTCCTGCCTCGAAAAGGGCCTCCTGCTTGGCTTTCCGGTCCTCGGGGTCAGGGTGACGGTCAATGATGGTCAATCTCATTCCGTAGACTCTTCCGAGATGGCCTTCAGGCAAGCGGCGGTCGGCGCCTTCAAACAGGCCTACCCCAAGGCCAAGCCCATCATCCTTGAGCCCATCATGAGGGTCTCCGTCGAATCTCCCTCCGAATTCCAAGGGAACGTCTTGGCGTCCATCAGTCAGCGCAGGGGTTTGATCGTCAGTTCGGCAGAAGATGGGGTTTTCACGACCGTTGAAGCGGAGGTCCCTTTGGCAGAGATGTTCGGTTACGCCACGACCCTCCGATCGCTCACCCAAGGAAAGGCGGAATTCACTATGGAGTTTTCAAAGTATTTAAAGGTGCCGGAATCCATTTCTGAGGAACTCAAGACAAAACTGGGCGAAAGAAAAAAAGGGGGTAAGAAATGACCATTGATTTCAAAAAAGCCAGTCCGCTAAGGCTCCTTGAAAGATCTCCGCAGAAAGGGCTGGGCCAAGGGAATCTCGGCGTGATCATCGCCCGAGCAGGCGTCGGCAAAACGGCCTGCCTGATCCATATCGGCCTCCACAAGCTCTTGCGCGGAGAGAAACTGGTCCATATTTCGCTCGAAGATTCGCCGGAAAAAATCACCGCCTACTATCAAGTCCTCTTCTCTGATCTTGTGTACGCCCTTGGGATTAAGAACGAGCAGGAAACAAGAGCCCTTATCGAGGGAAACAGGATGATTCTCGCCTACCTGAATCAAAGTTTCCAGCTCGACCGTCTCCGGGATAACCTGTGGAACCTGGCTGACAAAATCGGCTATGTCCCGGATGCGCTCGTTGTGGACGGCCTCAATTTCACCAAGGCCGGAAAAGAAATGTTCCAAGGATTTCAGGAAATCGCCCGGGCCTTTCGGGTAGAAATATGGTTTTCGGCCCTCTCTCACAGGCACATCCCTGACGTCAACGAAAGGGGCATCCCCTATCCCTGCAACCATCTGGATGAGTTATTCAGCATCATCATGCAGTTGGAACCCACCCCTTCGGCCCTCCTCTTGAAGCTCTTAAAGGACCATGAAAGTCCTGTTGCTGCCGATTCCCATGTGAAGCTTGACCCAAAGACCTTTCTGGCCATGGATTGACGGAAGGGCGTCATTGGAAAGATTTGGCCTCGGGTGTCGCCGGCGGGAGCATTTAAGAAAACCATGGTAAATCTGTCAAATTATTTCTGACACTCGGAGATACGAATTTTCTTTTGCTGTCGGGTTTTTCGGTTTCCGCCAGGATGCCCAGTTCTTTGATATAGACAAGGTCCCCGTATTCGAAGCGCTCCAAAAAACGGCCAAGGTCCGGGCCGCTGGAGAGGTAGGCGAGTATCTCCTCGCCCCCTTTATCAAAGGCCTTCAAAAGGTTTGTCCCTTTGGAAGCAACCCGTTTCAGGATGATGGATGAGGCGGAGGGCTGTCCGGCATCCTCTCCGAGAACGGCGGCCATGCGGTACCACAGGCTGGCCTTGAAATTCTCCTCCATGGCCTTCAAACCGCCCTTTTTCCGAACGGCCCTGATAAATCATAGCTATCTGCATTTTTGGCATGGTCTCCGGGGGAAGGATCGTGCTGGAGGATGATACGCCAACGTTGACAAAACTGTTTCAACATGTGAGGCTTAGCCGGAAATCAGCCGTCTGTTAACCAATCACAGAGGGCAGGCATGGCTCAAAGTCCGACACCCCATTTTTCAAGGTAGAGAGGTGGAGTTTTGTCTTTCTGGAACTCCTGTTTCCATTTATTTTTCCACGAACGATTTGTCGCAACTTAAAGCGATAATCGACAGAGGAAATTCCCTTTTGGCACAATGCTTTTTCTCGGCTAATCGCTTCACCTGACCGCCATTCCGCTGCGCTCCATAGCGGCAGCTGCGCCTTGTCGTTATGCCAAATTAAAGTTCTTCCGCTTGACATATTATGGAAAGCGTAATACACTTCGCGTATGATTAAATCCTTTGCATGCCGAGACACTGAAAAACTTTTTAATGACAGACGAGTTCGGCGATTCCAGTCTTTCGAGCGACAGGCGCGAAAGCGGCTGATGGTTTTAAATGCTGCCCCAAGCTTGAATGCGTTGATACGGAATCCAGGAAACATGTTTCACGCTCTCGGAGGCGACAGGAAAGGACAATATGCAATAAGCATTAACAAGCAATGGCGAATATGTTTTGAATGGCATGATGGCCACGCCTTCAACGTCGAAATCGTCGATTATCATTGAGGTGCAATAATGAGCAGCAAAGATTTTCTTGATCCCATTACGCCTGGTGAAATCTTACGAGAGGATTTCATGGAACCAATGGACATTAGCATAAACCAGTTGTCGCGGGATCTTGCCGTACCACCGAATAGAATAAGTGAGATTGTCAACGGCAAACGTGGCATAACCGCTGATACAGCGCTAAGGCTGGAGCGGTATTTTGGGATCGAGGCCCAGTTTTGGCTGAATCTGCAATCTGAATTCGACTTGAGGTTGATAAAACGCAAGATTGGGAATGACATTGAACAGCGAATTATTCCCGTAAAAAGCATAAAAAAGATAGCATCTCAACTTGAACCAAACGCCGGGGCATAATCCGTATTATCAGTGCCCGGTTGGCGACAGGCAAGGAGAGGTTCAGCTATGAAGAGAATGAAGAATGATCCAGAGATGCTGGAGGAGTACGACTTCACTGGCGGAGTCCGAGGCAAGTATGCGAAGCGGTATGCACAGGGTACCAACGTCGTAGTCATTGATCCCGACGTGGCTGAGTATTTTCCCGACCACGACTCGGTCAACGAGGCCCTTCGCGCTCTGACTGAAATTATCAAGAGGCAAACGAAGGCCGAACAAGGGCATGGAGAGGGACGCTCGTAAACTCGCGCCCCTAATGTCTACCGTTGGCCTCAAAGGGAACTAAGGATTGAGCCATCGCAGATCTTGCCATGATCCCAGGTAGGGTCGCTCTCCTGGAATGTGGGGGGACCGCCAGGCCAGGCAGGGATTCAAGGGTTAAGGCGTCGGGTCTCAGCTCAATCCTTTCCTTGATCGCGCCCATAAGCCACTCCTCAACTCCTGAGGCTCGGGGAACTTGAGCCTTTCCTAAACTCCTTGACGAATACACGAGTTTTAGATAATTTTTTCTGAATCTTGTCAATCGCACCATCAACCCCCATCGGAGGGATCCTTGTTATGACCAAAGATCCCCATTCCTCATTTTCACCCCATCATGATGACTTGAGGGAAACAGATGGCCAGGAGCCGGGCCGCCGCTGAAAGGTGGGTCAAGGCCGTGAATGCGGATGGTCAATACGGGCGCTGGCAGTATGGGATTGCCCGGAGACCTGAAGAGGTGATCGAACGGCTTGATGCCGCCCTTGAGACGGGACGGAAAGGATCTTTGTGAGGGTAAGGCCTACTTCTGTGGAGGGGCATGGGGAGGAACCTCTCATTGGGCTCCGTCACGAACGCGGCGGTGCAGGTCCCGAACAAATCCTAAGATGAATTGGAGCCGAAGGTCATGAAAAAGGTCGGAAGAAACGACCCGTGCCCGTGTGGATCAGGGAACAAGTACAAACACTGTTGCCTGGGCCGGAACGACACCCCTGATCAACAGGACTTAATCCGGCAGGTGATGGAAGAGGTAAGGGAGAAGCTGGAAAACCGCGAGTTTGAATCCTTTGAAGAGGGGCAGGAATTCGTGGATCGTTTCATGGCGAGAAAAAAAAGGGTTCCCCAGATCGATTTCCTTGGTCTTTCCTCCCAGCAGGTCCATCGGATGCTGTACGACCCGCTGGAGACCCTGGGGGATATGGTTCCTTTCAACCATGGCCTCGAACCGGAAGCCTTTCAAGATATTCCGATTGTGAAAAACACCCTGTTCTTTTTGTCCAGATTGAAGGAGCTAGAACCCCTAAAAGCCACGGGTAAGGGCAACCTGCCCCTTCCGTTTGCACGGGAACTTCACGATAACTTTCTCGTTCCGTCAGCGCGTTTTCGATTCCCGATCAGGTCCGAAGAGCAGTCTTCATCCGTGAACAGCCTGCGCCATGTCCTCAGGATGTGTGGCTGGCTGAAAAAGGAGAAAAGGCATTACGCCCTGACGAGGAAGGGAAGAGATCTTGTGGTGCGGGGTTTTTCGGGAACCCACTTTTTCACTCTTTTGAATGTGTTCACACACCGGTTCAATTGGGCCTTTCAGGACAGGTATCCCCCGTTCTGGATCATCCAGCGGGGCGTTGTCTTTTCCTTATACCTGTTGGATCGAAAGGCTCGCCAATTTATTGAGGGCAAGGACCTAGGCGATCATTTTATCAGGGCCTTTCCCGCAGTGCTTATGGAGGCTGAAAAAGCCAGTATTCTTGACCCGGCCGATGAACTGATAAGCTGTTTTTCACTCCGCTTCCTGGAGAGGTTTTGTGAGTATTTCGGTTTTGTGGATGTGCGGAGAGTAAAAAAGGAGCCTTATGGCGTTCGCCTTTTTTTAAAAAAGAGCGCCTTTTATGATGAGTACTTAAACTGGTCCAAGCTCTCGTGATGAGAAGAAACGACACCCCGATAACCACCCATTGATTTGCCATGACATTTCTTCAGGAACCCGGTAGTGATCATGAGAGAGGTGATTGAAGCTAGGAGACGAATTGGCCACGAAAAAAAACAAAAGAAAAGGCAGCAGAGAAACAGGAGAGGCCCCTTTTCACCTCTGACCACACCCAAGGCGCTATGGCCGCTCTGCGGCGACTTTGTCCAATAGGTGAGCGAGCACCTCAGGGGTCGTGATGTGGGGGTTGTGACTGGAATCGATCTCGAAAAAATGCCAACCGGGCTCGCTCTGGGCCCGCCGCGCAAACTGCCCGAAGACGTCCCCAGGCGCCGGCCGCGTGCAATAGATATATGTCTTGGGTAGCCGCTCGCCCTCTCCGGTCAGCTGGACCCTCTGCTCGAATGTCTTCAGCGGTTGCATCACCCGCCGCGGCACGGCCCAGGCGAGATCGGCCTCGCTTGTGTCCGGCGGCATGGGATTCGGCGGAACCCGCCAACCATCACCGGCCGTCCGCGCTGCATCGCGCATGCGGGTGCGAATCTCCTCCGGTTCGAGATCGAAGAGGCACTGCCCGTTTTGCGGCACAAAAGCATCAAGGTACACGAGTTGTTCCAGGCGGTCAGGCGCACGGTCCGCAACGGCTGTGGCCACCATACCGCCGTAGCTGTGCCCGACGAGCATGACGCGTCGAAGGTCCTCGAACTGAAGGACACCTAGAATGTCTGCGACGTGTGTCTCCAGTCCGACGTCCGGGCC
>Ga0180009_10005285_pt1 | contig 13889 bp, 15 predicted proteins | sample OS_PC_MetaG_FD_123537 | JGI IMG/M metagenome (GOLD analysis project Ga0180009, IMG submission 123537) | Groundwater microbial communities from the Aspo Hard Rock Laboratory (HRL) deep subsurface site, Sweden - OS_PC_MetaG | ecosystem: Environmental > Aquatic > Deep subsurface > Groundwater... | reverse complement strand
CGAGGCCTATGTCGTTCACATGACATGGGCGGCAATGCTGCTTTACCTCGTGTCGAAAGGCGGCGGCCTGTTCTCGGTGGATGAGGCGGTTGCGCGAACGCTGGGCCAGGACAAGCAAGTTTGAGTGTGAGTGTGAGTGAGGCCGGCGAGACGGACGCTGCATCGTGGTTGCGACCGGACCGCCGCAAGGACGCGAACATCCAGACAACAAAAAGGGAGAAACAAATGAAGACCATTCTCGCCGCCGGTGCAGTTCTTTCCATTCTCGCCGCGATGCCGGCCGCCATGGCAGCGACGGCGCTCGATACCGCTATCGGCAACACGGTTTCGGTGTCGGCCGAGGGAAAAGAAACGCGTTACTATTTCAACGAGAACGGCTCGGCATCGCTTGCGACCTCGACCGGCGAAGCCGATGTCGGCACGTGGAAAAAGAACGGCGATCAGCTCTGCGTGTCCTGGCAGTCGGGCGGCGGAGAACAATGCGTGGCGATGCAGAACGGCGATGTTAGCGTCGGCCAGAAGTTCAGCTTCACCAACGCCGAGGGCGCCCAGCGCGAAGCCGTCATCCTGGATGGCAAGGTACCGTTCTGATTCCGGAGGCGTCGAGGATGTAAGGTTCTCAGGGAAGGTTTCAAAGGTCCGCGCTGGACACGTCCCGCCTCTGCGAACAGAACATTCCCGACGCCACCACACCCCGGGCAGGGCCCCGTTACGGCCTTATGAGATGCGGGTTTTCCTCAACCTGCGACTGGCCGGCAGCCACGCAATTGCCTGCGTTCCCTTTCCCAGTGTACTCCTGATTTCAAGAGTACCTCCATGCAACTCCAGGAGCCGTTTGCTCAACGGCAAGCCAAGACCGGCGCCCTGGTGTTCGCGAGCGAGATGGCTGGCGACCTGACCGAAGGGCTCGAAAACCATTTCCAACTTGTCGTCCGCAATCCCGATGCCCGTGTCGATCACGGCGATGCCGATGTCACGGGTCGCCGATATCTGGATTTCGATACTTATCTGCCCGCCTTTCGGCGTGAACTTGATCGCATTGGCCACGAGATTGAGGACGATCTGTTTCAGGACGCGCGAATCCGCCAGAAGCATGGACGCAGCCTGGGAATCGGATACCGTCAGCGTAATGTCCTTCTCTCGTGCCTGAAGCGAGACGAGGCTCATGACATCCCCGATAATTCGGTCAATGTCGACCTCTTCCTCGCTGAGTTCAAAGCGGCCAGCCTCGATGCGTGAAATGTCGAGGAGGTCGTTGATGAGCGCGAGAAGATGTTCACCGCTTTTGCAGATATCGACCACATATTCGCGGTAACGATCATCCGTGAATACATCGCCCTCATCGGACGTCATGAGCTGGGAAAATCCGATAATCGCATTCAGGGGTGTCCGGAGTTCGTGGCTCATGTTCGCCAGGAATGCGGATTTCGCATTGCTCGCAGCTTCGGCGGCAATTTTCGCATCGCTCAATTCCACTGTGCGCTCTTCGACGCGCTGTTCCAGGGTCCGGTTCAGGCCGACAAGCCGTTCCTCCCGCTCGCGAACCGCAGCCAGCGCAACCGAGGTAGAAATGAGCAGCGAATTTACATTCGAGGTGAGAGTACCAAGTTCATCCGGCCGCCCGGGAGGCGTCTGATGCTCCTGCGCCCTTTCCGGCTTGCGGGTTGCGAGGGAAATATTGTGAGCGAGCCGTACAAGACGCTCGAGTACGACGCCTCGAAGCACAAACATCGTCGCCACGGTGACAACGAGTGAGATTACCGCGATCAACCCACCGATCCGCACCAGAAATCTTCGCAGGTCTCCAGACAGAAAGGGGGTATCCACGTCGAGTACCAGCCAGTACCCGGGCAACGCGGCGAAGGCGCGTGTTGCCGCCGCAGATGAGCGATCGATCTGGCGAATCCCGTCCCCCGGCCCAAAAGCCGGGACGAGCGGCATTCCAGACAATCGCCCCACCGCGAGCACGATCCCGCCGTGAGGGTCGACGATCGCCAACCCTCTCAGGCCTGCCGTTCCCATGAGCGCGCTGGCGGCGGCGCGCATCCCGTCGCTTTCGAGGTCTGGACGACCGGCGATTTCATACCCGGCCGCCACGGCGGCGGAAGCGGCGTCGAACACCGAAACGAGCCGGTCCCGCTCGTAATTTAGGTATGAGGGAACGAGAATTGCCGCCTCGATTACCATGATGGCGAGGAAGACCATTGCCGTAATGCGCCAACACAGGCGGCATCGCACCAGCATACCACCTACAGAGGCACGGATGTCCGGCTGGCTGGCCGGAGAGGGCGTGAAAGGTGCTCGCGCGGGGCGTAAAGTAGACGTCAAGAATCACACTTCGTGCTGGTGACTTGCAAATAGTGCGGCTCGAAGAGCGCTGCCCCGTCATTCGCGCATGCTGCGGAAAATGTTACGCAATGCGGAAAGCGGAGCCGGTTTCGGATGCCGCACCGTTCCCGCACGAACTCACTCCGCACCATGATTGAACTGCAAGCCGATGATGGCGCCCGCAGGGAAAAAGGAACGATACGCAAAGGCGAACGTCACCTGATGCGGAATATCCACCTTCGCGTTCCGGACCCGCTTTTGAACGACGACGTTTCCGACGTCCTTCCCGTCGGCAATATTCCGCGTGTCGAGTGCAGATGCCTGTCCCGGTTCCCATTCAAGAACCACGTCGTTCACTGCGACGCGCTTCACGCTACGCAGGTAGTCCAATGCGACACCGGCGGGCGCACCGTCCAGCTCGAACACCACGACGCGATCCATGGCGGCGAGAGGATAAGTATTCACCTCGCCGGTCAGGAATCCAGGCGCCGCTGCGCTGTCGTATCCGCCATAGGGATTGACCCCGTATTGCCGCGAATTCGGATCTTCCGGCACCAGGACCAGGCCGGAGGGATGACGCTGCCTGAATGCGGCGAAGCTCTCGAGGCGCGAGGGCACCATCTTGAGTTTGCGGCCCTGCAGCGTTCCTGCAAATGCGCTTCCCGTGAACTGCTGCCACCAGCTCTCCGTCTGACGGTCATACATGACCAGGTCCGAATGCCGCAGGAGCCCGGTCGTACCGAAGTCAAGCACCTGCCCCCTCATGCGCCGGTCAAATACGATCGATGCATTGCATAACGGACAGTAAGTGACCGCGATCGGCATGACGCCGACCTCGTCGTTGACGATCTCATGCCACATCAGAATACGCAGCGGATAAGCTCTCGCGTCACCGGAAATTTCGATCGATATCACCGGTTCCTTGTCGCGCAGGCGGGACGCCCATTCGGATGGTTTCCCGTTCTTCAGGCGCACGAATTGGGGGGTGTCGATCGATGGAATACCGTCTCTGGGGGGGCCGCCCGACAAGATTTCGCTCGCCGGTATCTCGACCGAGGAGAAATCCGTGTTTGGCCATGCGCGGGAAAAGCGCTCCTCGAATGCCGAAGCGGCCGACGACGGCGACCCAGCTTGCGCGAGCGCCGTGGCGACTGTGCCGGATATCACCAGTGCGGCGACGAAACCAGACATTGAAAAACGTCGCAGCCCGATCATACTTCACCGCCGTTTCAGATTTCCGTTTTCGACCAACGAGCCGGTGAACAAACCTACCGCCGCGGCACCTCATCGCGTGTTCACCTTCCGGAAACAGACGTTCACCTGTTCGTGACAAGACATGCCGAAGGTGGGGCCGGCCCGGGGATTTCTTGTTCACATAAGCGTGATTTCAGTCGCAGGCGAGAAGACAGCTATCAAAGGATACCCGCCCTAACGGCGCGGTCCGCAACAAAAGGGGATGTCTCATGTCCAGGATGCTTCCGCTCGACCGCGCTTCGGTTCCGCAAGAACTCGCGCCGATACTATCGATGGTCGAAACCGCGATGGGATTCCTGCCGAACAGCCTGTTGATCATGGCCCGCCGGCCGGAACTGGTTCAGGCGTTTGCGGGACTTGCCGCGGCGGTAAACCTGAATTCCGACCTGCCGCCGGGCCTCAATAACATGATCGCCTATATGTGCAGCTACTCCGCAGGCTGCATGTACTGCCAGGCGCATACCCATCATTCGGCACATCATGCCGGCGCGGACACGTCGAAGCTCGAGGTCATCTGGGAGTACGAGACCCATCCCTCGTTCAGCGAGGCTGAGCGCGCCGCGTTACGCTTTGCGCAGGCGGCTGGACAGACGCCGAACGCAGTGACCGATGCGGATTTCGAGGAGCTGCGGAAATTCTTCTCGGAAAAGCAGATTCTTCAGATTGTCGCCGTCATCTCGCTCTTCGGCTTTCTCAACCGCTGGAACGACACGCTGGGAACACCGCTGGAGACAGAACCGCTCGCCTATGCGAATGAGACGTTGACCAAAAAGGGCTGGAGTGCCGACAAGCACGAACCGGCGTGACGGGAGGCGGCGTTCTGGCGGCGCCGGCGCTCACCGGGAGGCCGATACCGCCGTACGCGTTTCCTCGATCCTCCTGACGATTTGCCGCGCAAGCTCAGTATCGCGGTCGGACATCTCCATTGCGAGGCGCTCCTTCGCTTCCTTCGCTACCTTCGGGAAGCCGTGGCGGTCCGCCAGTTCGTAATACGAGTAGGCGAGTAACTTGTCTATTCCCGTGGCCAATCCCGCTTCGTGGATCGTGCCGAGACTGTACTCCGCAGCGGCATGTCCCTGCTGGGCTGCTGCCATGTACCAGAGCATCGCCCGCACCGGGTCCGCTTCGGCGAGCGCCCCGTCCTCGTAGATCGCTCCCAGTTCGAACTGAGCCCTTGCCTCTCCCCGCACGGCGCTCGCCGTCAGCAGCTCCAGTGCCCGGCCAGAATCGTATTCAACCACTTTCGCATCGATGTATTCGACGGCCATCCGGTAAGCAGCGCCTGAATCCGCTTCCTCCAGGAAAGCGCAATGCCACGCTGTCATCGCTTCGGGGTAGAAGCCGCGATGATAGAGCCGGTCGCCGAGCGCCTCCGAAAAACTGCCGTTGAAATCCACGTCCGAGAAGGTTGCGCAATCGCCTTCCATGTTCGTCGCGGAAGCGGCTGTCGCCGGTGTTTGCGCGCCAGCGAAAAGTGCCAGCGCGACCTGTAAAATTGCAACCCGGCGAGACATATCGACCACTTCATTCTTTTAGGAGAAACCAAGACTTCAGCAAGCAGCAGACCAGGGGGGCGATCTGCCGCCGCTCGTCCGGATAGCGGAGGATCCGGTGGGGGCACGAACGGCGGCATGTCGCGGGTTCGTTCGCCCCCATGCTTTTCCGAGGAGTGAGGCGAACGAAGGTAGCCAGAACGACATTCTGCGATTGGGTGACTTTCGCAGGCTGGCATGACAGCGAATTCGCCTGTGCAGCGATGGAGGTTACCTCGTGCCTTTCACGAAGGTGTGAGGTTCCTCTTTCTTCCGCACCCACTAATCTCGATGCCGAAATCCTTTCTTCGCGCGCAGGCTAATTGTCGACCATAGTGAACAGAAAGACGCATCGCAGCATGACCCGACTGACAGCGGCGCTCATTGCCATGCTCGCACTCGCCGGCTGCGTCACACGCAACTGGAATGTTCCGGTCGAAATTTCCAAAGTGCACGACAATGATCCGGTGAGGCATTGTTCGCCGCGGGGCAAGGCGGCTGAACTTTTCGTTATCCTCGCCTTTTCGGGAGGCGGGATGCGTTCGGCGGCAATGTCCTACGGGCTTCTCGAAACCCTGCGCGACACGACAATCTCCATCGGCGGTACGGAGCACAAACTGATCGACGAGATCGACGTCGTCACATCCGTGTCCGGCGGCAGCTATACGGCCGCCTATTACGGACTTTTCGGGGATCAGATATTCGAAGACTACGAGGCACGTTTCCTCAAGCGCGACGTCGAGGGAGAGATGCTTGCGCGGCTCGCGAACCCCATATCGCTGGGCACGTTGGCCTCCGAGAGCCTCAATCGCAGCGACGTTGCGGCAGACTGGCTCGATTCCGAGGTCTTCGAGGGAAAGACCTTTTCGTCGATGCATGGGCTGGATTTGCCCTGCACCATCATCAATGCCAGCGACCTGAATACCGGCTTGACCTTCTCATTCGTTCAGCAGCAATTCGACTTCCTCTGCTCGGATCTCGACCGCTATCCGGTCGCGAACGCTGTGCTTGCGTCGTCGGCGGTTCCCGTTTACTTCGCGCCGATCCCGCTGCGAAATTACGCTCAGGATTGCGCGGGGCGGCACAAGCCCTGGGTCGAGGAGGCTCTGGAACGGCGGAACCGGGAATCGGGTGCGTATCATGTGGCGCGGCAGCTTGAGCGATACCTCGACCCGAAGCGCATGCCGGTCGTTCGTCTTGTCGATGGCGGGGTGACAGACAACCTCGGTATTCGAGGCTCCATCATGAGCCCCGTTCTGCACGGTGGGGATGTGCCGAGCATGCAGGGTGCATTCACAAAGTCTTCCCTCGACCAAGTGACGCAAGTCCTGGTGATCATCTCGAACGCGCAAAGCTACAAACCTTATGAATGGTCGACCGAAGGACGAGAGCCCGGAATCGTGTCCACGACGATCGCCTCCTTCGATGCCGCGCTCAACCTTCTGAATACCAATACGGTCGCGGAGGCGCGGCGAAGCTTCCAGGACTGGGAGAGGATGGTCAACAATCGCCGGGCGCCGCGCGAAGCGAAAGTGCGCGTCCATTTTGTGAGCCTCACACTTGAAGACATCGAGGACGCCGAGGAGAGGGAATGGTTCAATACCATCCCGACTTCGCTTTCGCTGGACGAAAACGAAGTCGACGCATTGAGGGCGCTGCCGAAACGGCTACTGGCAAAATCGTCGGACTTTGAGCGGTTCAGGCTTACTCTGCCATGACCGGCCCTTCGCACCGGACGCAGAAACCTGCCGATATCCGGCAACAACAAATGGACGCCGAATCATGGACGCGATAGATGCGGAAGCACTGAAGAGAACCTTCTCCCGGCGAGAGTCCCTGCGGGCTCTTCGCGTGGCACTGGTTGTCGGCACCATCCTGAACGTCATCAATCAGGGTACATCCGTTCTCGCCACCGGCGAGTTGGATATATTGCGCGCCGCGCTGACCTATATGGTGCCCTTCTTCGTCGCATCCTATGGCGCATACGGCGCCCATAGTGACGATAGCCGAAATGAACACTGAAAAACTTGAGCAGGTCGCCAACGCGGCCGCCGACATCGTCGCTGCCATGCAGTCATTTGCGGAAGCGGGATCGAATATCGTCTTCGAGGTGTTGCAGGGAGCGCCGTTCGTTGAACTCGAACACTATCCCCCCGACGACATCTGCGATCCGGAGAACGGCAGTCAGTATTATTTCCATGCGCACCCACCGGCCAGACCGAGCTAGAGCGACTTCGGGCATTTCCATCTTTTCCTGCGGCCGGAAAAGACCGGCGGCGTGGACGGATTTTCCCGAAGCCGCGACGACAAGACGATCTGTCACCTTGCCGGCATATCTGTCGACCGGCGGGGGTTTCCGGTTGGGCTTTTCACGACGAACAGGTGGGTTACCGACGAAGCCTTCTACACGGCGGAGGACACCATCGCGATGCTCGACCGGTTTCGGATCGAGGGGCCGGTTCCCGCGCCTGCGGTCAATCTCTGGGTGTCGGCCGTACCCGTCGTTTACAGGGCCGACCTCGAATCGCTGATCCGGGAGCGCGATGTCGCGATTGAGGCGTGGCGAAGGGAGCATCCGGAGCGCGACGTCTTCGAGGATCGCCGGCTGGAAATCCTCTCCTGGAAGAAGATCAACCTCGAAGCCCGGCTGGCGGAAATACGCGACGCCCTCGACCTCGAATAAATGAGGCCGTTGCCCAAACCGGAACTGGCGGGTGCCGCAAAGGACACCCGCCAAAACCGGATTGGCGTTTTCGAGTTACGACGCGGACTACCGCTTGCCGTAACGCGAGAACTTGGGCTTGGCAGACGACGAGCAGGGGCTCGCAGCGCAAGGACTCGCCGAGCACGGGTTGGCCGAGCAAGGACTGGACGCCGCCGAGCAAGGATTGGCGGCGTGCGACGGCGCCGGGGCCGCGACCATGGCAATGCTTCCGAGCGCAACGGCGGAGCCGAGAACCAGCATGGACTTCTTGAGCGTACGCATTGTGTGTTCCTCTGATTATGTTTGTGCCGCAGCACATCGGACCGGCCGCACTTCTGCGGTCAGTCGACATGATGTTGTTCGGCACAAACATTCGTCAGGTTGCACAATGATCGGTCACAGTCGCGTGATGAGCGGGCGCCGCCCTGCCGGATTATGCTTCTCCGCGGGCAGGGTAGCCGTTCTTCACCACGTACTGAACCGCCTGGAGGACTTCGGCGAAGTTCGGCCGGGCAAACGGCATCGTCTGAACAGAAGCCGCGTAAAGCTTCCGGTCGGAATCGACGAGGAAGAGGCCAGGTTCCAGGAAGGTTTCCGGCTCAGCGTCCGCGATCGCCTTCGAGACGCTCAGTCCCCATTCGCGGCCAGTGTCGATCGGCATGTCGTAGGCAAGGGGGAGTCTGTCGAGTTTCCAGTCGAGTTTCGCCTTCTCGGCGCGCTCGGCATTGTCGGATGTGGCGGCAACGGCAATCACGCCCGCTTTCTCGAAGTCATCCATCTTGCGGTTGAGGTCATTGAGGTAGCCTTTGCAGATGGGGCAATGGAGGCCGCGATAGACGACCAGCATCGTGAAAGCCGCCGGCTTCTGCTCTGCAAGGTTGAACCTGCCTCCTCCCGCCAGCGGCAGGTCGAGATTTGGAACGGTGACACGGGATTTGAGCGACATCGGTATTTCCTTTATTTCGGTGGGTCGTGGGTCGGTGGAGAATGGCGCGGCTACCCGGTCAAGGCCCGGATGCCGGTCCGCCAGGGAAAGAGATGCCGCGCAAAAAAGATGCAGATCACCGTCAGGAGCGCGACTGACCCCATCTGCCAAACCAGGATCATCAGGCTCGCGTCTTCCGCATGGAAAAACCTGAGTCCGAACTCGGCAAGTGCGGTGGCCGCAAGCGCGGCATAGCCGATCGTCGTATAGGGCGAGACCGGCGCTCCCCGGCGTATGAGCGCGATCATCGCAACGGCGGGAACAACACCGAGCGAGGCGATATTGGGCAGGCAGACCCAATCGACCTCTACCAGCGAACTCCAGGTACCGTCGGCCATGACACTCCGGATGCTGCCGTCAACAGTGATTGCGATCCAGAGTCCCAGCGGCAGCAGCGGAAGAACACGCTCCCAGACAGGGCGGCCGGGAATACTGGCGCACAGCGCGGCGAGGCCAGCCGCAAGCGCCGTCGCCAGCGCCAGCGACTGTTCGAACAACCAGCCGCCTTCACCAATCTTCAAGGCGATATCCGCTCTCGGGCCCCGGTACCAGACGATAAAGGCAATCCAGGGCAAGGAGAGACCTAGCCATACGAGCAGGCGAACCGGCGGCGAAGAAAGCCGCCGGACGGGCCTGACATCGCCCGCCAGAGAACCAACCAACTCATCCGTTCTCACGGCGTCACTCCGCTCATTTTCCAGTTCCGTTCATGCGGTTCAGGCTCCCAAGGCTTGTCTCAAGGATTTCATGCCTCTGTGAACCGCCACCTTGAGTGCGGAAATGGACATTCCCGTCCTCTCCGCCGCTTCCTTCAGAGACAATTCCTGAATCTTCAGAAGCTCGATTGCCTTTCGCTGCCCCGCGGGGAGCGATGCGATAGCGCTCTTCAACAGGTCCGGATCACCCTGCCCGTCTTCAAGCCAGTTCGTTTCATCTCCGGAAAATGTTTCAGGCAGTGTGTCCGTTGTGACTTCGTTTTTTGCTTTTCTGATGTGCCGCCGCTGAAGATCGACAAGCCGCCTGCGAAAAATAGCGCCCAGCCACGGAAGAAAAGGCCGCGCCGGATCGTAGGTGTGTCTGACGGAATGCAACGAGAGGAGCACGTCCTGGACCAGATCCTCCGGTTCTATGGAGCCGATCCATTTCGCTCTCGCCTGACGCCGCAGCATGGGCACGACCGATCTCAGGAGATGCTCATAGGCAGCTCCATCGCCGGCCTGCGCCGCCTGCATCAGACTTTCCAGGGAAACGCTTTCGGTCCCGGTTTCCATGACTCCGCCCGGAGCCTGCCGCTCCGCATGTTTTGGGCAATCGCCGGATTTCCGGTATCTCTTGCCCTCCCTGTCCGGCAGAAAGTAATATCTTACCGATCGTTTAGGAACAAGCACCGTGCCACGCCGAAAGTCATTCGAGCCGGAAATCGCCCTGGAGAAGGCCCAGTCTCTTTTCTGGGAGTTGGGGTACGACGCGACGTCCATATCCGCTCTCGAGAAGCGGATGGGCATCAACCGGTTCAGCATTTACGAGACCTTCGGTGACAAGAAGGCGTTGTTCCTTCAATGTCTTGAGGCTTATTCGCAAGATATGAAGGCTGGCAACCTCGCCCTGCTGCGGGATCCGGGCGGGCTGGACGGCATAAGGCAATTCCTGACCAGAATGGTGGACGGGCCGCCGGCGGCCAGACGCCGCGGCTGCTTCATGATGAACTCGCTTGTCGAGATTTCGGGACGGGATGCCGATGTGAGCCGGATCGTCGACACACATTTCCGTCTCGTGGAGCGAAGCCTGAGACGCGCGGTGGACGAAGCCAAGTCGAGGGGCGAAGTGGCTCCAGGAGTAGCAACGGTGGACGCGGCGAGAACCTTGCTGGCGCTCGCCCATGGCGCCTTGTCGCTCGGCAAGAGCGAGTTCGGACGCCCCGTCGCGCGCACTGCAATTCAAACCGTGCTCAATCAGCTAACAGGCGAAGATTGATCCCGGCATGACCGCCGAGGTTTCCTCAAAAGTGCTGTGCGTGCATATAGCGCACGAGACCGCCTTCGCTACTCAAGCGCTCAACAAGGTCTGGATACGGCTTGAGAGCAGGTCATTTTTCTGCGTGGCTTTGCAGCGTTGCCGGTCTCGAACACGGACCTGTGTTGCCGAGCGGCTGTGGGATACCTATCGCGTATAGCTGAATGCTCGTAAGCCAGACTGGTTTCGATTTTTTTCGTGCATGCACTGCGCACATGCCATCCCCTAAACGCCCGACATCAAATACAAATCATCCAAATCCATAATAGGCGCGATGGAGATTTTATTTGTTTGCGTATTCAACAGCTTACCGGGCTTTGGGGGGACCAGTCATTCGCACGGACTCATAGTAACGCCTTGTCGCGCCAGGCCTGCCAGGACAGATAGTGATCGCGCAGCGTTTCCTCGACGGGCCGGTAGGCGATGCCGAGATCTTCGATGCTGCGGTGATTGTCGACCGTGAAGCGAATACCAAGATGGTTGCGAATATACTCCTGGGTCAGACCGAAGAAGGGTCCAAGAATGCGTATCGTCCAGTTCGGTACCGGATATAGAGGCAGCAACCAGGGACGCCGGTGGCAAGGGCGAATGATCCGCGCCATGTCCAGAAGCGAGATCATGCTCTTTTCCGCGAGGATGTAGCGTCCCTTCGCGTTCTCGTTGATTGCGGCATTCAAATGCGCGAGGGCTACGTCGCGAACATCTACATAGGTAAATGAAAAACCCGGCGCGCCATAAAAGAAGTACCCGCTCAGCAATTCGTTAAGCAGGAAGAGACTGCCGGAGTCCGATGAGGGCGTCAGCGTCGGCCCGAGAATCAGACCAGGATTGATAGCAACCATCGTCCAGCGGCTCTGCCGTTCGCAGATCGCCCAGGCCTCCTTCTCTGCCATCACTTTCGAGTAATGATAAGGATTGTTCTCGACCGTGCTTGTCGTGTTGAAGAACCGCTCCTGCACCACGCCGCCTTGTAGCGTCGGCACATCGATATAGTCGCCGAAAATGGCACCGACAGTCGAAGTCAACACGACCTTGCGCACACTCTCGCAGGCGTTGACGGCGGCCAGCACGTTTCGCGTGCCCTCCAGTGCCGGTTCAAGCAAGTCACGCCGGCCGTCCTTGATCTGCTCGGGGAGCAGGAAAGGTGAAGCGACGTGGAACACGACATCGCAGTCCCTGACCGCGGCGTCGAAGGATCCTGGTGTCATCAGATCGGCCTCGAAAAGCTTGAGCCGATCCGGGTAGCGTTCCTTGAGGGAGAACAAGCCGGCAAGCTTCTCCACGCGGGACAGACTGCGAACGGTCGTATGAACGCTACAGCCTTCCCTCAGCAGCAGATCGACGAGATGACTGGCAACATAACCACTGCCGCCTGTGACCAAAGCTTTCTTCATTCTATCCTGCTTGGTTCCCGCGAGTGGTTCCTGCGAGTTTCTCCGAAACCAGCCTCGCCCGTTGTGCGCGAAAATCCCTTCCCAGAATTGAAACGGCTATCCGCTTCGGGAGGACGGCTCCAAGCTTCGCAAGGAAGCTCGTCGGGAACGGGAGCGAGTAATCCCAGCGTCCGGCACGTATTGCCTTGAGTATGCGGGCCACCGCTTCCTCCTCGGAAAGTTCGAACGGGGCAGGCATACCGTCTCCTGCGGTCGCCTCGGTTGCGATGAAGCCGGGATAGATCGAGACGAACTCAATCCCGTCATCGGCAAATTCGACGCGGCAGGTGTCGATGAGCAGCCGCAGCGCGCCCTTCGCTGCCGAATAGGGTCCTTGCAGCGGCACGCCGAGGAATCCCGCAAGCGAGTTCGTGTGCGCGATGACACCGCCTTTTTGCGCGATCATCTGGCCGATCACGGGAAACAGGTAGTTCACGATCGTGTCGTAGTTCGACCGCATGTAGGCTGTGACTTCACGCGCGGTCATCTCGTGCATGTCGAGCGCGGGCGCACCGCCGACATTAAGTACCGCGAGATCGATACGGCCGAACGTCTCGACGGCACGCGCAACCACCTGTGCCGCGTCATCCGCATCTTCGGCATCGGCGGCCAGCGCGAGACAATGACCTCCCCGCTTTTCGATTTCTTCGGCCAGTGTCTCCAGTTTTTCGCGACGGCGCGCCGTCACGATCAGTTTGGCTCCCTCCTCCGCCATTTTCAGGGCCAGAACCCGGCCGATACCGGACGATGCGCCCGCGACGAGAACGACTTTGTCCGTATAACTTTGCTTGTGTGTCACTGTCTGCCTTTCAGGCTTTGACCGATGGGGAAAAATTTTTCACGACGCCATCCGCAATTTCCAGTGTGCGGTCGATATCCCCCTCCGTCATCGCGGCGCCGATAAACATGTTGTGGAAGGGGTGGAAATAGGCACCGCCGGCGATCATTCCGTCGGCAAAAGCGGAGCTGTTCTCGAAATCGCAATGCCCTTCGTCGTCCGCGATCATGATCAGTGGCATCTGCGACGGTCCGGTCTGGCTGAGATTGACGCCACGCGCCCTGGCGATTGCGGCAAGCCCCACACGCAACCGGTCGCCCAGCGCAATCGTGCGTTCCAGATAATCCGTCTCGCGGATGAGGCGCAACGTTTCGAGCGACGCCGCCATCGCGGCGCCCGCGAACCAGAAGGAACCGGTCACATAGATTTTCGACGCGGCTTCCTTCGCCCGGTCATTGCCGAGAAGTGCCGAAATCGGATGGCCATTCGCGATTGCCTTGCCCCAGGTCGAAAGGTCCGGCTCGACGCCGAGATGCCCCCAACTGCAATTCCGCTCGATGCGGAAGCCTGCGCGAATATCGTCGACAAGAAGGAGTGCGTCCTTCTCGTCGCACAATTCACGCGCGCGGCGGGCATAGGCCGGGTCGGGCAGTTCCTGATCGACGAAAACGTCGTGCTTGAAGGGCGAAGCGAAGATCGCGGCAAGATCGTCGCCTGCCAGCGCCACGGCGTGTTCCAAGCTTCTTACGTCATTGTACTGATAATAGATGAAATGGGCGCGGTCGTCCCCCACCGTGCCTGCCGGGATGGGCGTGCACCAGGGCGCTGCCCCATGATAGGCGCCGCTTGCCATCAATACCTT
>Ga0180009_10005284_pt1 | contig 13890 bp, 13 predicted proteins | sample OS_PC_MetaG_FD_123537 | JGI IMG/M metagenome (GOLD analysis project Ga0180009, IMG submission 123537) | Groundwater microbial communities from the Aspo Hard Rock Laboratory (HRL) deep subsurface site, Sweden - OS_PC_MetaG | ecosystem: Environmental > Aquatic > Deep subsurface > Groundwater... | reverse complement strand
GTGAGTATTCAGTTCCCCGGCCATTCTCGTTCCCACGCTCTGCGTGGGAATGCCTGAGTACCGCTCCAGCGGTACGAGACGCTAGAGCGTCTCGGGCTGCATTCCCACGCTGGAGCGTGGGAACGATAGGGGGATGTGAATAATTACCAAAAAATAGTTAATTTTATGAAGGTATGGTTTGTGGCTAGCGAGGATGTCGGCAGCACGGGGGACCTCGATAGACGCATCTCATATCTTTTTATTCTTAGACGGTTTTTCAATTAAAAAGGGAGGTACACCCTTCTTAGATCAAAATTCGGCACCGGGGTGCCCGTCAAAGGACGCCGTAAATACATCCATGTAGACTCTATGCCGGCATCCATGCTGGCATAGAGCCTTTACCGCACATCCCGGCGCCTCCTTAGGCACTGCCGAAATTTGAAGTGCGAAAGGTATAATTCAATAATTTCATGTTCGTCATGGTTGAGCTGTCGAGTCTAAAATAAAACCTTTCTTTCCGTCACTTACTACTGTGGTCTGCTTTGAACTCTAAATCGCTTAGTTTTCGTTTATTGGTTTCCGCCGGCGTCGTTTTGGCCTCGTTTTTTATATTGGTTGCCATTGTCTTGGAGCAAGGCTATCGAGAAAGCGCCGAGCAAACGCTCCGGGAAAACTTAAAAATTCAAGTTTACTCGTTGTTGTCGGCAGCTGAGCTGACTCGAGCCGGACGAATCAAAATGCCCAAAGAGTTACGAGAGCCGCGCTTCTCGAATCCAGGGTCCGGCCTTTATGCTTGGATACAGCCGGTCGATGCAGATGTGGTGTGGTTTTCCCCTTCGGCAATTGGTTTGAACGCCTCTTCAGCGCCGGACATGGATTCTGGTCAATTTGTATTCTTGCTCGACGAACAAGGTCGTTATGTGTTGCATTACAGAGTGATTTGGGAAAATCACCGAGGCAAGGAGCAAAAATATATTTTCAGCGTAGCCGAGGAAAGTATGTTTGTCGCTAAGCAAGTCGATCGATTTAAAACTGCATTAGGTTCTTGGTTGTTGGCGATGGGCTTGATTTTAATTTTGATTCAATTTTTAGTGCTGCGCTGGGGCTTGAGTCCGCTTCGTTTGATCGTGAGAGATCTGGAGTCGATCGAGCGAGGAGAAAAGTCTCTTCTTGACGGGAGTTATTCGACTGAATTGCGAGGATTGGCTGGAAATCTTAATGCGTTGATCAGCAGCGAGCGAGCGCATTTAGAACGTTATCGCAATACGTTGGCCGATTTGGCCCATAGCTTAAAGACCCCGCTAGCTATTTTAAGGGGGAGTATTGATTCGCCGGTGTTGGATAAAAAGACCGTACACGATCAGATTTCTCGGATGGACGAAATCGTTGAATATCAACTGCAACGGGCAGCGGCTAAGGGAGAAAAGAAAATTACCGGTACAATGGATGCCGCTCTGGGAGTTGATAAAATTATAGCGTCAATGAAAAAAGTACATGCCGATAAGCCAATTGTGTTTGAGATCAAAAAGCCTGATAAATTTAAGATTTATTGCGAACAAGGGGATTTTTATGAGGTCGCCGGTAATTTAATCGACAATGCTTGCAAATGGTGCGATAAAAAAGTCAGGGTCAGTATTTTGAATAAAAATCAAATCAAGCAAGACGGCTTTTCGTTTTTATTGCAAATCGAGGACGACGGACCGGGAATTCCTGCCGACCATCTGAGTGATATTCTTAAACGAGGTGTCCGGGCCGACCAAAACACCGATGGGCACGGGATAGGCATGGCGGTGGTCAATGAAATTATCGATTTGTTGGGAGGGCAATTGTTGGGCGATAAAAGCCAAATTTTGGGTGGCATGCGTTGGAGGGTTTATTTGCCGTAAAATTTATATGTGGTTTTCAGTTAATAATTTATACTGTTAGCTAAACTTCTTTAAACAATTTCTATGTTTTTTGGCCAAATTAAAGCTTCTCCGGGGGTATGTCTATGAACGAACCTAAATTATCATTTCCTAATGAATTAACTGAAAATGGCAATGAACCGGAATGGATTGGCGGGGGTTACTCGAGACTTAAAAAAGAGCCGCAAATGAATTGGGATAAAAATCCGGTCGATATTACGGAATTTCTAAAAAAAGAACCGGCCGCATCGGCGGTTGAAGTCAAGTCGGTCGATTGGAAAGAATATGCCGTTCCCGATATGAATGAAAAAGAAAAATTGCTGAATGATTTATTGCTGGAAAAAGATAAAACCATTGCGGCTAAAGATGAAATTATCGATTTACAAAGGAAATTGATCGAGCAATTGTTGAAAGATCGCTAAATTGGCACCATTAACCTTTTTGGCGATAATGCTTTTTCGATAATTGAATCCGCGATGTATATCAAATTCGACGCCGGGGTGTCCGTCAAAGGACGCCGTGAATACGTCCCTGTAGGCTCTATGCCAGCTCCATGCTGATCCCTCACCTAGTGTTAGGTGAGGGATCGAACACCCCGGCGCCTCCTCTGGCATTGCCGAAATTTGAAGTGCGAAAGGTATACATTGGATTTAGTTTAGCAAGGTAACGTTCATGAAGGCCTAGCTATCGCCCGGGCAAATGAAAGTTCTCTGGTTGAGAGGGTGCGGTCACTCGCCCGCCCGACAGGACGCCGTGAATACGTCCATGTAGGCTCGACGGCGGCTGTCCTTGCCGCCGACGCCTGTCGATCGAGCAACCGCACCCTCTTCGGTTCGCATACGTTCACAGTAAAATAAATTCAAAATTACGGTTGAATTAAACGAATTATTCAAGGATAATGCCCCTCTCAGCCAAGCAGGCTGTTAAGTAATTATGGTAACCATGTCGGTCCTCCCGCAACGATACGCTGTAAACCCCGCCAGGCCCGGAAGGGAGCAACGGTAGCAGCAGATTCGTGTGCCGGGATGTGGCTGGCAAGGTTACCGCCCAATCTTAAAGTAACCTTCTCCCCGAGTCTGTAATGACTTACCAGGTTCTCGCCAGAAAATGGCGGCCTCATAATTTCTCCGAAATTGTTGGTCAAGAACATGTTGTCAAATCGCTGATCAATGCATTGCAACATGATCGTTTGCATCATGCTTATTTATTCACTGGTACCCGCGGCGTGGGTAAAACCACGATAGCCCGTATTCTTGCCAAAGCCATCAACTGCGAAAATCTTCAAGGTCATAATCCTTGCGGCAAATGTAATGTCTGCGTTCAACTCGACCAGGGCCGCTTTCTGGATTTAATCGAAGTCGATGCCGCTTCCCGCACCAAAGTCGAAGACACGCGGGATTTGCTTGAAAATGCGCAATATGCCCCGAATAGTGGTCGTTACAAAGTCTATCTGATCGATGAAGTCCATATGCTGTCGGGACATAGCTTTAACGCCTTATTGAAGACGCTTGAAGAGCCCCCGCCGCACGTCAAGTTTTTGCTGGCGACTACCGATCCGCATAAAATTCCGGTAACCGTGCTATCTCGTTGCCTGCAGTTCAATCTAAAAAGAATGCTGCCGGAGCAAGTCTTCAAGCAAATGGAATTCATTCTTCAACAAGAGGGCATCGAGTTTGAGCCGGCGGCGCTTAGATTGCTGGCGCGCGCGGCCGACGGGAGTATGCGCGATGGCTTGAGCTTGCTCGATCAAGCGATTGTTTATGGCAACGGTAAAGTTGGCCTCGACGATGTGTGTTTAATGCTAGGAACCATTGCACAACATCCCGTCAATGATTTGCTGACCGCCTTAGCGGCAGCCAATGCACCGGAAATGCTTAAAGTGATTGGCCAAATGGCCGATTTGACACCCGACTTCGGCGATGTATTGCAACAAATCTTGCAAGCATTGCACAGGATTGCGCTCTATCAAGCGGTGCCTGCCTCGATCGAACACGAGTTCGATGGAGAGATGATTGTCGAGTTAGCTAAACTGTTCAGTCCCGAGGATATTCAGCTTTATTATCAAATTGCATTGATCGGACGGCGCGATTTAGATTTAGCTCCCGATCCTAAAAGCGGTTTTGAAATGGTCATGCTGAGGATGCTTGCCTTCAAGCCTTCCACGTTACAGACGCCAACTTCATCGTCCCCGCAACCGGTAAACAGCGAACCGGCAAAAAACACTACAAATAAATCCGTTGCATCGCTCAAGGGTGCCGAACACGCTATAAAACCCGCGGACGCTTTTGAGCCCGGTCCGTCCGGATCGGATACAAGCCAATGGGCCGACATGATAGCCGCGATGAGAATCGGCGGCATGACCCGCGAATTGGCGAATAATTGTGTGCTGCAAAGTATTGATGATAAAGTCTGCACATTGCTGCTCGACCCGGGGCATAAGCAATTAAGCGGCGCTCGAACGGTAGAGAAATTACAAAAATCGCTGCAAGATTTTTGCGGCAAACCGATAAAGCTCAACATTGTTACCGAGAAAGCCGAAGTCGATACGCCCGCAGTGCAATTGCAAAAAGACCGAGAAGATTTGCAGCGCTCGGCGGTAGAGTCTATCGAAAACGACGAGACGGTACATGCGCTTAAAGAACGATTCGACGCCAGAATTTTGCCCGGAACGATAGAACCGGTTGCTCAACAAGACAGGAGAAACACATGAAAAATGCCTTAGGCTCATTAATGCAACAAGCCCAAAAAGTGCAGGAAGAATTAAAAAAAGCCCAGGAAGAACTTGCGTTGATGCAAGTACAAGGCGAATCCGGCGGCGGTCTGGTAACGGTCGTGATGACCGGTAAAAGGGAAGTAAGAAAAATCAACATTGATGACTCGTTGGTCGGCGACGATAAGGATATGCTGGAAGATTTAGTGGCGGCAGCGGTTAATGATGCGGTCCACAAAGTCGCTAAAATGAAGGAAGAAAAAATGTCCTCATTCACTTCCGGCTTCCCGATGCCTCCCGGTTTTCAAATGCCGTTCTGATATGATCAGACAGGGGTTGCTCGGGCAACTGATTACAGATTTATGCGCCTTGCCCGGCGTCGGCCCTAAATCGGCGCAGCGAATGGCGTTTTATTTGTTGCAGCGAGACAGGGATGGGGCTATGCGCTTGGCCGAAACATTATTATCGGCCAGCAAAAAAATTGCTTATTGCAAACAATGTAGAACCTTGACCGAGGATACGCTATGCCGGCTTTGCGCCGATAAGTCGAGAGATGCATCGATGGTTTGCGTCGTCGAAAGTCCGGCCGATGTTTGGGCGGTCGAGCAAGCAGCAACCTTTAAGGGCGTTTATTTTGTGTTGCATGGGCACTTGTCACCGCTCGATGGCATCGGTCCCGAAGAAATCGGTTTGAATTTGCTGGAGAATAGATTGGCGGCAGGTGATGTCGGCGAAATTATTTTAGCGACCAATTCGACCGTTGAAGGCGAAGCGACCGCACATCTGATTGCCGAGATGGCCAAGAAATATCAAGTCAAAGCCACGCGTATTGCACATGGCGTGCCGATGGGCGGCGAATTGGAGTATATCGACAGCGGCACGTTATCGCACGCGTTTAACGGACGCCGTCAAGTTTGAGGAGCTTACGATGACAGATTGTTTGTTTTGCAAAATGGTGAGCGGCGAGATCAAGCCGGATACGGTTTATGAAGACGATAAAGTCTTGGCGTTCAGGGATATTCATCCACAAGCGCCGGTTCATATCTTGATCATTCCGAAAATTCATATTTCCACGCTGAACGAGCTCGACGATGCCGGCTTGGCCGGTCATCTATTACTGACCGCAGCGAAGTTGGCGGCTCAGGAAGGCTTGTCCGAGGACGGTTACCGGACCGTCATTAACTGCAACGAGCATGGTGGCCAAGCGGTGTATCATCTGCATCTACATTTGCTCGGCGGACGTTCGATGCGCTGGCCGCCGGGGTGATGGGGTTGCAATAAACGTTTCGCATAATGCCAAGTTGTCAGAATTCGAGCGGCAAGAAAAAACTTGCCAGGTTAGGATCAATAATGAAATCATCAGGTCCTCGTCTAGTTAATTAAAACAGGAGGGGATATGAACATTTTCGATGACAATTCATTATCGATAGGCCGTACGCCATTAGTGAAACTAAACCGTATCGCCGGCAACAAGGCTACGGTATTGGCTAAGATCGAAGGCCGGAATCCGGCTTATTCGGTCAAGTGCAGAATCGGCGCGGCGATGATTTGGGATGCCGAACAACGAGGCATCTTGAAACCCGGTATCGAAATCGTCGAACCGACCAGCGGAAATACCGGTATTGCCTTGGCTTATGTCGCTGCAGCGCGTGGTTATTCATTGACGTTGACGATGCCCGATACGATGAGTATCGAACGTCGTAAAGTCTTGGCCGCGTTTGGCGCGCAACTGATGTTGACGCCGGGTGCCGAAGGCATGAAGGGCGCGATTCAGCGTGCCGAGGAAATCGTGCAAAGCGATCCGGCGCGTTATTTTATGCCGCAGCAATTTAAAAATCCGGCCAATCCCGCGATTCATGAAAAAACCACCGGTCCTGAAATTTGGGACGATACCGACGGCAGTGTCGATGTTTTGGTTAGCGGTGTCGGTACCGGTGGAACGATCAGCGGTGTGTCGCGCTATTTGAAGCACACCCAAGGCAAAAATATCTTGTCCGTCGCGGTCGAGCCGAAGGAAAGTCCGGTGATTTCGCAAAAATTAGCGGGTCAGGAGTTGCAACCGGGTCCGCATAAAATTCAAGGCATCGGCGCCGGATTCATCCCGGATACGCTCGATTTGTCAGTCGTCGACCGGGTCGAACAAGTAGAAAGTATGGAGGCGGTCGAGATGGCCAGGCGATTAGCGCTCGAGGAAGGCATTCTTTGCGGAATATCTTGCGGCGCGGCCATGGTTGCGGCGATTCGGTTAGCCGAACAAGACGAATTTGCGGGTAAAACTATCGTCGTGATTCTGCCCGATTCCGGCGAACGCTATTTGAGTTCGGTGTTGTTCGAGTCCCTCCACTAACTCACGCTTAAATCCAGTCTATCGATGCCCCCCGGTATTTTTATCGATATTCATAGGCATGGCAAAGGTGAGGGCAGGGTCATTGTCAATTTCGATACCTCGGAATGGACCGGTAAAGAACATTGGGACGGTTATTATTCATTAGGAATTCATCCGTGGTTTATCGGACGGCAGGATTGTAGGGCTGCCCTGCAAACTCTAGAGTCCGCGTTAGCCGATGCGAATCTATTGGCACTCGGCGAATGCGGTCTTGATAGATTGGTCGGCGCGCCTTTTTCCGAGCAAGAATCGATCTTCATCGCGCAGCTAGAACTCGCCGAGCAATGCGGGAAACCGGTCGTGATTCATTGCGTGCGCGCCTTCAACGAATTACTCCGTATCAAATCGAAACGAAAATCCTCGGTGCCTTGGATCGTGCATGGCTTCAATAATAAGCCTTCAATCGCCGCGTGGCTGGTTGATCGGGGGTGTTATCTGTCATTTGGCAAGGCTTTATTGCATCCTAACAGCAATGCCGCTAAGGTATTGCCCGCCGTGCCCGGAGACCGCACTTTTCTGGAAACCGACGATTCCGGTCTGGGCATCGATAGCATATACCGGGCCGCGGCGGCTATTTTGCAAATCGATTTGCCCGAACTTCAACAACACCTCGAAAACAATTTTAACCGAGTTTTTTTACATGACTGATTTGAGCTGGCTATCCCGTACCGAGTTATTGATCGGGCCGGCCAAACTGGAGAGTTTGCAGAAGTCCCATGTTTTAGTGGTCGGCATGGGCGGAGTAGGCTCGTTCGCGGCCGAATTCATATGCCGCGCCGGTGTCGGTGAAATGACCATCGTGGACGGCGACGTGGTCGAGGCGAGTAACCGTAATCGTCAACTGCCGGCGTTGGCGACGACGCATGGACAATCGAAAGCAGATATCATGGGCGAGCGCCTGCTTGCGATCAATCCCGACTTGAAACTGCATGTCAGGCACGAGTTCATCACGCCCGATACCGCGCCCGAGATATTGATCACGCCATACGACTATGTAGTCGATGCGATCGATAGTTTGACGCCGAAAATTACGTTGATACAGGCGGCTAAGCGACGCAAAATGAAGATCGTCAGTTCGATGGGGGCGGGGGGTAAGCTTGATCCGACACAAATCAAAGTGGTCGATATTTCCAAGACCTATCATTGTCCGTTCGCACAGTTCATTCGGATTCGTTTGCGAAAAATGGGTATCCGGAGCGGCGTTAAAACGGTGTTTTCGCCCGAGGCCGTGATCAAGGAATCGTTGATGATGACCGAAGGTAGTCGGTATAAAAAATCCGCCTACGGAACGATCTCGTATTTACCGGCGGCTTTTGGCGGGGTCTGCGCATCGGTCGTGATACGCGCTTTAATGCAGAAACAAGTACTCGATTCGAAAAAGCCTTAATCCTAGAAGAAGAATTCATTATGAAGAATAAGAAGTTAATACAATAACTTGTCATTCGTTTGTGTACAATTTTCACACACCCGAAAGGTTAGCTGCAATGTTTAGGTAATCTCTTGAAGCTCTATATAAAATTCATGTTTTTCAGGGTTAAAATGCCGGATTTTGATCTGCGATAAGATAATGGGGGCAGTCGATCCAAGCAGGCAAATAGCCAGCCCAACAAGTCCGTGTAGCTTGCCATCGATAAGAGTAGAATCAAGGAGTAAAAACGGTTGGCGATCGTATGGCGTTTCATGGATTCGCTAAATTAACAAGATGATCATCAATTGTGCTGCCATGATTCTGAGAATCATAACTAAGGGATAAACGGTTGCATAGGCGATCGAGACAGCAGGAGAAGGGCTAAGTCCGTTAGCAAAAGCCAAGGCCGGCGGATCGGTCATGCTACCGGCCAGCAAGCCGCATAGCGATAGATAATTAAGTTTAAAAAATAGTCGTGCAATGAAACCGACGAGCAGCAACGGCAATAGCGTAATCAATGCCGCGCAGGCCATCCAATAGAAACCGTCGCCATGAATGAGCGTGTCGATGAATCGGTCGCCGGAATGTAGGCCCACTGCGGCGAGAAATAAAACGATTCCCATATCCTTGAGAATAATGTTTGAGCTTTTCGGTAGATGCCAGGTCATCGTGCCCCAATTGCCGATGCGGCTCAATATAATCGCGATAATCAACGGTCCGCCGGCCAGGCCTAATTTGACCGCCGAAGGCATGCCGGGAATCCAGATCGGCCAACTGCCGAGTAATATACCAAGGCCGATGCCGATGAAGATCGGCACGATTTGCGGATGATTCAAAGTTTCGAGCGAATTGCCCAGCAGTTCCTCGAGGCCCGCCAAGCCTTCTTTGCTGCCGACAGCCAGCAACTCGTCGCCGAAATGGACATGCATCGCGCCGGTAGGCGTAAATTCCACGTCGGGTCGATGTATTCTCGATATCGTGACGCCAAATAAAGCGAGAAGATGCGCGATCGATTGTCCGACGGCCTTTTTATTAGTGACGACGAAACGTCCGGTGTAAAGGTTGCTGCTTATATCATGAATATTAACGTTAGCCTCAGGGCCGATTAGCATTTTTAGTTTTGCCAATTGTTTTGGGCTTCCAACTACGCGAATTGAGTCGCCGGTACGCAGTCGGCTGTCAATTGAGGCAACATGGACTTGGCCGTCATGAAGTATTCGAGTTACCACGACGCCCATTGCTTCGAAAAATGAAATCTCGCCAATCGCGATATGATTAAGATTCGAATTTTCGACAGTTAGATCCTTCCAGACCGGTGCTTGAGCATTGGCCCGCTGAATGCGAGAGAACACATCGGCTTCGTGATGAATCATCACGTTGAAAACCCGCTTAATCAGAAGCATGGACAAAATGATTCCGATAATTCCGAACGGATAGGCGACCGCATAGCCCATGCCGGGGAGTTTTAAGGTTTCTGCATCGATCGTCGGTAAACCGCCTAACACTTCTTGAGCCGCTGCAAGCGACGGTGTATTGGTCGTCGCGCCCGAAAATAGACCGACTATCGCGGCAATCGGAATATTATCGATTAACCCGATCGACACGGCCGTTAGGGCGCCAAGCAACACGATCGTCGCGGCTAAGATGTTTAACAAAATGCCGTGATGATAAAAGGCATGAATAAAGCCGGGACCGACTTGAAGTCCGATTGCATAAACGAACAGAATGAGTCCGAATTCCCTCAAAAAATGCAGGATTTCGGAGGAAATAGTGATCTCGAAATGGCCGAAAGCCAATCCGGTAAACAATACGCCTGCAATTCCTAGGTTAAAGTTAAATAGTTTAAGACGGCCTAGAGCTAGCCCCGACGCGGAAACTAGGCTGATGACGATTAGGCTGTGCGGGACTGATTCTTCGCTGAAAAGCTCGATAAACCAATTCATAGAAAACGAATGACTCCTTAAATGCTCGACTAAAAAAATTGGTTAAAGGCGTGGAGTGTGACAGACAAGGAGCCTATCTGATAAATTTTTATAGTTATTAAGGATATGGCCGCATATTACCAAGAGATCCTGGAATTTAGTAGTTAGAAGCTTGGCGTTAGTTTGAGTGTTACCGGCATTCTCGCAAAATAGAGCTTATGTTGGCTTGTTATTGGGCGACAGCCGGTTAAAATGGAGGTCGACAATAAAGTTTGCCGAAGTCAGTCCTGTTTTACTCTTCATCTTCGTAAATTTCATCGTCTCGATAGGCCTGCTCGATTTTGTTTCGGATAGACGGAAACAAAAAATATTTTTCATAATAGAGCCCTAAAATAATAACGGGTATCACGATGAATACCGAACGTCCGACTTCGCCTTCTACCGCAATCGTCAGCCCCGCTGTTAGGAAAAGAAAAAAACCGATTAAGTAGAAGCGAATGCCGAGTAGCGTTCCGGTTAGGAGCATGGTATGAGCAAGAATGATGTGAATAATCAAGCCGGTTGCTTCGGTTTCGATAATGCTGGCATGCCAAAGTAGCATAATTAACATTACCGCCATGAAAGCACTCAGCCAAAAAATCGATTCGTATTTTAGAAAATGCGGCGTATCTTTTCCGCTTTGCAGTGCCGCTGCTTTTTCACTAATAACTGAGCTAATAAAAAAAATCGGCGTCATCGTCAACCAGTAAAAAAGCACTGCTCGTTCGGAGAGGTATCCGATCAGGTCGCCGATAAAACACAATCCGATTAGGCCTAGAAAAATAATTTCATGGAGGTAGATATTCCGGATAATGCCGTCAATGTTCCAAGTTTTTTTTTGTCGGCTCATGAGTGAGTTCCTAACGATTAGATTAGTCGCTAATATACGGCAAAAATAGGCTTTTTAAAAAATATTGTCTGTGATAACGGTAAATGCCCAACGTATTCTGACTATTATCGTCGAGGAACCGAACCGCCGAAAAGCTTACGACTTGTAGAAGTTCTTTTGTGCATATTTCTTAATGTCTATTTTAATGTAAGTTTTTGATATATCATTATAACTTAACGTGGGTAAGTAGATTATTCATATTTAAAACACCTGGACGCCGCGTAACGCATTGCCGTCCCTTGCGGAATGACGCGTTTTTTCTTATACGCAGCCTAATCTCTGACTTCCTTGTAAGCGTCGAACAAAATGGCATTGTCATAAAATCCGCAAACATGACCTCGCGAAGTATATGTAAAAAGCCGATTGGGCGTTAAAATGATCGGCCGATTCGAAGTCGTTTGTGAAAAACTGCTTGTCGGTATTACCCGTTCTTTTCTATTCGAGGCTTCTGAATGAATCTTGAAGTATTTTTAGCGTTGTTTAGCTTGATGCTAATTTCGTTGGTTGTATTCATGGTGGCGCAAAAAGCCCGCATTCCTTATACCGTGCTGTTAGTGATTGTCGGTTCGTTATTGGTGCCCTTGTCGCGGGTCGAAGCCTTCGCGTTTATCAACAGTTTTGAGTTGGCTCCCGAGTTGTTGTTTTTCGTATTTTTACCGATTTTGATTTTCGAATCGGCTTATAACATTAAAATCGGCGACATGATTAACAATATTCGGGCGATCAGTTTACTGGCGATACCGGGTATGTTGGCATCGACCTTTTTTATCGGTATTACCGGTTTTTATGTGTTCAGATGGGTTGGTTTTGAAGTGCCGATTATCGTGACCTTATTGTTCGGTGCGATCATTTCTTCGACCGACCCGGTTGCGGTATTGTCTTTATTCAAAGATTACGGCGCGCCGAAAAGACTCACGTTGATTTTCGAAGGCGAAAGCTTGTTTAACGACGGTACCGCGTTCGCTATTTTTTTGGTGTTTCTCGAAATTTTACTGCACGGTTTTGCCGGATCGAGCTCGATCGCGAACGGTTTGTTGAATTTTATCATCATGCTGTTCGGCGGAATTATGTTCGGCTTGTTGATGGGTTTTATATTCGCGAAACTGATCGAATGGGTTAAAGGTTATGAGCATTTAGAAATTACGCTGACGTTGTTGGTTGCGCATTTTACGTTTATTTTGACTGAGGTGATCTCCGAGCATATTGTGCTCTTCGGTCAGCAGCTTCGCTTTTCATCGATTATCGCGACCTTGGTCGCGTCGATGGTGATCGGTAATTTCGGCCGGTTCAAAATGTCGCACGGCGTCGAAGAATACATGGAAAAGTTTTGGAGTTATTTCGGTTTCGTGACGAATTCGCTGGTTTTCATCTTAATGGGTTTGTTGTTCGTCAAACAATCGATTGATTTGCATGTTGCGATTCTGCCTATACTACTGGCGATTGTTGTCGTGATGCTGGGGCGTGCGTTGTCGATTTATCCATTGCTGGGTTTGTTGAATTTGACTCGGAAGGAAGAGCCGATTCCCGTTTCCTGGATGCATTTGTTGTCCTGGGGTAGTTTGAGAGGGTCGTTAGCGGTCATCATGGTCTTATTGATTCCTGACGATGCGACCTTGCCGGGTTGGACTTATGACTTTTCGGTCAAGGATTTCGTTACCGCAATCACGATCGGTTGTATTTATTTTACCTTGTTGGTCAAGGCGACCACGATCGGTAAAGTGATGCACGCGCTCGGTATCGACGCTTTGACGGATTATGAAGAAGTCAGTTATTACAAAGGTAGGGCACTGATATATGATGAAGTCTTGAACTCTCTGGAACGTTTGTTTCAAGATCGAAAAATCAGCGAGGAACAATACAAGGCGATGCGCGATAGTTATCAGCGTTTACATGACAAGGCTTTGAGCGAATATAAAGGCAAGTTTCCGAATGCTGCGGAATTGACTGAGAAGTTACTGCGTATTTTTGTGCTGGGCATGGAAAAGAGCGAACTGAAAGAAATCTATCATCGCGGCGACATTAATGAGAAAGTCTATAAAAAAATTCTCAATTTGCTGGATATTCAAATGGCCCGTATCGAAAAAGGACATTCTCAGCTAAATAAGTTGGACGAGAAGTTTCCGGTGGATGGAATAGAGCGTCTGATCAATGGCGTACGAAGATTATTATTTTTGTCGTCGCAGAATTTGCAGCCTCAAGAGCTTTATATTTATTACCGGACTCAATATCAAATGCTCGAAACTGTGGTCGGAAGGTTGGAGGGTTTACAAAATACCAGTCTAGGCGAGATTTTCGACGACGCCGATGCATTGTGTCGAACTATCGATCTATACAAAGCCTTGGCTGCGAATACAAAGCAAAACCTCGATAAGATGATTGAGTCGAATTACGAATTGTTGACGGATTTCAATTCGATTAGCGGGCAAAAAACGCTCGACGCCCAGCAAATGGCAACGCTCGCTAAATTGAGTAAAAACGAGATAATTAGCGCGAAGCTTTATATTATGCTGTTTAATGAATTACGCGAGGGGAGGAAATAGGTGAAAGGTGAAAGGTGAAAGGTGAAAGGTGAAAGGTGAAAGGTGAAAGGTGAAAGGTGAAAGGTGAAAGGTGAAAGGTGAAAGGTGAAAGGTGAAAGGTGAAAGGTGAAAGG
>Ga0180009_10005283_pt1 | contig 13890 bp, 12 predicted proteins | sample OS_PC_MetaG_FD_123537 | JGI IMG/M metagenome (GOLD analysis project Ga0180009, IMG submission 123537) | Groundwater microbial communities from the Aspo Hard Rock Laboratory (HRL) deep subsurface site, Sweden - OS_PC_MetaG | ecosystem: Environmental > Aquatic > Deep subsurface > Groundwater... | reverse complement strand
TAATAATTATGACCCGATATCCGGAGAAACAGATTAAAGATCTAATATCAAAATGATTTTATAAAATATTGCTTGATTTTTAATTCTCAGCAAAGGAAGAATTCTATCATTCCCGCTCCACTTATGTCATTCCCGCACCCACTGCAGTTTACACTCACGAAAGTGGGTGTGAATGTAAACTATAGCGGGAATCTATCTCGCTTGTAGGGGCGTATTGCAATACGCCCCTACTTATGAATTCCGCATCAAGTGCGGAATGACAAAGCCAGTATCACTCACGCTTCACTTATGTCATTCCCGCGGAAGCGGGAATCTATCTTTAATAATATTTTCTATTAAAAAGAAAGATTATTTAATGGAAAGAGGTCAGTAAATGGTTATTTTACAAAAGGGAATTTTATTTTTATGTACCGGAAATTCCTGTCGCAGCCAGATGGCAGAAGCAAAAAGGATTCATTGGGCAATAGAGGATCCTGCTAAAGCTCAGGGAACTAAAGAAGAGATTACTAAGGTATTTCGGAAAGTTCGTGACAATATTAAATTCTTTATAATTAGTTATCTACTTGTGAAATAGAAAATAAAAATGGATAACTTAATGCCTCACATAAAAATATAAAGGAAATGCATACGCTGCCTCAAGTAGAAATGTACTCGAACCTACTTGAAGGTTCCACACTTTTTTCTAATAGATCTTCTCTTGCTTTTTGCTTTAAAGCATTTAATTTAAGGAGATTATTTTGTAGTTTAGTTATCTTTCTTTTCAGCTCTGCTGGATTTAGCATATCATATTGGTTTTTCAATTTCATCTTTATCTCATCTTCAATATCAGGAGAGGCCAGAACTCTCCTGTAGGGGGTCTTAGCCTCATCATATTTTTTGATAACCTTACTTCCTATTCTCTCCTTTTTGATCAGTTTTCTAACCGGTTGAAAGAAGTTAATATAGAGCCTAAGATAGTCATACAGTTCATTTAGAACAACCAGCTCTTCCATGGTATCATATCGACCATATCCTACTGTCCTTCTTATTACCGAATAATTCTTCTGTTCCACAAAACAGGAATCATTCTTGCGATAAGGTCTGCTTCGAGTAAAGGTTATATGTTCTTCCTTACAATAGCGCAGTAGATGGGCATTGATGAATTCAGCCCCATTATCTGAATCTAACCCTAAGATAGAAAAGGGTAGTCTTTCTTTTATATCCTCTATTCCCCCAAAGACCCACACCTGGGCCTTATTCTTTACGGCAATCATCTCCACCCAGCCGGTAGCGATATCGGTAAAGTTTAGACTCTGGAGAAAATCCCCCCTTACCGCTCCACCATCATGGGAGACTAGATCTACTTCGAAAAAGCCGGGTACTTTTTCATCCCAATCGGCAAAGGTTCTGATGGGGATACTCTTCTTTAGTAAGGTTCCTGGTCTGGTAGTAGATCTTCCTTTTATTCTGTATCTCTTCCTGGTATCGGATAAGAGTCTATCGATGGTGGCTGCACTTATCTTGAAGAGCTTTTCTCTTATCTTAAGATTTAGTTTAATTTCCCCCCATTTCTCTAATACCGGGATGATCTCGGATAAGTAGGGGGCTAGTCTCTTGGAACAGATGTAATCACAGATTTTCCAGATCTCCTTTAAGGCTACCAGAACATCTTGATCATAGATTTTTTTCTTCTTCCTTTTAATTTTCCTCTTATCCGCTATATATTTTATTCTCTTACCGGCTATATTTAGATACCCTAATACTTTTTCTTTTTTCACATTTAGAACTTGACAGGCATAACAGCGGTTATATCCGGTAAGTTGGATAAACCCATTCAAGATAATGGTCTTTTCTTTTTTAGATGATCTTTGATATCTATCTCTTAATTCTCTGGTTACGGCCTTTTTCTGTCTCATGGTTAACATCCCTTTTTGCCTCCTCATATATTAAAAAAGAGATAATTCTTTCTCTTTAAATATAGAGGAGATTAGGTTATAATTAAAATGTTTCATTTAGATTTTTATATGAGGCATCGATATTTTTTCATTTAGATTTTTGATGAGGCAATTGTTAGTGTAAACTTTAGTGGGGTAGTTAGAAGAAAAAATATTATATATTAATAATACTCGAGGCAATTCGGATAATTGCAAAATTAATAAAATTAGTTTATGATAAGCATAAGAATCTATAAAGATATATTGTGCTCACGTTAGCCAGCGGGACATCGCACAGATTAAAAGGTTTTTGAATTTTGAAGGCAGATGAAAATAGCAAAAAGTTATAATTTGGGACTTCACCTAATTTAAGTTATACGCCATTGTGGGCATATAAAGGAAATTATTGTGATACAAAATAGAACCAAATACATCTTTTGGGGGACTGATTATGTTTAAGAAGAATATTTCCTATAACAGTATAGATGGCCTTCAGCTTAAAGGCGACCTCTGGTCTCCAGCAAAATATTCGCATGCTGTTTTGATGGTACATGGAATTACCTCAGAAAGAACTGAAGAAGGTCTATATACGTCAATAGCTCAGAGATTGTATGAAATTGGCATTGGTGCCATGGCTTTCGACTTCAGGGGCCATGGAGAAAGTGAAGGCACACAAGAACAATTGACTATTCATGGTGTCTTGAATGATATACTGGCTTCAATTGATTACTGCTTCAAGGTAATGTCAATAAAAAGTCTATCATTAATTGCATCTAGTTTTGGGGGTGGCATCGCGATTCGTGGAACTTTCTTGCGCTCATCCAAAGTAAGTAATCTTGTTCTTCTAAATCCCAGACTTGAATACAAATCTTGGATAACAGGTGAACCTTACTGGTTAGGCGATAGAATCGTTGGAGTGGCAGCAGAATCATTGAGAACGGATGGCTATTTACTTCGCGGTACTTTCTGCATGGGGGTTCCTTTAATAAACGAAATACTTCATGTAGACCCGACTGATGTCCTAGGAAAGCTACCGTGTGACGTTTTATTCATTCATGGGACTGAAGATTCAATCATTCCCATAAAGAGTACTATAGCACGCTATAAAGAACACATGCGAAGCTCTCTTATTGAGATCGTTGGTGCTGATCATGGTTTTGTTCATCCTGAATCGGATAACCCATATGATCCAATAAGTCAGGAATTTAGGGAAAAAGTTGTAGATAATATAATAGATTGGCTGAAGGTAAGACTAAATGGTGAGTAATAAACCTAAGCAGTTATGTGGAGGTATATGGGTCTACCAAGATAGTGTTATTCATGAAACAGCTACACTCTGTCCAGGTGCCTGTGTGGGGCTTCCTCCATCACCTGATGATGACTGCGAGGAATATCGATCACTTAGAACTATAGTCGGTGCAAACTGTTATTTAGGTGCATATAGTGTTCTTTTTCGGGGAGCAATTCTAGATGAAAATGTTTTTATAGATTGCTATTCCCGAGTAGGCTCTAATACATCGATAGGTGTTGGAAGTCGTATTCTCTATGGTGCAAGAATACATAATGATGTGTCTATTGGAAAACAATGTGTAATTGGTGGCAATTGTTCAAATGGTGTCAAGATTGGGAACTACGTTACTCATATGGGAAGAATCGCTCACACATACAATTCGCCGCACTCTGAATGGGCAGAAACAGAGGAGCCATCCCCTGTTATAGAGGACTATGCTGTAATTGGGGCCAATGCATTAATTATAGGTCCTGTTATAATTGGGCGCAATTCGTATGTTGCGGCTGGTGAGATAGTTCGTAAATCTATCCCCCCCAAATGTATTGTTTATTGCGGGAAGATTTATACACATGATGAATGGAAAGGCGGATTAAAAAAACATGGATACTTTGACAAATAAACCTAAGACTTTACATGTCTTCTTTGCCTATACCTTTTATCCAGACTTGGAGCCATATAGCCGGGCGGATATTATTTCTGTCGTTGAAGAAGCATGTTCAATTGCTACGCAAGACCTGTCTCACGAAGGATTAAATATAGAACTGCGACCTTCTTTCATACTTACTGAATACGGGCAACAACTCGCAACAGAAATTGTAACAACACTTAAAATATGTGATCTCTGTGTAGTTGATATTTCTAATAACAATCCCAATGTATTTTATGAATTGGGAATTGCTCAGGCGCTTGGACTGGGGATAGTTATCTTAAAGAGTAATAAGACTAAAATCGAGTTTAGAGTGCCGAGTGATATCGAAGGTGTCCACATTTTAATGTATGATTCTATTTTCTCTATTGTAGGTAAGTTATGTAAGAGGTTAAAGGAATTAGCCCAGGATAGACTTTCCTTCGGAAAAATTGAAGACTTTTCCACAGCTAAAGGAACATGGTCTTTTTCTGAATATGATAATATTGAGCATATAAATATTATAGCAGCCTCAAGCGCGACCGAATCCCAATTCCGCGATATTATTTCATCAAATTACATATATCTAGATAACCTTAGCGATAAAGATACGATACTTGAACTCTCGATTCTCCTCAGCAAAATTTACCCTTCTATGACTTTACGGTCTTATTGTTCAGACAACGTATCTCTAGTGTGTCTAGAAGATGACTTAATTCTTGTGGGCGGTATCGGCACTGCAGAAATTGATAATAACGTAATTGCTAAGCAATTTATTAAACACCTTGGTATCCAGTTAGCTTATCCTGATGAAAATACTATTAGTTTTGCATGTGAAGAATATAAAACCCAAATATCATCTGGAATAATCAGTAGAGATTTTGGTTTTTTTGGGCGGTTCAGGAATCCTTTAAACCGAAAAAGAACAGTTTTTTTTATTCAGGGCATTCATACATTTGGAGTCCTGGGTGCTATGAGATGTTTCTCCCTTCACCCAGATGCACAAGGTAATCATCGACTTGTTAATGCCTATTTTAATTCTAAAGATGACTTTGCGGCTTTATTCCCTGTTGATATTCTGCAAGGTCAAGTTATTGTACCGAAGATTAATAACTCTTGTTTTAAGAAATAAAAGGATAGAAGGTGGGGAATATAGAGCTATGCCTATATGTATAATAACAGGAGCTAATTCGCCTCTTGGAATAGCTATTGTGCGGAAATTATTGAAAACCCACAGGTTAATCTGTGTAACGCACCCTACAAGTGAAATTTCCAATTTGTATGTTATTCTGCGAAGTGGTGCACCCATTGAACTTCAAAGCTGCGATCTTGGTTCCAAAGTACAAATTAACACATTAACGACATCTTTATGTAATAATTTAGAAAAATGCGATGTATTAATAAACAATGCATTTGGCTGGGCTCCAGGAGGAATTCAAGAGATATCCGATGATAGTATTTGCGACCTTGTGTCATCTTCTGTTAGCGGTACATTGCTTTTGACTAAGAATCTTTTGCCTTTACTAAAACGTGCGGAATATAGCCGGATTATTAATATTTGCTCAACTATCGGGACAGGATATAGATTTAGTCCTAATACTCTTTACGTTTCAATGAAAGGTGCGCTCAATGCGTTTGGGAAATCTCTTAGAAATGAACTTTTAACTACCAATATTTTGGTCACCAACCTTAATCTGGGACGCTTTGAAGATGGGGATCCGTCCAATAACGCACTTACTCCGGTCAACGATATAGCAAGAATGATAAGTTTCATTCTCAGTCTGAGTCGGAAAACATCCATAGATTCAGTTGTTATTACTCCGCCGACTCTTAACTACTAATTATGTCAATCCTTTTATAAGGAGTGATTTAAGATAACAAGAATTTGTTTAGTAACTCCAATTTATAGAACACCTTTATCATTTTTTAATGATTGTTTGCATAGCGTTATGCAGTTAATTAATCTTCATTTATTTAAAATTGAAATAACGTGGGTTCTTGTTATAGATGGTGATAAACGCCAAGTCGAAGAAGTTGTCGGACGCGAGTGCTACCGCTTGTATAAAACTAAGCCTCAAATTATTCGATTAGAACAAAATATAGGGCTGGCTGCCGCAAGAAACAGAGCCTGTCAATTGCTTGATGCAGATTATTTCGGATGGATTGATGCCGATGATTTTCTAATACTTCCTGAATATGTTAAATATGTTACTATGTCGCTTCTAATGTCAGAGAATCATTATTCTACAAAGATATTTTTTTCAGATTCATATGATTGCGATGAAAACTTGAATATCCTCAATAGAAGAGAAAAAGGCTTGCTTTGGTCGAGCCATATCAAATGTAAAGGCACAAGAAACGATTCTCTTGCATTCGTGGATTTTGTCTATCAATGTCAACTCATTCGTGTAGACGCCTTCGCTGCTGTTGGAGGGTTTACAGAAAATATACTTGGGGAAGATGTGGACTTATTATTAAAAATAATACGACTCGACGAAGAACCAAACATTATGTATGTCCCGTCTGCGCCCTATTATTATAGATTAAATAAAGAAGGGATTTGTGAGAATCGGTGGGATGAGCTCCGTGTCAGCATGGAAAATATCTTTCAACGACATGCCAATTCTTGGGCTAATGAAAAACTAATGTTCCGCTACGCGGGAAATTATATTTCAACATTTACCGATAAATTAATGTTATCAAAACAAGAGAAATTAACTTCTTTAAGTACATGTTTACTTGATGTGTATTTGCCAATTGATGCGAAGGACTTCTGGCCAGATTTCCTTGAAAAGAAATAATATGAGTCAGTTATATTTTGAAATGCCCCCAACAGCGTATAACAAGGCGTATATACTCCGCCCCCTGTTCGGGAGCTCTGGATTCAGCCGCATGGCATTTACATATTTTGAATTAAGAGCTAATTTTAGCTTTTATTTTAATATATAATGGTGCTAGTGCTATATGTAGCTTCACCACATTTTGCCTTCGCTATTGCTACGGCAAAACGTCATATACGCCAACCGTTATGTGTAATCGAGAAAGATGGGCAATTTACCAATTATTTTATATATGAGGTATTCTGTACTTAAATTATGGAAGACTTAGTTATCAATTTGAAAGAAAAATGTGGTTTAATCCCTGAAGTATTAGGATACTTGGCGAGTATAAAAGAAGTTGAATATTCATACAAATATTATCATCTTAGGCATCCAGGAGGTATTTTCAATTTAGCAACTAATTATGTTCTCAATGATTTCATAGGATTATTAAAAGATTTAGAAGAAAATCAACAGAATTATGACAAAGATAGAAAAATTGAATTAGAAGAAAAGTTTCAAAATTTAATTAATGATTTCTTCAAATTTTGTGAATCTTGTTTTGAAATAATCCAAGGTTGTTGTAAACAACATTCTCCTCCTAATGATAATGAATTTCTGTGGAAATGGTTGGAAAAAAACAAGTATGAAGCAGGCAAAGAAATTTATAATAAAACTGAAGATGACTTAGAATATTTCAGAAAAATTTACAATAAGTTAAAACATAGTAGTAATGCATTACAACCAGTTATCTTTCATCTAAATAAGTCAGCAATTATGGGTTATTATGTTCAGGCAGTTGCAGATGATGGAAGTTTAGGTCCTGATGAGGATTTGCATCCAAAGCATCAAGGAACACACTCCGCAAGTTCTTATAACTTTAATCTGAGGAAGTTGTATTATTGCATCTATAAAATTTCTAATATTCTAAAAAAAGTGATTTTAATTCATTTTAAAGAAGTTTATAGTATTGATTTAGATTTTAATGCTAATTATAAAACAGATGATAAATTATGGAATGAATTATTTGAACGAATTAATAAATTACCTAAAACATATTTTCCCAATGAATTTGGTAAGGATATCTGTGATATTCAAAAAAATGATGATAAGTTAATATTTACCATAAAACCTACTGAACATACTAATTTGTTTGGAAGTCAAATTACATTTTTAGAATCTGGAGATGGTTTCACAAGATCGTACAGGATGCCTTTTTTTAATCCTAAATATTAATGTTTCTTTCTCGACTTCTTCGCTTCACTTCGTTTCGATCTACCACGCTGAGCTCTCTTCCCTTTGGTCGTCGGGGAAGATAATAGCAACTATGCGATTTGGACCTTGAAGCGTCCTCACCCAAATTTCCCTTACGGGAAACTTCGCATAGTTGTAACGTTGTTGGCCGCCATTTCGGTCTGGTAGATTTGAAATTCTTGGTTAGATGGATGGAGGAATTGAGACATTCGGTTTCTGTTTTTTCATAGGAGGACTAAATGGAGTACGAAAGTTATGAGCTATTGGCAAAGCTTGCTAATCAATACAAACTGGATATAAACAAGGACGAGGATGTAGAAAAAATCCTCACATTATTCAAATCCAGGGTAGAAGAGCTTGGCAAGAGTCCTACGTTTGTTTATGGTAAGCGTTTAGAGAACGCCTTCTTTGAAATGGTGAAGGCACTTGATTCTGTAAAGTTTATCAAAGAAGAAGATACTCAAAAAGTTTACTCTGAGCTGGATTTCAAAATTCCGGATTACAAGATTGTAAGCAAAGATGAAGAAATCTTTCTCGTGGAAGTAAAGAACTTTACTTCTGTAGCTTCAACTAAAAATATAAATAAGCACACGGAATATACTCTGACACAGAAGTACTGGAACCAACTCAAAATCTATTCGGAGCTCTTCTCAATACCTGTTAAAATTGTAATATTTTGGAGGAATTGGGAACTCTGGACTTTGAATGATTTAGATGAGTTTAAAAGTGTTGGAGTTAAAAGAAAAATTAAGCTCTTTGAAGCTTTTAGTTACAGCAAGATGTATAAACTTGGGGACAAATTGATAGGTACTAAGAGTCCTTTAGTTTTCCGGTTGATAATGGAGCCGAAGCCTCTAGATATTGACAAGCCTAGTATGAAAGTTGTTTCAAAGATAATTGATGTACAGATGTGTTCAGAGGAGAATGTAATTCGGGACAAAGAAATATCTAGGTTTGCCTATTTACTATTTTGGTTTGGTAAATGGAAACAAGAGGGACCATTTCCAGTCATAAAAGATAACACCTTTCATGGGATGGAATATATTGCAAAGCCGATTGAGGAAACCAGTAGGCAAGGCTTTGAAATGATAGCCACTCTAAGCATGATGTACATGAATATGTATCATCTTCTGACATATAGGGAGGTGGGTCTGCCAAACATATATCCAAAAGGGGAATTACCCACAATAGCAAAAATAATTCCCGAAAATCCTTTTGACAGAGGGCTGCCGCTGTGGATTTTTACTATGGTGCCTTCATTTCAATAAAACCCGAAACGGCAGCTAAAACAGCATAAAAGGTTCGTGCTTTAAGGCACTCACCCAAATTTTACTTTGTAAAAACTTCTTTTATGCCCGGAACGTTATCTGAATTTGTCAGGGGACGGTCCTTTGACAAGGTTTTAAAATAAATAAAAAAGCCAAATCTATAATTATTTAAATAAGGGGTAAAATCCCGAAAAGGTATTATAAAGTAACCCAAAGAATTTTTAAAATAAGCCTGCTTTTAATAAATTTAGATTCAACTCTATTTAATGTTCCCCAACTCTACCTTCATTCCAAACTCTCATTCTTTTCCCACTCCCTATTTGTCATTCCTGTGAAAGCAGGAATCCATCTTTACTCTTTACAAATATATTCATAAATTTTACTCCAAAAAAGAGGATTTTTTGAAACTTTTGTCGTATATATAAGTATACAAGGATAGACAAAGCATTTGGTTAATTTAATCTTAAAATTGTTAAACGATACTAAGAAATATACACAATATTGTGGATATTCTGCCATTTTTATAAGATAAAGCAGTAATGTGTCTATTAGTATTTAGGCGAAAAAGCGAGGAAATATCGTGGGAATAGAAGGTCGTGATCCGAAAGAAGTCATTCTTCCTGCTTGGCTCGGTCAATATGAAAAAGAAATGGATCCAATACACTGGCAATTAACCCAATTCAATAGCAATATCTATATCATGGAAAAAATCATGAATGTTGATTTTAGTTTGCTTGGTACTACTACTAATAACTTTTGGCACCTTGTTTTTGCAAGCATGTTTGAAACTAATGTCATGATATTGTGGAGATTAGTCGATCCAAGCGATGTGACACTAAATATGCGTATACTCAGGGATCGTATTCGAGATAATTTGCGAGATGATAGTTTGAGGAATGAATTTGATGCGCTTATAGGTAAATCTAATTACGATTCCCGCATTGATAAAATACATGATAAAGTATCGATTTTGAGGCATAATCGATTTGGACATTTCCAACGTAAATGGATTGTGAAAGAATCACCTTCCTTAATTAGTGATAATTATTTGCCGTTTCCAAATTTAAAGGAATATGGAAACACTATTGGCGAGTTATTTGAATTATTGTGCTTCAGCCATGGGCGTGAGTTATTTTTGCTTGACTACAGTCCAAATGTAATACCTAGTATTGGATCAGACACACGATCGGATATTGAAAAGCTCATAGATTTAGTCATTGAAAATAGTCCTTTTGTAAACATGCCTGAAGATCAGCCTGGTTATTGGCCGCATTTCAAGAAAGCGTTGCCCAAGAAAGAAATTGAGCTAATGAATTATTATAGAAAGAGAGTAGGGAAGGACCCAATCTGACCTGCCTATCCGCCTAACATAGTGTTCGCGGCTTTGGGCCTTGCGGCCCTTCGCTTATACCGCCTAACGGCGGCGTCACGAACACTCGCGATGTTAGACGCAACTGGCAGGAAAAGGAGCAAAGATAATGACTGAGCAATTTCAAAAGTTGCGTGTCTTTGTTGCATCACCTAGAGATGTTGTAGAAGAAAGAAAACGCCTCTTACCAGTGATCGACGAACTTAATCGATCAGTTGCTAAAGACAAAAGATTAGTTCTGGAACTTATACGCTGGGAGACACATGCAACTCCAGACATGGGTAGACCCCAAGAAATTATAAGCCATCAGATAGGCCAATACGATATTTTCATCGGTATTATGTGGAAACGTTTTGGTACACATACTGGACTGACTGAATCAGGCACACAGGAGGAATTCAACCTTGCTTATCGTTACTGGAAGAAGATAGGGAGGCCACGGATTATGTTCTATTTCAACCAAGCACCTTACACACTTAGGTCGATAGAAGAAGTGAAGCAGGTTCGGAAAGTTCTTGATTTCCGAAAGCAACTTGAGCAACACTGCCTAATTTGGGAATATAATGGCCCCGATGACTTTGAGAGAACAGTGAGAGAACATTTAACATCTGTTATCCGAGAATTAAAGAAAGAGGACCTTGATTCAGCTAGTGAGGCTGTTTCTCTGGAATATACAACTGATCCAGTACTCGAGTTGTTTGATACTGCTTATTCAGAGTGGAAGACTCACCACGTATATGCTAGCCATGATAGGTTGGAGCTTTTTCTTCGAAATCGTGGTAAGATAGACCTTACTAATGATAAACTTAGATTCGTATTAGAGAGTTGGTTCAAATGCGAGTATTCGCCCCAAGAACATGTTGCAGTCTATGATGATCAGCAAGTTATAGATATCTGTAAGGATATCATTGAGAATGAGAAAGATGTGGAGCTTATCGATGGCGCAATAAAGGTTCTTGGCAGCAAAAAGTCACAAGATTGTGCCGAAGCGCTTCTAAAGGTGATCGAGAAAAGAGAAGTTTGTCAAGAGCGCAATAGAGAAACGGCCATCACCCAGTTTTGGTTCTCGAGAATCAGAGAAGTTGAGCATGAACGAGTAGCCGATGTCTTGGCACAGGTGCTTGAAAACGATCCAAGCTACAGATTGAGAAAGGAAGCTGCATACACTCTTAGATACTATCCAAATGAGAGGACTATCAAGGTTCTCGAAGCGGCTCTGAATGATTCGAGAAGTCATGTCCGCGCGAATGCCGTGGATTCTTTGGCAAGCATCCGGAGTTCTTCAAGTGTAAAACCATTATTGGATCTTTTAGACTCTGAAAGATACAGCACCAAAATGAAAAAAAAGATAGTATGGGCATTAGGTCGCTTCTCTAGGGATGAGAGAGTGCGTAAGGTATTACAATCGATTGCCGAGGATGATCAAGAACATACAGAAATCGTTCGAGAGGCTAGATGGAGCCTTAGTCAGCTTGATGATTTATGAAACCCGCTGCCAGCAGCGCCTAACAGCGGATAAAAGGCAAATCAAAGATTTCCCCAAATTACCTTCGGCAAATTCGGGTATCCGCGAAAAGTTAGCCGACATGGTGTAAAAAACAATGAAGTATATTGATCGTAAAAAAATTAATCCTGAATTAAATTTTTTGGCTGAAAAAGTAGTTGTCTATTATGCTGGGCTCGATGAGAAGGGACTTCCTTTCGGAGAAGCAAAGAGGAAAATATACGAAAGAGGTTCTTATAATCTTACATATTTAAAAATTTTGTCTTTGTTCGTTGATCATATAGTTATACCACCTACTTTCTACATCGATTTGGTCAGTAACCGTAGTATTGCGAGTAATATTGTCAGATATTTAGCTCCTCTTTATTCTTCTAACTTTCTTTTGTCCCCTATTCATAAGGGACTTTCATCGCCTGTAGATTTTTTAGAGTTAAAAACTCGAAATGTTCATTTTATGGGATCCAAAACATTACATAGTTATATACCTACACTTACAGATCTCTTCCGACAAATGCCTTTATTTCATAGAGATGTAGAATATCAAAGCGATAGTTTTAAGAACCGTGTTATTTCTGCTATTTCATCTTTTGAATACATTGATGAACAGACCAAATTAGAAGTCCTGTCAAGAATTCATAGTATAGAGGGACGTTTTGGAGTACCACTGTCAAGGAGAAAAGCATTAGAATGTTTATATCAACTTCTTGAAGAAGGTAAGATTTCACGCAACCTATATAGAAAACTTTTTTATGCATTCAATAGTTGTTACTATTCAGAAGGAGGAGAAACATACTTTGCTAATATTTCTATTGTGGATTCTCATAGATATTCAGTATTTGGGTCAGACTTGTTTACCAATCCTCATGGAAAAATTATAGTAGCATACGACCCAGAGCTTCTTTTGGCAATATTGAAGGGATATGGAATAAGTGAATATCACATAGACATGTTGAAACCTGAAGATATTTTACTAATAAAAAGTTCTACAGAATATCAATTATTTCAATCCGTATTTCGTTGTTTTGCAGAAAAAATCCAGTATACAATTGAACTTTCTAAAAGACTCTCTCAAAGAAGGCTTCAACAACTTAAAAACGAGATTCAGCAGAAATTTCACGCTGAATATATAATAGGAAATCGTTTAGTAGAACGTCACCGTTTCCAATGGGGTTTAGCTGAGGCCGCAACTTGGTCAGTGCTAACTGGTACATTGGGTTTTATTCTTGTGCCCCTTTATGGAGCATTACTTGGGGCAATACCAGCAATTTTGTATGCTACACGGGTTACACCAAGATTTTCTGATTACATAATAGGAAGAATCCATTCGGGACAGAAAGCATTTTATAACTATGTAGAATTGCTTAGCGAAATTATTTATAATATTCCTAATGAGTACAAATCGATATGACACTACGTTGGCTAACAGAGTGTATCTGATTTGGGCTAAAACCCTCACCCAAGTCGCCTTTGGCGACTTCATAAGAAAATCAGGGGACGATTCTTTGATTCACAATTGCTATTCTTAAGAGAATATATATTGGCAAATTTGATTACAAAATAAAAAGGGTAAGCTAAAGAATCTGACTTTCTTTATAGCTTACCCTTTTTTATTACATTTTTATCTCTATTTAATTTTCCCCCGTATAAATATAAATCATTTAACGGGGCGAGCCCAACTCTACCTTCATTCCGGAGAGTTCTTTCTGAACTTCTGAGAAGCGCAGGGAATAATATTCTCTGTTTTGCTGATTCAGAGCGGTGATAGTATTATGTATCTCTTTAGTGTTCTCCAGGACCTGCCGATAACCCTCTTTCTGGGCAATTACTATCTCCTGCATAAATCTATC
>Ga0180009_10005282_pt1 | contig 13891 bp, 13 predicted proteins | sample OS_PC_MetaG_FD_123537 | JGI IMG/M metagenome (GOLD analysis project Ga0180009, IMG submission 123537) | Groundwater microbial communities from the Aspo Hard Rock Laboratory (HRL) deep subsurface site, Sweden - OS_PC_MetaG | ecosystem: Environmental > Aquatic > Deep subsurface > Groundwater... | reverse complement strand
GGGTCAGTCCCAGCCCCTGCACTGCGTGGGCGATCCGGTTGGCCCGGGTATTGAGTTGGGAAAAAGAGACGCGTCGATCTTGATACAGAACACATTCTTTATCTGGATACAGGGATGCGTGAAGTCGCAGGCTGTCGGTGAAATTCATGATGGCCTCCTTGTCTGTTATCTGGATTCTTCAGCCAATATCGCCGCGCCCAGAGCCCCGACAATCTGTGACTCCCGGGGTAGCCTGGCGACGATGCCGAGTTTTTCCTCGATGACCCGGACGACGCCTACGTTTTTGGCGATGCCGCCGGTGATGACGAATTCCTCTTCGATGCCGACCTTGTTGAGCAGGGACAGAATCCGGACGCACAAAGCCCGGTGCAGGCCGGCCAGAATGTCTTCCTTGGTTTTCCCCTGACGCAACAACAGGCTGACTTCCGACTGGGCGAAGACGGTGCAGAAGGAGTTGATGCCGATCTGTTCGGTCGATCGGAGTGAAAGCGGCCCGATTTCTTCCAGGGGCAGCCGCAGGGTTTCAGCCATGACTTCCAGAAAGCGACCCGTTCCGGCCGCGCATTTGTCGTTCATGGTGAAGTTGAGCGGGTTGCCGTCGCCATCGAGACGAATGGCCTTGCAGTCCTGCCCGCCCATGTCCAGCACGGTGCGTGCCTCCGGAAACAACTGGTGGGCCCCCCGGGCATGGCAACTGATCTCGCTGATAATCTGATCGGCAAAGGGGACCAGGACCCGGCCGTACCCGGTGGCCATGATGCCCTTGACCTCCCGGTCGGTCACACCGGACTCGGCCAGGGCGATGTCCATGGCCCGTCGGGACGTGGCCTCGCTGTCCGCGCCCGTGCCGATGAGCCCGTGGGAAAGGACCTGGCCGTCCTGGAGCAACAGGGCGCAGGTCGTCCTCGAACCGACGTCAATTCCCGCGAAGATCAATGATCGCCAACCTCCAAACGTTTTGCGGGCGCCTCGATCTCCTTGCCGGCCATCAGGGCCGCGCCCAAAGCCCCGACGATTTCAGGTTCGGGCGGAATCATGGCCCGCAGGCCGACCCGTCGCTCGAGGCTCCGGACCAGACCCTGGTTTCGAGCCACGCCGCCGGTCATGACCAGGGGCGCGTTCAGGCCGACCCGGTTGATCTGTTCCATGAGCCGGTCGACCACGGCATCAAAAACGCCGGCAGCCAGGCGTTCCTTGGATTCTCCGGAGTGGATCATCGAGATGACTTCGGATTCGGCGAAAACCGCGCAGTAGTTGCTGACCTCGGTCGATTCGGACACCCCCTCGGACAGGGCCGACATCTCCTCGAAGGATGACTCGAGTATCTGGGTCATGTTCCGCAGGTAGATGCCCGTGCCCGAGGCGCATTTGGCGTTGACGGCGAACTTTTCCACCCGTCCCATGGCCGACAGCCGCAGGACCCGACTCCCGCTGGCCCCGATGTCGATAACCGTTCGGGCCTCGGGGAAATGCCACCGCGCCCCTTCCGCGTGACAGACCATGTCCGTGCTGGTCTTGAGGGCCAAAGGGATGGTCTTTTTGCCTATGCCGGTCGAGACCAGGGGGGGGACAAAGCCCGAGGGCCATTTCATTTCCGCGGCCGCCTGGTCCAGGAGGGCCTTGACGGCCACCGGGCCCGCCTGTTCGGTAACCAGGGTTTGGCTGTAGATGATTCGGGCGTCGTTCATGACTACGATATTGACCGATTCGGTCCCAATGTCGATCCCGGCCCTGAATGTGCGTTCTTGTTCCAAGGTGCGTCTCGCCTGCCAAGTTATAAGGTCCAAGCTCCGGGGGCCGCGAAGGCTCCCGGGGCGTGGGAGGGGGGGCGTTTTTTATTTCAGACCTTTTTGTTTCATGATCACTTCGAGGAAGGCGTCCATCCGCGTCCTGACCTGGCCTTCGGAGTAGGCCCGCTCGTCGGCCATGTCGCTTTCCAGCATCAGGCAGGGAATGCCCAGTTCGTCCTGGAGATGGTTCCGGACCTCGGCCTGGAAAATATAAAAAGGCCGGCAGGACTGGGTGTAGGACAGGATGACCCCGTCGATCTGGTAGGACTGGACGAACTGTTTGGCCAGGTCCACCTGGGAGTCCACGCCGATGGAACCATTCTTCTGAAAGTACCGGTAGGCCAGGTCAATGTAGGGGTCTTCGGAGCGTTCCCGAGGCAGGGACTGGTAGTTGCCTTCGATGCACATGACCCCGCCCAGAGGTTCCGGATAGTTCAAAAGTCCCAGGTTGAACCAGATCGGTATGCCGCTCCACATGAGCCGGAATTTTTCTTCCGGGACAATGCCGATGTTGTTCTCGGCCCGCTCTTTGATTTCGGCCAGCATCCGCTGGTAGAAGTCGACGGCCTCCTTGGTGCCGAGCATGGTCATGCCAGGAAAAATAGAGGCAAAATAATCCGACGAACCCATGGGCGCCGGGACGTGCTTCCGTGCTTCCAGAATTTCCAGCCGCAAATCGATGGCCTCGTTGGCCCAGGCCAGGCGCTGGAGAAAATCCGCTTCGTTGAACTTCTTCTGGGTCGTTTTTTCCAGAAACTCGATCAGGTCCTTGGTTTCGGAAACGAAGAGGTCGAGCAGGTATTGGTCCGGCAGTCCGGTTTGCCAGGTCGCGTCGTTGTCCGGCAGCCCGATGTAGAAGATTGGCACGTCCAGCCGGCGAGCCACGTCCTCGAACCATTTCTGTCGCAGGTCGCAGATCATGGTCGGGGCGATCAACATGTCCGGCTTGGCCAGTCCGCCGCTGGGAGGGTCCGGCAGGACTTCAGGGTGGAAGGTGTGGCCCGTGACGGTCCGGGCATAGGAGCAGAGCTGTTTGTTGTACCCGTCCTGCTCGGCGGCCTCGCAAAACTTGTACCCGACCCGCTTGGCCGCGCACAGGGTGCCGTAGTTCTCCGGAAACAGAGGCGAGACGCCCATGGTGTATATGATTTCCAGGGGCACGCCGAACATGAGCCAGGCCACGGGACGCCCTTCCTGTTTGGCCCGATGGGCGTTGGCATAGCTGGCCTTGACCCACTGGTAGGCCTCGACCGCCGTCTTGAGATTCTTGCTCGATCCTTTCATTGTGCTCATGCTTCATTCCCCCTGGGCGATGATTTCTATAAATGTCTCGACGTTGGGACGAACCTGTTCCAACCCGCCCCGGGTGAAGTCCACTTCAATGGGCAAGACCGGCAGGCCGCTATTGCTGATCCGGTTCAGGACGTACGGCGCGTCGAACATGTGATTGTCGCAAAAGTCGACAATGGGCATAATCACGCCTTGAGCCTGGTAGACTTTGGCCACGCGGATGATGTGCTCGTAGCGCTCCTCGGAAGGGACGGTCCGGGAGCAGGGGATGTTGGTCAGGTAGCGCCTGGCCAGCGCGTCCAACGGGGCCTCGTTTTCATCGACCGGGTGCCAGAAGTACCGGGAGCCGGTGCATAGGTCGTCGCTGACGATCAGGGCCCCGGAATCCTCCAGAAACTGAAACAGGTCCAGGTTGGATACGTCCGTGCCCGTGACCATGATGGGAACGCCCTGAGGCGGCAGGTCCGTTCGCGAACCGGCTTCGGCCAGAAATTCCCCCAGGAACGCGTCGGCCTCGCCGATCGGCAGGAGCATGCTGGCCAGAAGAACGGTCAGCGTTTCCGTGCCATTGACCGGCCTGGGATTCTGTCGCCTCAGATCATAGACCGCCTTGAGCGTGCGGCGGAACGCATTGTAAGCGCGAATCGATTCGGACAGAGATGCTTCGGTGATCTCGACCCCCGTGACCGATTCCAGGAACTGCTTGAAACGCTCGATTACCTCCCGGAAAAAAACCAGGCTGGCTTCATTGACCTTGTGGGGAAAGTCCAGCAGAAATATCTCCGGGACCTTCGTCCGTTTGCCCCAGAAATCATGCATCTTGCTCATGATGTCACAGCCGTGGGTCACGACCAGGGCGTCCAGGTAATCATAGTCGCCCGCGATGCCGGCCGAAAAACAGGAGCGCATATAAGGGCAGGTGTTTTCCTGAAGGAACCGGTCCACCCCCTGGAACCGGTCCATCTCCCCGCTGATGAAGACCGGCAGGGCCCCGGAGGCGCTGATCATCTCCTCGGGTACATACTTACAGAACTCCCCGACGACCTTGCCCCCGCCTTTTTCTTTCCATTCCGACAACCGCTGGTGCCGGCTTTCGATCATGTTACGCGCCTTTTCCAGACTCTTCATGGTGTGGCTCTCCATTTCCATTAGTTATCAATGCGTTCTCTCGAAACAATCAGCCGCGACATCACTTCCTGGGCGTGATTGAGGTGGTCGGTCATGGCCTGAGACGCCCGCTCGGACGAACCCGACTTGACCGCCTCCATGACCTGCTTGTGCTCGTTGATGAAGTCCTGGGCCAGTTCAAGCAGATCGGGCAGGGAAAGCAGCTTCCGGCTGGACCGGTGGACCAGGGTTTTGATGGAAGTGATCATGACCTCGAGCACGCCGTTGTGGGAACACTGGGCCACGAATTTGTGGAAGTTGAAGTCGGCCTCGATCCAGTTCCGTGCGTTCGCTTCCGTAGGCGCCTTCTCGTATGCCCGCTGGATGTAAAGCAGGTCCTGGAATGTCTTTTCCAGGAGCGACAGGTCGTCCTTGGTGGCGTTTTTTGCCGCCAGAGCGGCAGTATGAGACTCCAGGACCTGGCGAACGTCCAGGATTTCGATAAAGGTCTTTTTTTCGAGTTCTACCAGGAAGTTGAGAGATTCCTGCATATTTTTCAGGTAGCTGTTGACGTCCGGCTCCTTGACGAAGACTCCATGGCCGGCCCGGACGTCGAGTACGCCCAGGATGTCCAGGGTGCGGATGGCTTCCCGGATGGGTGTTCGACCAACCCGGAACATGTCGACCAGGTCTCTTTCCGAGGGCAGCCGTTCGCCCGGCCGAAGGTCCCTTTCTAAAATCATGGTCTTGATTTGATCGACAATGTCGTCCGACAGCCGTCGTCTGGCCACCGGCTGGAAATCCGCCTTCATATTTTTTCTCCGATTGGTATATTGGTAGTACCAGTGATTCAGCACCTTAGCTATGCAGGATACCACCGTCAAGAAAAAAAACCGCCCAGGACCAAAAATTTGGTGTTCAAATGATTATATCTAAATAATTCGTGTGGTTAACCAAAAAATATCGCTCCAGAATCCAATGGGACCCCTGGCCTTGATCCGACGGGCTGTTCCGCACGAGCCGGAGGGCAGCCACGATGGGTCGTCCCTTCTTCAATCCGAACGAGATTGTAAACCCGGAAGGCGAGGATACGATCCGGGGCAGGCCTCATCCTGGCCCAGACACATCGGCCGGATCGAAAACGCTTCCAAAAACAAGCCATTTGTGACACCCTGAAAATCGAGGTATGCTGATAAAAATCAGGTCATGATTGCCGTGACCCGATTGTCCGCGGCCTGGTTTTTTCCAACGACTTTTTCCAACGATTCGGGATACTATCGTGCCGTGATGGACCCGAAAGAGACACTGGCTTCACCTGATACCCTGGGCCGGGTCGAAGCGCTCTGCCGCCGGCGCTGCCGGGGGGAGAACGAGGCGGACGAATGCTACCTTTTCGTCCTGGAGGGGCTTCAGGCGGACGACTACGCCCGGCTCAGGAAGTTCGAGGGCAAGAGCCGCCCGGCCACCTACATTCATTCCTGCGTCCATGCCCTGATTTCCGACTTTCTTCGGAACCGTTACGGCCGGAAACGCATCCCCGGGGCCGTGGCCGGCCTGGGGACCTGGGCCGAAGCGGTCTATGAAATGATCTGCTGGAAAAAGCGGTCTCTGGAGGCGGCCTATGACCTGGTCGCGCTCAAGGGGCTATTCAACGGAAGCATCGAAGAATTCTATTCACGGGCCGAGCCGGTTCGGAAGGCGCCCTGCCCGGAAAACCCGAATTTCATTTCCATGAACGGCGGAGAGGACGGGCCCGGTACCGAACCGGCTGACACGGATCGGCCCAACCCTCTGGAAAGCCTGCTGGAGAAGCTGGACCACCAGCGGCGGACCCGGGCGGCCCGGATCATCCGCGAGGTCACCGACAGGCTCTCCGAACCGGATCAACTCCTGGTCCGCCTGGTCTTTGCCTCGGACCATTCCGTTGCCGCGGCGGCCCGGGCCATGGGGCTCGACCCCAGGGCCGCCAACAAGCGCCTGAAAAAGCTCCTGACCCGGTTCAGGGAAAAACTCCTCGCCGAAGGGATACGGGAACCATGATCTGTCCGTCTAAGAACGGTAGAGAGAACCTATGGGCAGTCTGATCGGCCACATATTGAAACCGGGGGGCGAACCGGCCGGCGAGCCTCACCTCACGGACCAGGACCTGGCCCGCCTGGCCGAAGGCCGGGTCAGCTCCGGGGAGCGGGAGGCCTTTTCAGGCCACCTCAACCGCTGCGAACGGTGCTACGAGATATTTTCGGAGACCCTGGCCGACGCGTCCGAGGACGCAGCCGCAAAGGTCGGGGTTGCCGGCCGGCTCAAGGCATGGCAGGCCGCCGCGGCCGCCTCCATCCTTATTGCGTTGCTGATCGGTGGCGGTCTGTATTACCGGGTCTATCAACCGGCTCCTCAAATGCCGACCGCGTCCCTGGCCGTGGACCCCGAACTCAAGGCCCTGCTTCTGGAAAACGAGGATTTGAACTGGCGCTCCAAGGACCGGATCGCCCGGCTGGCCGGTCTGTTGCGCCAACGGGGGGTCCGGGTCAAGGACCTCGACAAGGTCGTCATGGTCGCGGCCTACCAGCCGAGCAAGAGTTTTATAGCCCCCAGGGAGGTCCTCCGGCTGCGCATTGAAAACGGGGTGGCCTATCTGGAGGTTATCGAGGCGCCGCCCGCTGACAGTAAAAGGTGAACCGTTTGCTCACTTTGATTTCACGTGTTTTTTGGGTTTTGGCGGCCTCGAAGGTCAGCATGCCCGGAATGCTTCCATCGCTGCCAGGGCCGTCGCCGTGGGCTTGCAAAGATGATTGGGAAGTCTGGCATTTTTAATTTTGTTGGACCTTGTCCCTGGCTTGACCAAGGCACGTCTCTCCCTGAGACGATTTTTCCAGCCTTTTTTAGGCCCGAATCCGGCGCGCGTCCGTCTAATACGAATAAAGGGGAAACCCGATGGCAAGGATAGGAAAGCGAGGCTGGAAACGATGGAGCCCATGGAAAACCGAAACAGGCGACGATTGCGGCATACCGGTTTCCGGCCCGGCCAGCGACATGGAAAAGCGTGACTGGAGGTGGGACATGACGCAACGGCTTTGGAATCTGATCATTGCGGCATTTACGATCAGCGCCCTGATTCTCTGGTTTTCGGGCGCGGCCCTGGCCCTGGAGGTCCGGGAGACGGGCCGCGCGTTCCAGGTGGATTTCGCGCCGGCCAAGGATGTCTTTCAGGTCGGTGAACGGATCGAGTTCAAGGTTCGGGGCAGCCGGGACTTCCATTTATATCTGTTCGGAATCGACGCTGAAAACGACCAGGGCTACGTGCTCCTGCCCAATCCGCTGCAGAACGACACCGGATACCAGGCCGGCCGGGAGTATACGGTTCCGGAAGCCCGGGTCGAGTTCTACGCCAGGAACCCGGGCACGGAAAAAATCATCATGGTCGCCAGTACGAGGAAGCTGGACGTCCGGACGGACGGACTGACCAAGCTGGAACGCTTTTTCGCCGGCAGGGCGGACGAGGTCGAGGCCCGGGCCAAGTCCCTGCGCCTCGATGGCCTGGAACCGGAGAAGCAGACCGTGTTCCGGGAAATCCATCTGGTCGTCACAGGCCAGGACGACCGGCCCGAAGCGGCTGAAACCAAGCCCCCGTCCGAAGAAGACCCGACGGTCTTTGTCTCGGCCGACCGACCGGCCTACCGGGTCGGCGACCCGGTCCGCATAACCTTTGGCGCGGACCGGCAGGGCTTCGCCTACCTGATTCTGGTCGAGCCGGACGGCGGAAAGGTCATGCTCAAGAAGCAGGAAATCAGCGGCGACCGGTTTTACACGGTCCAGGGCAGGGCCTCGGCCCCCACGGGCCGGCAGACCCTGTTCGCGGTGTTCGACCCAAAGGGTGAACTCGACATGGACAAGCTGGTCCTGCCGGCGCCGTCCGCCGAGCAGGTCAAGGGCATCATCCTGGACGACGACCGGCCCCGGCCCTTCGCCCTCTACCCCCTCGTAATCAAGGAATAGGAGGCCCGGATGAGACGTTTCCTCTGTGTCCTGGCGGTCTGCCTGACCCTGGCCGCCTGGCCGCCCCCGGCCGGGGCCTCGGACCGGGCCCTGCTCATCGGCATAGGCAGGTACCAAAGGGCCGAAGCCAACCTGCCGGGGATCGACAAGGACCTGGCGGCCATGAAAGAGGTGGTCCGGGCCCTGGGCTTTGAAAACGTGCTGGTCATTCAGGACGAGGAGGCCACCCTGGACGGCATCCGGCGGGCCTTTCAGCGGCAGTTGATCTCCGGCGTGACCGGCCGGGACCGGGTCCTGATCTACTTCAGCGGCCACGGTTCGCAGATACGGGACTTCAGCGGGGACGAGCCGGACGGCACGGACGAGGTCCTGGTCACCCACGACGCCGGAGTGGATAGCCGGGGCATGATCCAGGCCCTGGTCGATGACGAGTTCGGCGAACTGCTTCAGAAGATTCCGGCCGGGCTGATCCTGGTCTTTATCGACGCCTGCCACTCCGGCACGGCCACCAAGGGGCTCAAGGGCGTCAATCTGACCGAGACCCGGTCGGAACCGGACCTTTTTTACAAGGTCTTATACTACCCGGGCATGCCCACGGCTTCTCGTGGCGGTTTTGCGGAAAGCAAGGGCCTGGACGGGATGAACTACATATCCCTGAGCGCGGCCCGGGACGATGAAAAGGCCGTGGCCACGCCCAGCGGCAGCTTTTTCACCCGGGGACTGAGGGACGCGGCCCGGCGGGCGGCCGGCGCCGGCACGCCGATCACCATGACCGACCTGAAGGCCGGCGCGACCCGGTTTATCGAAACGTCCATGTCCAACCCCAACCGGGTCCATCACCCCCAGCTTTTCGGAAACACGGCCCTGGCCGACAAGGACCTGTTGATCCACGGGGGCGAACCATCCCCTCAGCCGCCGTCCCAACCCGATCCGACTCAGCCCGATCCGACTCAGCCCGAACCGTCGCGGCCGACCCAGCCGGCCCCGGTCCAGAATCTGTGGGCCGAACTCGAGACCCTGACCGAAAAAGCGACCTACCCGGTCAAGGTCTCGGCCAGCCAGCCCCGGTACCAGGTGGGGGACCAGATCGTCTTCACCTGCCGGGCGCCCAAGGCCGGATATCTGAACGTCCTGAACGTGGACCCGGAATCCAACGAGGCGGCCGTTCTGTTTCCCAACCGGTTTCACCCGGACAACCGCGTCGAGGCCGGGGCCGCGATCGTGATCCCCGGCCCGGGCGACGGATTCAAACTCCGGGCCAGGCCGCCCCGGCGCAAGAACCTGGTCGTGGTCCTGCACACCGAACGGGAGGTCAACGCCTTTCGTGATGGGTACCAGATTGCCGGCCAGAACCCCTTCAAGTATTTTTCGGACAAGTCCCTGTTCGCCTTCAAGCGCATGCGGGGCTTTTCCGTGGCTTCCAAGCCGTCCGGGCAGCCCGGTCCTCAGACCGGCCCCACGGCCCCGACCCCGGCAGGCCCGGCCTATGGCGCGGGCAAAATCGTCACATGGATCGATTAGGGACAGGGGAGGGGTATGAAATACGGACTCGTATATTGCGTGGCCTTGCTGGCGGCCCTGATGTCGGCGGCCTGCGCCACCACGGACTCGGTCCGGGTTCAGGCCCCGATTCCACCCCCCACGTCCAGGCCGTCCCCGGACCCGCGTGAAACCGAGCAAAACAAACCGGCCCGGCTCGATATTCAGGCCAACCGGGTCTGGGGCGAACTCGAGGCCCTGGTGGATCGGGCCGGTTACCGGATCGATCTGTCGGCCAACCAGACCCGATACCGGGTCGGCGACGAACTGGTCATCTCCTGCCGCGTGCCCAGGGACGGGTACCTGAACGTTTTTACGGCCGACGAACGGGACGACCGGGTCGTGATCCTCTTTCCAAACCGCTACCACCAGGACAATTGGGTCCGGGCCGGGACGATCGTTTCCATCCCCGGGCCCGGTGATCGATTTCTGCTCAAAGCCACGCCTCCGGCCGGGCGGAGCCTGGTGGTCGTCTTTCACACCGATACGCCCATCAACGCATACACCCAAGGCCAGGGATCGCCTGCCGACCTGTTCCGCACGGCGCCCAAATCCTTTGTCAAGCTCTTCGAAGTGGAAGAGAGCGCCACCTACGGCGCGGCCAGTCTGGTCACGTATGTGGACAACTGACCCAAGGAGAACGTCGTCATGAAAAACATGATCATATGGCTTTGGATCGCGACGGCCCTGACCATGACGGGCTGCGCCGGCAACACCCGGTACGTCCACGTCGGGCCGAGCTGGGCCGCCCTGAACGATATGAAAACCTCGGAGAGGACCTTTCGCGTCTGGGTCTGGGGGCCGGACCGGGCCGACCTGGGCGACCGGATCGACTTCGAAGTCCAGTCGGAACAATCCGGCCGCCTGTGGGTGGTTCAGGTCGATCCCCATGACGAGTTGACCGTGCTCTGGCCCAACGACAAGGTCAAGGACAACCGGATCGAGGCCCAGACCCGGGTCCATATCCCGCCTCAAGGCGCGGACTGGAGCATCGTGGCCGGCGAACCGGCCGGGCAAAGCGTGGTGGCCTTCATCGTGACCCGGGGCGACGTGGACCTGGCCGACGTCCTGCCTCAGGATGACGGCATGGCCAAGGCCCTGTCGCTGGTCTCCGAGACGCCCAACTGGGGCCTGATAAAACGGGTCATCGACGTGAAGGGAAAGGTGGGCAAGTGATGTATCGAGCCATAACCCTGTTGTTTTTGCTGGTCCTGGGAGGCTTTCCCGGGGCCGGGCCGGCATCGGCCGGCGATCCGAAGCCGGAAGGGATGTTCGCCCTGTACGAGCAGAACCGGTTCGAGAGTATCCCCAACTACATCACCGAGGACTTCATTCTCCTGGCCTACAGCATGGTCGTCAACGAGTCCGTGACCGAACTGGAGGAACAGGTCCTCCTGCCTGAATTCAAAAAACTGGTCGAGGCCCTGATGAAAAAACTCCAGGCCGTGGATGAGCCGGACGAGGCGGTCCGGGCCGACCTGGACTTCCTGGCCGTGATCGAGGCCCTGCTGACCGGCAGTGACGGTCCAGCCGGTGCGGCCGACGCGGAGGCCGCGGCCGGGGAGTTGAAAAAGATTCGCGCCGCCGGCGGGCTGGACCGGTCCGACCTGCTGCTCCAGCGGATCGATTACAGCCAGTTCAAGGTGCGGGGGAAATACACGCGGAGCGAGGCCCTGGGCCGGTATTTCCAGGCCATGCGCTACGCCGGCACGGCGCTCTTCCCGGTTCTGGAAAGCCGGGCCACGAGCGTCAATGCTGAACAGGCCGACCGGCTCACCGCCCGGGCCATGGCCTTGTCCCGCCTGATCGCCGGGGACCGGCAGGTGTATAGGGCCTACCAGGCCTTCCAGGACCGGCTGGCCTGGCTGTTCGGGCCGGTCGAGGACCTGGCCGTCGAGGATTACATCGAAGTCGGCCGGGAGATGAAGAACGCCCCGATCCAGGCGGTCCGGGTCGCCCTGCAGGCACGGGCCCGCAAGATCGGACGCCGGCCGGTCATCCTGTCGGCCGTGGTCGATACGGCGGGACTCGAACCAGGCGTCACGGCCCGGGACGTGCTCACGGGCTGGCGGTTCATGCCCCAGCGTTTCACCCCGGACAGCGCCGCCTTCCAGGCCCTGGTCCACGACCGGGTCCGGGAATACCAGGGCGAAAAAAAGCCCTTTTCCCTGGCCATGATCGACGGCCGGCCGGTCAAGGGATTTCCCTTGGGGCTGGAACTCATGGCCCTGCTGGGGTCCCGGGAAGCGGAAAATCGCCTCCAGACCGAGGGCGAAACCGATTACCAGGGCTACGCCCGGGCCGCGGCCGAGGCCCGGAGTCTCCTGGCCCGGCCTTCGGGCCTGCCTTCGGCCCGCTTGGAAATGATCAACTACTGGCTGGCCCGGGGCCGGGCCGTCCAGCCGGACGACGCCCGGCGGCTGAACACCTGCCTGGCCTTCTGGACCTGGCAGCGTTACATCAGCCTGCTCTATGCCAAGCAGTCCCACACCATGGCCGGGAAGGGCGTGAACCTGGGCGCGGAACGCAAAACGGCCTGGATCGAACCGGCGGCCGAACTGTACCTGCACCTGGAAAACCAGGTCCAGGGCCTGATGAACGATCTGGACGGGGATCGGCTGGAAAAATTCCTGACCTTGCTCCGAAGGTGCCGCTCCATCGCTTTCAAGGAACTCCAGGGCCTGACACCGGACCGGGGCGATGTCGGGTTCCTCAACGACCTGGATCAGTACCTCCTGCCTCTGGCCGGCGGCCCGGACCAGCCCGTGGTGGTGGACGTGCACACTGAACCGACCAGCCGGCAGGTTCTGGAGGAAGCCATTGGCTTCCCCCGGATTGTGACCAAAGAGATCGGTCAGGTAAAAGCCCGGGGCGCGCTGTTCACCTGGTACGAGTTCAAACAGCCCATGAACGACCGCTTGACCGACCCGGCCTGGCGGGTCATGCTTCAAGACCACGACAGGATCGGGTCGCTCGCCCGGTCCCCCGGGAGCGGCGGGACCGGCGTCGGCAAATAGAGAGGGTATAATGACTCTTATGAAAAACACATGGATCGTTCTGTCGATTGCTGCCCTGACCCTGCTGGCCGCCCTCCCGGCCGGGGCGGACTGCGACAAGGGCCGCATGCTGTACCAGCAGGCCATGAAGGAGCAGAACCCGGCCAAAAAAGTCGCCCTGCTCGGACAGTCGGCGGCCGAGTGCCGCAACTTTGCCGTGTCCTACGAACTGGGCCGGGCCTACGCCCGGATGGACAACCTGGACCAGGCTGAACAGGCCTTGCGGGACGCCCGGGACATGGCCCCCAGCGCCAAGACCCAGGCCATGGCCCTGGCCGGCCTGGGACGTATCTACGCGGCCCGGGGCCGGGACCAGGACGCGGCCGAGTACCTGCGGCTGTCGTACCAAAAGTATCCCCTGCCCGAGGTGCTGGAGGAAATGGCCAAAACGGAGAAGCGCGCCGCAAGCCGGCCCATGAGCGCGGCCCGGATCAAGCAGCGGCTCATCGAAGTCGAAGCCGATCCCGGCGGCAAGCCGTCCCTGGAGTTCAGAAACATCAACTTCGAGACGGACAAATATGAACTCAACGCTCCGGGCCGGGTCCAGGCCGATGAACTGGGCAAGGCCCTGGCCGACCCTGAACTGGCCAGGATGTCCTTTCTGATCATCGGCCATACGGACAAGCGCGGAGAAACCGCGTACAACCAGGTCCTGTCCGAGAGGCGCGCGGGTACGGTCAGAAAATATCTGTTGACGCACTACCGGATCGCGCCGGAACGACTCGAGGCCGAGGGACGGGGCGAGTCGGAACCCATCGCTTCGGGCGACACCGCGGACGACTACTTCATCAACCGCCGGGTCGAGGTCAAGATCAGGAAGGTTGGGGACGGTCCCGGGGAGGCGCGGCGACACCGGTAGCTTGTCGGTTCACTGGTGGTAATCAAGATGGGGTCCCGCTAGGACGGACCGCGGGAATGATTTTCCCGGGGCCTGTGCGCATGCCGGGCCAGCCCAAGGAGTTCGTGTCAGATGGAATGACGTAAGATCCCGGAGCTATTATCCCATGACACTATTGTCCAAAATAGATTCTCAATAAGGCCCTTAAGCAGAGAGCCCTCACGAGTGTGTGGTAAAATAGGATTGCCAGACCGACTATCAAACCACACACCAGGAGG
>Ga0180009_10005281_pt1 | contig 13892 bp, 12 predicted proteins | sample OS_PC_MetaG_FD_123537 | JGI IMG/M metagenome (GOLD analysis project Ga0180009, IMG submission 123537) | Groundwater microbial communities from the Aspo Hard Rock Laboratory (HRL) deep subsurface site, Sweden - OS_PC_MetaG | ecosystem: Environmental > Aquatic > Deep subsurface > Groundwater... | reverse complement strand
TTTATCCTTTTTGATATCCTCGGCAAGCTCCTTCATGATGCTCAGGACATTCTTACCTCTTTCCTTCGCGATCTTGTGGGCATCATTAACGATTTTTACCGCCTGTTGCTGCAATTGGGAGACGGGAGGAATCGGAATATTCATTTTCTGATGCTGCCATATCAGATATTTCATGGCCATCTTCTCCTGCTGCTGCCTGAAAAAACCCATATCCCCCTCCGTTTATCTATTAACCATTATATAATGAGATACCTTCTTTTGAGTCTTTAACTCCGGCGCGAATCATGGAGTGATGAAGTATAGGAGTAATGGAGAAAATACCCAAAAATCCAACACCCCAGAAACTTATAATTTCTTTACTCTCAACATATTCGTGGTCCCCTCCACCCAGGCAGGATGACCGGAAGTTATTACCACCGTATCGTTCTTTTGAACCAGACCGGTTTCCAGTGCAGAGAGAGCAGCATTTTCTATCCTTTCATCGGTGTCTTTTGCCTCGTTTACCAGGCTGGGCATACAACCCCAATACAGACATAGCCGGCGAATTGTGGTTTCATCCGGAGACAAAGCGATGAGTTTGGGTCTCGGTTTGTAACGGGATATCTGCATGGCGGTATGACCCGAACGCGTGGTTGCCACAATGGCAGCAGCCTCGAGATGATCGGCCAGTACACAGGAGGCATGGGCAACAGATTCGGAAACCTCTTTTTGCGGTACAAGCCTCAAATACTTTTCGTGGGGATACCTCTTCTCAGCACTTTCAGCAATCCGCACCATATATTGAACCGCTTCCACAGGATAACTCCCCATTGCGGTTTCCTCTGAAAGCATCACGGCATCTGCGCCGTCCATCACACCGTTTGCCACATCCGTTGCCTCGGCCCGGGTGGGTCTAGGGGCATTAACCATGGATCGAAGCATTTGGGTGGCGATAATCACCGGTTTCCCGGAAGCATTGGCTTTATTCACCAGCATGGTTTGAATACCCGGAACGTCTTCCAGGGGAATTTCAACACCCAAATCCCCACGGGCGACCATAATACCGTCGGATACGGTAATGATATCATCAATGTTGTCCAATGCTTCGTGCTTTTCTATTTTGGCAATCACCGGTATGGTCTTTTTTTCCTTTTCGATAAGATGTTTGACTTTCAGTATGTCTTCCGCTGTTCTCACAAAAGACAACGCAATATAGTCCACGTTATTGATCAGGCCGAATTGAAGATCTTTCCTGTCTTTTTCCGTCAACGCATCGGCGGTTATGGTCCCTGAGGGAAGGTTGATGCCTTTATGGGAAGTCAAGACACCACCGGTGATAACCTTGCAGTGGATTTCTGTCGGCGATGTGTGATCTACGGTAAGCTCCAATAATCCGTCGGCTAAAAGGATAATGTCTCCGGTTTTAACTTCCAGGGGAAGATTTTTGTAGGAAACGGACACTCGATCCTCCGAGCCCTCACCATCCAGATTCGTGAGGATAAAAGATTGACCGGGTTCGAGCCGGATACCCGATTCCGCTACCTTTCCCACTCGAATTTTCGGGCCGCACAGATCTTGCAGGATGGCAACAGGTCGACCGATTTCACCGGATATGGATCGTATGGCGTTAATTTTCTCTTTGTGCTCCTCATGGGTGCCGTGGGAAAAATTGAGCCTGGCCACATTCATTCCGGTGGTGATCAGTCTGCGAATCATTTCCGGAGATTCGCTTGAAGGCCCGATGGTACATACGATTTTTGTCTTCGGCATGTATTCTATCTCTCTATATTAAAACTGTTTTCATGTCTTCACCACTGCCGCAAATCTTGAATAGCGCCGATTCGAGAATAAGTTTGGCATTCTGGCCGGTGGATTTCAGTTTAACATCCGCATCGTGAAGATGATGGAACGCTTCGACGATTTCCTGCTCGGTGTATGATTCAGCATGCTGGAGGGTTTTATAAACCGGAAAGGGGCTTCCAGACGATCTTGCCAGTAGAAGATCGGTTGAGGCCTTCTTTTTTTGCTTTTTGGGCTGTTTTTCATCGCTCCCAGAATCTTTGTTGAGCATGTCTTCCCATTCGTTAAGTCGCTCCAGAAGCTTCTGATCATAAGCCTTGATATGGGGAAACACATTATTTCTGAATTGGGGAAACTGCATACCCGGAATCCATGAATCGGCAAAGTCGCTTTCCAGAAAACCCCTTGCAACCAACAGCCTTCGCATTTGATTGGTAATGGCGGAAAGAACCTGCAGCGGGTGATAATTGTCGGATAGCAGGGAGTCGAGAAAGAAAAGAGAATTTTGAAGATTCCGCTCGCCCAAAGCGCTGGTGAGTTCGTATATTGGATCCTGCTTGGTGCGCTTTAATACGGCTTCGACATCTTCAATGGTAATTTTCTTCCGTTCCCCGATGTAGTCCACCAGTTTTTCCATATTGTTGCAAAATGTTCGTATGTCAAATCCGGTCATCTCCGCTGCGGCAAAAAAAGCGTCTTTTTCAATGGTCTTTCCGCTTCTTGAAAGGATCCCCCCTGTTTCCTCCCTCAAAACCGCTTCCTGGGCAATCCGATCATCCCTGCGATCCCCTTTTGGCACCGAACAATCGATAACCAATCCGGATTTCTGAATGGTCTTGAACAATTTGCGCCGTTTATCAACAAAATCGGTGGTTATGATAAGATGGTTTCCTTTTGGAAAGCCCTTGTGGACGGCTTCATCAAGGATATCGGACTGATCCCCGCCGGACGGAATGGCAAGTTCATGATCCTTGCAGTACTGATTAATCTCGTCCAGCCATTTGCCGTCATCCAAAACATCCGCCGCAACAATCCGTGCTTTTTCCGCGCTTCCGAATTCATCGTATGAGAGATTAAGCCGGCTCAGTGCATTCACATAAAAATTTGCCGCACCCTTCAGATCGTCATCATAGAAATCCTCTTTGGCTTTCTCGAACAATTTGGCATAATCCTGCTTTGAGTAAAAAATCCTCGTCTCAAGAAAAGCAATGACTTTCGTACCGGAAAGTAGAGAGAAAGTATTCATTCGTTCGATGACCCTTTGAATGTTGTCATCGGTTCCATCCATGGGATCGTAATTAAAGCCGCGTTCAGACAAAGGCAGTAACGCATCCAGCAGGGCATTGAAGGCTGTCTTAAAAAGAGACTCCTCACCGAAAATGAGATAAACGGGGAAGAAATCTTTTCCTTGCGGTTTTTTAAGGTATTCTTCTAATGCTTTGTAGTTAGTCTCTGGCATCGGACAAGAACGAAAATTGAATATGGACTGTTGAATGTCTTTTGTGCATTACTCCAATATTCCGGTACTCCGGCATTCCAAGTTTTATTCCGGCAACTTCTTAAAGACAAGATGATAGACGAAAATGATCATGCCGATGGATACGGCGCTGTCTGCAACATTAAAGGCAGGCCAGTGAAGATCGCCAATATGGAAATCCAGAAAATCCACCACCTTCCCCATCCGGATCCTGTCAATCAGGTTTCCCAACGCTCCGCCAATGACAAGCGCAAACCCGGTCGAGAGCAGAACAAACGATTTGGGTGTTTTATTATAAAAATATAAAACCAAACCGATGGCCAGTGAGGATGCAAAGAGGAACACAAAGCGCTGTATGGAAGAGCTGTTAGCCGCTAAAAATCCGAATGCTCCCCCCGGATTATGAATGTGAGTCAGGTTAAAAAATCCCGGGATGATTTTGATGGAGTGAAACAAGGGTAATGAATCCAGAACAATTAGCTTTGTGATCTGATCGAGAACCACAATCAGCCCGGCGATAAATATGAGACGCAGGTATTTGTCTTTTTCGAAACTTAATATTTGAAATTTGAAACTTGCGTTCATCATTGATTGTTTGCCCAATTATCATTAAATATTTCGTGAATGTGAGTGACACTCCGCATTAATCGAGCATCGAGTATTATCCGTCAATCTTTATCTCTTCAAGCGCTTTTAAACAGCGGTTGCATACGGTCGGCTGTTCGGTGTTCGATCCCACTGTCCGATCATAAACCCAGCAGCGCTCACATTTTTCACCGTCAGCTTTTTTTACTTGAATAGAGAGTCCCTCCAAGGTTTCACTTTGATAAGCACCGGTGGATGCCCCGCCTTTCTTCAGCACAGCACCGGATACAATCAACAGGGATCGAAAGTCCTTTTCGTACGGATAAATGTCATCATACAGCGAATCCGGAACAAATATGGTCACATCTGCATCCAGTGAATGGCCGATCTGTTTCCGTGCTCTGGCGCCTTCAAGGGCCTTTAACGCCTCGTCACGAACCCCGACAATTCTTTTCCATTTCTTGGCAAGTTCCGGATCCTTGTAAGACTCCTTGACTTCAGGAAGCAGCAATAGGTGAATGCTTGCGGCTTTATCATTGATCTGCGGCATGTACTGCCATATCTCTTCGGCGGTAAAAGGCAGGATCGGCGCCATCAATTTTACAATGGCATCGAGCACGATATGAATCGCGGTCTGTGCACTTCTTCTGTCGGTCGATTCCGTGGGTGAAGTATATAGCCGATCTTTCAGGATATCCAGGTAGAAGGCGGAAAGATCCAGTGTACAAAAGTTGTGCAGCGAGTGATAAATCATATGATGTTCGTATAAATCGTAGGCTTTCAGGTTCTTTTCAATCAACTCCTGGAGGGTGTGCAGGATATACCGATCGAGTTCGAGCATCGACTCGTAGGGCACGGCATCGGTTTCCGGGCTAAAATCCGACAAATTACCCAGCATGAATCGACAGGTGTTCCGAATCCGGCGGTAGGCATCACTCAGCTGCTTAAGGATATTGTCTGAAATCCGGATATCATCACGGTAATCCGACGCACAAACCCAGAGTCTGAGTATTTCGGCCCCGTATTTATCAATGACCTCTTTAGGGGCAATGACGTTTCCGACGGATTTGGACATCTTCTTGCCTTCTTCATCCACCACAAAACCATGAGTCAGAACCGCATCATACGGCGCCTGGTTCCTGGTACCTACGGCCGTAAGCAGTGAACTGTGAAACCAGCCTCTGTGCTGGTCACTCCCTTCGAGGTAGAGATCGGCCGGCCATTTCAGATAATCCCTCGATTCGAGTACGGCCGCATGGCTCACCCCCGAGTCGAACCAGACATCGAGGATATCGGTTTCTTTTCTGAATTTCTTGCTTCCGCACTCCGGGCAAACCATATCTTCCGGAAGCAAGTCTTTTGCCTCTTTCTCATACCAGATGTCGGCACCGTGTTCCTCAAACAAATCGCAAACATGATCGATGGTCTGCTGGTTGAACACCAGGGCCTGGCATTCATCGCAGTAAAAAGCGATAATCGGTACCCCCCAGGATCGCTGCCTGGAAACACACCAGTCCGGTCTGTTCTCGATCATGCCGTAAATCCGCTCTCTTCCCCAGTGCGGAACCCATTGAACGCGATCGATTTCCTCTAGGGCCTTTTTCCTCAGCCCTGTTTTCTCCATGGAAATAAACCATTGGGGAGTGGCGCGGAAAATCACCGGCTCCTTGCACCGCCAACAATGGGGATAGGAGTGATTCATGGACTCGGATGCCAATAAGGCACCGTTCTCATCTAATTTGGCGTTAATGTTGTCATTGGCATCAAAGACAAACTGGCCGTGGAAATAGTCCACATCCTCTGTGAAGCGTCCGCTGTCGTCCACCGGTGAATAGACGTCCAGCCCATACTGAAGGGCCACATCGTAGTCTTCTCGACCGTGTCCGGGAGCCGTATGAACACAACCGGTACCGGCTTCCAATGTCACGTGATTGCCGAGGATGATGATGGAATCTCTCTCGTAGAACGGATGACGGCATCGTTTGTTCTCGATGCTTTTGGCATCAATGTCGGCAATGATCTTGTGATTCTCGATTCCGAATTTACTCATGCAGTGAGCAACCAACTCCCGGGCAAGAATATAGACCTCTCCGTTATCCGCCTCTGCCGCCACGTATTCGAAATTCGGATGAAGCGTCACCGCAAGATTTGCAGGGATGGTCCAAGGCGTTGTGGTCCAGATAACTGCAAAAACATTTTTGCCGGCAAGTTCGGGGTATTCATTGCCTAAATCGTCGATGAATGGAAACTTGACAAAAATGGACGGTGTCGATGCATCGTGGTATTCAATTTCAGCCTCTGCAAGGGCGGTTTGACACGTGTTGCACCAATAAATCGGTTTTTTGCTTCGGAATAGACTTCCATCCAACGCAAACTTCCCGCATTCTCTGGCAATGATCGCCTCATATCGGTAATTCATGGTCAGGTAGGGATTTTCCCACTCGCCCATGACACCCAGCCGTTTGAATTCATCGCGCTGAATATCGATGTATTTCTCTGCATAGGATCGGCATAGTTTTCGGATATCCAACTGGCTCATGCTGTTCTTTTTAGGACCGATCTCCTTGTCCACATTGTGTTCAATGGGGAGGCCGTGACAATCCCATCCAGGAACATAGATTGAATCAAAACCGGCCATCTGTCTGGATCGAACAATAACATCCTTTAAGATCTTGTTTAATGCAGTGCCGATATGAATATTACCGTTGGCATACGGAGGACCATCGTGAAGAACAAATCGTTTAAGACCCTTAGAGGCTTCTCGTATCCGATTGTGCAGCTGCAGCTCTTCCCATTGCTTGAGTTGTTCGGGCTCTTTTTGAGCCAAATTCGCCTTCATGGGAAATTTTGTCCTCGGCAGGTTCAGGGTGTTCTTGTAGTCCATTTACATCCTCCAGAACTGAATATTATCTTAAAAATCGAAATCTTAGCCTCAAAACCAAAACCTGTCAAGCAAATACAAGCCGCCAAAATCCCCAGCTTTTTCATAAAACTAATAATAAATTAGCCGCCCGCTCACATAGTTCGCTCGACCCACACGGACCCACACGGATATTTTCCTGAAAGGCATGCATCTTTTTGCATAGGCACCGTCGCCCAGGCAAAATTGTCAGCGCACGTCTGCGCGGGTCTGCAGCTAAATAAAAATGGGGTTCACAGTTTTAATCTGGAAACAGGCAATCACACAAAATCAAGTCGGTTTTATCGTCTTGAAATTATTTATAATTCCTGGTAGATATTTTTTATGATGCAAATTCTGAATAACAAGAAATATCTCTCACTGATGGTGTCGGGCATTATACTGGTTCTTGCTGCCGGGATCTTCTTATTATTTGATAACCAAGAAGAGGAAATTACCCCGGTCATTCCATCAGGATCGCCCGGCGGGTTCACTTTTTTAGAGTTGGGTGCGACCACCCGGTTTACGCAGGAAATTCGCGAAAGCCTTGAAGCACAACTCGGATCCGATGTTCTGGAAACAAACACCATAATCGATCTATCCGTGAACTATAACGGATTCCTAAAGGAATTCTTCCCGGATATCCACCGATTAAACATTGAACTGAATGATTCGTCAGGCGCAAGAATCGAACACAACACCATCAAGTTAACCTACCGGTATGCACAGCGGAAGAATACGCCGTTTTATTATGTGGAGTTGGTTTTCTCAAATTACGCCAAACGGCCCCTATATATTAAGATAAAATCAAAGAAGGAAGGGGCGGAAATAATCGATATATTTAATGGAAAATACGGAGAGGCAAAGAAAATCGACTGGGCCGGCGAAAAAGGGTCTGCTCTTTACTGGAAAGAAAATAACGACATATTGCTGGTTTCAAAATTGAAAGATCGTTTTGGTTTCTCTGAATACCATATCACCATGTATTTTGTTGAAAACATCAATCAACTGATTTCACTGGAACATAAAATAAAAACAGAACTGGAAGAGTCCAAAAAGAAAGCCGGAAAAACTGCTTTTTGAGAAATGGGGCGGAAGGAAAAAAGATTTTCCTCCTGCCCCAAAGAATCATGCCTTTTTTTCACCCATCGTGCCGGGAGCCCTCACCATTAAAACCGGGATGCCGGAACCACGGAGGATTCGGTCGGCAATACTTCCCCTCACCCATCGGCTCACACCGGAACGCCCATGTGTTGCAATAAGAATCATATCGATATGATTGGCTTCGGCGTAATCGATAAGGCTTTCCGCCACTGTTCCAACAATAACCTCTGTTTGGAATTCTACTCCATCATGCTTTAGTCGACCTACCACCTGGTCGAGATAATTTTTTGCAGAAGCTTTTTTTTCTTCTTCAATTCTCTTGGTGTTTTCTTCAATTACTGTAAAATCCACTTCTCCGGTGGCATATGCCCCGCGCGAGATCATCGGTTCAGGTTTCACAGCCCTTACAAATATGATTGTATTCACCTGGCAGCTTGCAATAAATCCTTCCACATGAGGGAGAACGCATTCTGCCAGCTCCGAACCATCCAATGGAACCATAATCTTTTTATACATATCCCCTCCTCTATTTTTTAATCGTGTCTATGAGATGATGCCGATTAAAATTCCATTGCAACCATCTTTTTTCTTATCCCGGTGGTTTCCGCTCCCGACAGATCAGTGAAACATCAGTCAGGAGCATCACGCACATACTTTAAGAACTTTCTCCATGCGGATTCTCCCCGGGCCTTGGTAAAACATCGAATATCAAAGCAAATTCAACAGGAATGGTTATCAATTGCGGCCAGCAGAACTTGAATGATCTATCGCGATATGAAATCCAGGTTGGACACGAATTAGAGAATCAATGATCGCATTATAGAAAAAAAAGTTCGAAATGTCAAAAATATTTGTCGAACGTGGACCCGCCTGCCTCTTCTATGATAGGGCATCGGGCTGCACTAACGCATCGGCAACCATAGAGGATAGAAATCGCACACGAACATCCATTTTGTAATGGTCATTGAGGTTGCTGAGCTGGGTATGGCAATTTTCACAGGCTGTGGACAGAATTTTAGCCCCCGTGTCATTTACCTGCTCTGCTTTTACCTTAGCCGATTTCATCCTGAAATCCAGGGTTTCATCCCCCAGTGCCACAAGTCCTCCCCCGCCGCCGCAGCACCAGTTGTATTTTGGATCCGGAGACATTTCACGATAGTCATCGGCAAGGCTGTTCAGAATATAGCGAGCTTCATATATTACGCCGGCATTTCTGGCGATCTGGCAGGGATCGTGATAGGTGACGGGGTCTTTGAAAGCAAACCTATCGAGCTGAATCCTTCCCTCTTTGATGTATCTGGCATGAACTTCCGTGACCGATGATACCGCAAACGGTTGTTTACCGGACAGTTGTTTCATCACCCGATACGCGGTGCCGCATTCACAGATGCATACTTCTTTGACTTTCAGGCGTCTGGCCTCGTTGACGATACGGTCCAGAATCAGTTTTGTCTTTGTGGGATCCCCCACGAATGCACCGAAGTTTACAGCCTCGAAAAAGGAGAGTGTCCAATTTTCTTTTGCTGCATTGAAGACAGCCGCAGCCGGAATAATGGAATGCGCTCCAGCCAAAGCGACATAGAGCAGGCTTGCCCCTTCCACATCCACGGGGATGGTGGTCTCCCCGGCCTCTGTTTTCCATTTTTTGACCACCTCTTCTTCGAGCCTTTTTACACCCTGCATGAAGGATGTTTTTAGAAGATCGATCGACCTTCCCTTCTCTATGGAGGTGTCTGCCAGAAGCGTCAGGATTTCCGGCTCTGAATTTGCCCCGACAAGAAGCAGCTTGGCTATAGACATGAGCATCTGGGTGTCGATTCCATGAGGGCAGTATACCATGCACCGGCGACACCCCGTACAGGAATAGGCAGCTTCATAAAGTTCCTCTAAGGCGACATCGCCGAGCTCTTTAGATTCACCCATCCATGGCCATATGCGGCCCTGCTTCTTGAAATACCTTTTATACAATCGCCGGACGATTTCGGCCCGGTAGGCTGCTATATATTTCACCTGGGGCATGGACTCGTGAACATGGCAGGCATGGGTACACATGCCGCACCGGGAACACGTTTCCAGATAGAACTTCATGGCCTGGTTGAGTTTGCTATTAAAGAGCCTAAGCAGTTCTTCTCGGGTGTTCTGATCCATTATATTTAACCTCTATATTTAACCTCTTCTTAATTTATTCATGGCCAATGAAAAAAATGAATGCATGATTTTTGAAAACGGAAAGAACATCAGAAACAGATTGGCAAAGAAAACATGCAGTATCAGCATAAATGAATGCCCGGATTCGGTTGCGGCATCCGGCAGATCCGGTTTCAGATAGAGCAAGCTTGAAAGATATTGCCGGTAATCCTCCACTGCAAATCCCCCGTATCCATACCAGGTTCTGGCCCAATCCATTTCGCTGCCGAAAACAACCGTTAGAAACAGCAATAAAATCAGATAAAAATCCTCCGGAACGGACAGTTCCCGGACTGGAGATCGAAACCGACGGAAAAGAAAGAATAGGAGAGCAATGGAGAGAATCAGGCCCACATATCCGCCGCCCAAAAATACTTCATGTTCGATGATTTGCAGAATCCTGTAATCGTCGATCAGCTCGAAATGACCGATAATAAGAAGGAAAAAGCAGATGTGAAAAAGCATGAGAAATACCCAATGTACAGGATAATGTCGCCGGACCGTGGGGAAAAGAAACGTATCGTTCAGGGTCCAAAGCCATTTGGGCTTTTGTTCAGGATATATCTGAAGGGTCGTGGAGTGCTTCGGTGCCCGCCAGACTTTCATAATTCTCATGGCCGTGCCCAAAATGAATATACCGAAAGCAGCATATACCATGGGCACCAAAATGATATAGATGATCGTATCCAAAGTAACCTCCCTTGGATCAAGTCCCGGATGTCCTCATGCAGAGGGCATCCCATGTCTATTCAGGCAGTTCTTTTAATGAAGAATTTTATGACGTCGCCATCCTGTTCGGTTTTCAGGATTTCATTTCCGCTGGTTCTGGCCCAAGCCGGAAAATCGGTTAAAGAACCGGGATCCGTCGAATGCGCCTCCACCACTTGACCGATCTCGACCTCCTTAATGCCCTTGCTGATTTTAACCACCGGCATGGGACACGGCATTCCTCTAAGATCCATTACCTTGTCCGCTTTAATTTCTTCACTCATCACACACCTCCGTTAATTATTCATTCTGATCGTCTTATTGTTGTTTATATCCTCTTCAAATTCAAAGTCTATAAGTTCTTAACTGTTTGATTCGGTTGGAGTATTGGAGTGTTGGAGTATTGGATTTTATTTTTCCCAGTACTCCATTATTCCACTATTCCATTATTCCGATTCACCTTCAGTGAATCAAATGAATAGCTGAATCTTGCTGTTCTGTGCCTCCTCCAAAAAAGTGGCGACGCCGGCAAAACCCATGTGCTTGTATTCGATCATCTCTTCCCGTTTGAATCCCATGAGATCCATGGACATTTCGCAAATATAGATCCGAACACCAAGTTCTTCGGCCATCTCAAGCATCTGCTCCAGTGACGCGACGTTTTTCTTTTTCATCAAAGACTTCATCATGGCCGTTCCCATGCCGGCCATGTTCATCTTTGACAGCTTAACCGCACCGGTTCCTTTGGGAAGCATGGCACCGAACATTTTACCCATTAAATCTTTTCCGCCGGCGCTCTTATTGCGATCTCTCAGGACCGGCGTTCCCCAGAAGGTAAAAAACATCACCACATCCATCCCCATGGCAACGGCTCCGGTGGCAATGACAAAAGACGCCAGGACTTTATCCAGATCTCCGCTGAACACGATCATGGATAGTTTGTTGTCCGGCGTTTTGTTTTTCAACGCATCGATTTGTGCCTGGAATTCTTCGAATTTTTCTTGCATGGCTTCCATAAAATCCTCCTATAGTATATAATGATAACGTTATTTATTCTTTTATTTCAGCATATTGAATATATTTTTTGTTTAATTTGTACATATTATGAACTTTAAGATAAAAAATAGACCTAAATCATAAGCTCTTTTACGGAATCCATGGATGCTTTAAGAAAATCGAGATTTAACAGAAGGGTCTTTCTTTGTTCGGGCGCCATCTGCTTTAAAACCTGGTAATGTATATCTTCTGAAAACCCTTTAATCTCATTCAATTTCTTCTGTCCCCCGGGAGTTAAGCTCAGCAGGCTGACGCGGAAATCTTCCGGGTCCTTAATTCGCTGAATCAAGTCCTTTTTTACCAAACCTTCGACAATCTTGGATATGCGGCTCTTCACCACATTCATTTTTTGGGAAATGCTTCGGGATGTCAAGTACCGTTCATTGTCAAACAACATCAGGCACCGAAGCTCCGCATCTGGAAGTTCGAAACGCTCGCTCTGGTATTGCAGCCGCTCCTGACAGCACTGAAACAGCCTTGCAATAAGTTCCTGAAACTGCCGGAGTTGATTGGCAGAAACCTCATGAGTATCATTCGTCAATTCATTCATAGTGTGAACTATATTGTATTTATATAGAGCATGTCAATAGGTTTTTATAAAAATAGATGGGACAGCACATGGGAGAACGGATCTAAAAATTGACCGGGGAAGAAATCGTGATTATAGAATGTGACATTCACGATTTAAATAGAACGCAGATTTACGCAAATATCGTTACATTAAAAATTGGAAATCCGATCCCGGGCAAACCGGAAAAAACAAATTACAAATCCCAAATAACAAACAAAACCCAATGACCAAAAACACAAATTCAAAACAAAGATTTGGTATTGATCTGTAGGATTATTAAGTTTCGGTCATTGAAATTTTGAATTTATTTGGAATTTGGTGCTTGTGTATTGTTTTTTGCCAGGAAAAGCATAAAAATGTTTTCCAATGTGTTAATCTCTGTTCATTGGGTATCGTGATGAAACACGAACTTTCAGATGCCGATCTGAACACCTATGCAAGGCAGGTTGTTCTTGCAGATATCGGGTATGACGGTCAGCTGAAGCTGAGAAACGCAACGGCGTGCATTATCGGATTGGGGGGGTTGGGGTCTCAAATCGCACCTCGGCTGGTGGGCATGGGCATCGGGCAGCTTCGCATCGTTGACCGAGACATCGTCTCACGATCGGATCTGCATCGACAGAATCTATACGATGTGGATGCAATCGGAGCACCGAAAGTTGAAGTGGCTGTACATAAATTGAGTCGTCTCAATCCGGATGTGGAATTGGTACCCTACCCTGAAACCTTCAACGCGACGAATGCGGAAGCAATACTGAAAGGGGTGGATGTTGTTCTGGATGGTCTGGATAGACCTGAACCGAGATATATCGTGAACTGGATGTCCAATAAACTGAAAATTCCCTACGTGTTCGGGGCGGCCATCGAAGCATACGGAAACGTGTCCACCCTGGTGCCCGGCCAAACCTTCTGCATCGAATGTTTCATGCCTGGATTGACAGAAGACGATCTCCCCAAATGCGGTGTTGTCGGTGTTCATCCCTCCGTATTGGGTATCATCACCTCGGTGCAAGTTAGCGAGGCTGTGCGACTCATAACCGGTCAAGAACCGAAACTGTTGAACAAGTTGCTGTACGTCGATCTTCGAGAGATGGCTTTTGAAACATTGAATCTATCTGCTGACGAAAGCTGCAAAATGTGTGGAATTGACTCAGATCTATCCGTTCAGCCCATCGCCGACACGTTTATTGAAGAAACCTGCGCCAGAGACGGTCAGAGAAACTTTGTCATTTCTCCAAAAAAGAGGATCGACCTCAGTCTTGAAAATCTAAAAGAACTGCTGACGACTAAAAGCTATCCGGTAAAAATATCAGGCAAGTTGGGAATAACATTTGACCAATCACCCGATGTTACCATCTGCATCTTAAAAAGCGGTGTGATGATCGCTCAAATTCCGCCGCGGTTGGAAGCGCATTCGAAAGACGACATACTGAATATTTACAAATCGATTATCGTGGATGGTTTGGGACTGCCATCATCTATTTTACCTTAAGATTATCCTCTCGCCTCTTGCTCTTATCCTGATT
>Ga0180009_10005280_pt1 | contig 13892 bp, 13 predicted proteins | sample OS_PC_MetaG_FD_123537 | JGI IMG/M metagenome (GOLD analysis project Ga0180009, IMG submission 123537) | Groundwater microbial communities from the Aspo Hard Rock Laboratory (HRL) deep subsurface site, Sweden - OS_PC_MetaG | ecosystem: Environmental > Aquatic > Deep subsurface > Groundwater... | reverse complement strand
GAACTGTCCCACATTGGCCAGTCAGAGGATCTGGTCGCGTTCAGTGCTGCCATTCCTCCCTTCTCCAACCGGTTGCATCATATCAGTATTAATGTCACCGGAGATACCGACGAGGAGATGGAGTTCAAACGACATCTGCTTTTCGACGGCAAACTGGCGGAGTATATCAGCAAAGGGGTCGGCGGTCTGGTGGGAGTGGCCCAGGATATTCAGAAACCGGCCATCAGTAAATCCGCAGACTGGAAAAAGGGGGGCGGTTTTGAATATGTCGGTTCTATTGTACCGGTTTCATTCTACCCCGAATGTTACCGACATGGCGCAGAAATCTCCACCCGGCACAATATCCCCTATACCGTTTTGGGACGCATGATCGGCTGCTCGCATGGGATGATGTTCTCCTGGAGCTTTGCTTTCAACCGGGCAGATCCAGATTCCGTCAGACACGCCAGAGAGGCCTTGCATGAAACCGATCAGCTGGTTATCGATTTGAAGGGCACGATCTGGAAACCGGCGGTATTCGGACAATCACTGATGATGGATCGCATGGATCCCAATACACTGCAGATGATGAAGAAGGTCAAGCAGATGCTGGATCCTCAAGGTATCATGAACCCGGGAAATTGGGAGGTACGCTGATGGCACTCATGGAATATAAATACGACGATATGATTCACCGCTGTTTTCGCTGCGGTTACTGTAAATTCCCCACCGACTGGGGAGATGTGACAAACTGCCCGGCCTATGCCCGATATCGGATGGAGAGCTATTCCACCGGCGGCAGGCTCTGGCTGATCAGAGCCTGGGTGAACGGGGAACTGGAGTGGAGCGAAAACCTGGCCAAAATAATTTATGCCTGTACCGGTTGCAAAAACTGCGAGGAAAAATGTCCCCTCAGCTTCAGCAGTGAACTGGTCAATATGGTGGTTGCAGCCCGCACCAATATGGTAGAGCAGGGTCTGTTGCCGGTTTCGGTCAAAGGTTTTCTCAACAATGTCCAGTTACATGGCAATCCCTACGGAATCTCTGCAAAAAAGAGAGGGGACTGGACCGGGGAGTTGAAATTGGAGGCCTACAACGGTCAAGAATACCTCTTTTATGTAGGGTGCGAAGGCTCCTTTGACAGCCGGGCACAGGAGACCGCCAGGACTCTGGCTTCGCTGTTGCAGAAAGCCGGTATCTCTTTCGGCATTCTGGGACCCCTGGAGAAATCCGATGGGAATGAAGTCGAAATGCTCGGAGAAGATGGTCTCTTTGAATTGCTGGTTGAAAACAATATTCATCTGTTCAATGAACGGCATGTCCAAAAGATCATCACCCTTTCCCCCCACTCTTACAATAGCTTCAAAAACCGGTATCCGGATTTTGGCGGTAACTACGAGGTATTTCACTACACTCAGATACTTCACGATCTGATTGAACAGGGGAGCCTGCAAAGTCAGCGGGAGACTAAAAGCCGCATCTGTTTTCACGATCCCTGTTTTCTTGGCCGCTGGAACCAGGAATATAAAGCCCCGAGGGAAGTGCTGAAATCGTTGGACGGTATTCAGCTGCTGGAAATGGGACGAAACAAGAAGGGGGCACTCTGTTGTGGCGGCGGTGGCGGGAACTTCTATACCGATTTCCTGGGGGGCAGCGAAGACAGCCCGTCCAGAATCAGAGTCCGGGAAGCGGTGGCGACCGGAGCCAACATCCTGGCCGTAGCGTGCCCCAACTGCCTGACCATGCTGGAAGACGCCGTAAAAGCCGAAGGACTTGAGGACGAGTTGGTGGTCAAAGATATTGCCGAGATTGTCCATGCAGCAACCTGATACAGGTCCCATTCGCAACAGCTTTGAAAAAATTAGCGACACCCATTTATACTTCAGTTTATTTTACAGAAAATTATAATTTATTGAAATTTTTTATGTTTAAATAAATAACAGGCCATAGTTTTCCCACGTTCACGACACACAGGAAAAATATTAGCGACTTCTTCTTTGTGAGTGACCTGTTTTATGGTAAGAAGATGACAATTCATTTTATTTTGAACCCTTAAAAGGGAATTGTTGTGATTCAGTCCTTAAACAGGGGATTTTGAAAAACCCGGATAAGCATGTTTTTTTTATTTGAAGGGTGGATTCTTGATAAAAGGGTAACTATGGCAAAACTAAAAAAATATGAGAAGGTTGACAACTATCTGCGGAAACTGAAGGAGCAGGGCGATATGACCGCCCGGGATCTGATGAAGCTTCATTTTAAGGATCTGGTGGACCTTCCGGAGTTTGAAGGAATCGGTGATCGCACCATCAGCAATGTCCTGAAGAATCTTAAGAAAGAGCTGGGGGTTCTGCCCAAGACAGACACCATTTCAAAACGGCAACGGGTCCGGGAATACCTGGATCGACAGCTTCAGTCGGGTGAGATGAGCGGCGATCAGATGCTGGAACTGCACTACCAGGATCTGATGGAACGAGAGGCTCTGAAAGGCATCGGAAAAACAACCATCAGTTGTGCGTTAAGCACCTACAAAAAGAATTATGAAAAACAGGTGTTTGAGAGCAATATTCTGAATTTCCTGGATCAGAAAAAAACTGCAGAAACATCCGATGTCGATATGGAAGCAGACGTTCATGAAGAGGAAGAGCTGGTCTTCTCCCAGAATGATCTCTCTGTGCTGCGGCAGATGGTGAAGCAGTTCCAGGGAAGCTTTCTCTATTCGTCCGAAAGCCAGAATATGGAACTGAGAGAGCTTAAGCTGGCACTGCGTTTTTCAGGAATCGACTGTCAACGGATTCTTGAGCTCTATTGGAAAAGCAGAAAAAAGCCGGTTTTCCCGATACACCATCTGGTTCAAAGCCATGGCAGTGAAAATCTGGTTCAAAGCCAGAGCGAGGAAAAGTATGCTCTGAAGAGCGGTTAAACTGGTGGCCATCATCGAATCTTTTTGAAGGACCAGCGGTTTTCAGCCGGTGGTCCTTCAGGTCTGACTTCTTCAAAGCGACGATTCAACGGTGTTTACCCTTCAACAATAGCCACGCAGCGCACCCATCCAGCCGAAGCCCCCTTTATTTTAACAGGAAAACAGGAAACTTTGAAACCGAATGGTCTGGGTAATTTTTCGAGGTTGGCGAGTTTTTCCATGTGGCAGTAGCCGTTTTCAATTCCGGCAAAATGGGCTTCCCAGATGATACTTGGATCACCATTTTTTTGAAATTCTTCCGCCAGATAGGGTAAGGGACGATCCCAGGACCAGGCATCAATCCCGACCACCTTGACACCCTGTTCCATAAGATAAAGGGTCGATTCCCGGGTCATTCCCGCCCCTTTGAACAGGTACTCCGGTTTTCCCCAGAAACGATCCGCACCGACCCTGACCAGAACGATATCTTTGGGTTTGATTTGATATCCGATTCGTTCCAGTTCCGTTTTGACATCACTGGAAGAGATCCTTTCTCCATCTTTTTTATGGCTGAAATCCAGCAGAACACCGTCATTAAAACACCAGTCGAGGGGGATCTCGTCGATGGTTAATGCCCGCTTTCCCTTATCCATGGTAGGGTGGTAGTGGTACGGTGCATCCAGATGGGTCCCGGAATGTGTGGTCAGGGTGATCTCTTCCACCGCCCAGCCCAGTCCACCGGGCAATTGCTCTTTTTTGATACCAGGAAAGAATTCCAGCATCTGTTCAGCCCCCATTTTATGATCATTATAAGTGATCTGGGGGATCATACTGGGCGGATCACTGGGCAGACCGTCTTCAATGCTGATATTGAGATCGATAAATGTGGTTTGTCCCATCGGCACTCCTTCATATTTTGGTTTTAAATTCAGGAAAAGGTTTTTCATTCAGTCTAATTTTCTTACTTCAAAAGGTAAAGGGGGTAATTTCCTTGATATTGTGAAAAAATTTGAAGATCTCTGACTTTTTAGTGCGGTTTTTGCATTTAGGATGATGACAAGCTGTCAGACTGTATCACAAGGACAGATTGAGCGGGAGTCAGGTGAAAACAATGCCGGTCCATGGCTTGCACAACGCATGGAAAGCTTTGAACACAAGCCCGGGGACAGGCACACATCCATATTTTTGAGATTAAAAACGGAGATGGAAATGCGATTGGTAAAGCAGGTATTCTTGGCAGTGTTTATGACAATCACCCTTGCTGGAGCAGCCATTGCGCAAGAAGAGGTTCCCAGAATTTCGCTGACCTTTTCGGAGCAGTGCAACAATTTTTTGCGACATTATTGTGTATCAGGAAACCATCAGCGCGCAGTCGATAACAGGCTGCTGGCTATGAAGGAAAGAGGTGTGACCATCACCGTAAAAATGATCAAGCGAACCGCCCGCACAACACCATCAGGCGCATTTGTTCCTCCTTCTCCCCAGGAGGAATAAACCATCTTGCCATTTTTTGCCGGTCATCGGAAAAAATCACCTGCCTTCATTGACGATTTTGAAAAGCGTGGGTTCAGGCCGGCATTCGGCGGTAGGTTCTCAGACCTGCAGCACTTCCAATCCCCAATTCCGCGTTCATCCGATCCTGATTCATGATCATCCGGGTTGTCTGCAGGCAGTGCCCCTGTTGTCCCGGGCCAGCACACAAAGGTAAATCCTGAAAGGCGTTTAGAGAAGAACGAATGGAGAGCCGAACGGATGAATCTATCAATGCCTCAGGGGAGGCGAACGCTGAAACCTGTTCCGCTGAAGAGAACCATCTCAGAGTTCGAAAGCCGCCATAATGTTATTCACAATCTGGATATCGTTGGATGTCATTTCCTCGAAAATGAATCCGGTATTAAAATAGTTCAGATCCTTGTCCTTGATGCACCGGATACTTTTCGCTGTCACAACGAAGGTCTCCGTTTCATCAACCTCCTCCGGGACTTCGATAGCCAGGGATAAAGAGACATCAACCGGAATGGGATTCTTGCTGATCAACAGCATTCCGCCATGAGAGATATCAGCGAGGAATCCGGTTTCGCTGTTTGAGGTGTAATCGTAAGTATTCAGATAGGAGATCAGTAGTGCTCGTTTATATTTTCTTTGCTCTGACATTTATCAATATCGAATGGATTTCAGGATTTCACCACTATCCTTCCAGGTGAACCCACAATGATATACCGATGGAATCCGGCTTATTGGGTCAACATCGTCTGCGTCGCCTGGGGTCAACAGGCAGTCCGACTTACAACGCTCACCGTCTATTGGAATTATAGCTGTCTGGAAGGATAGTTACAAGAACTTTATCCCCGTTTCTATGCTATTGCAGGCCTGATGGGACTGACTGCCAGGTTTTGAATGATTCCTTCCCTATCGCCCATTGCCCGGCAGACTGTATTTTCTGTTGAGGTCTTCCAGGATTTCATCTGCCCCGTTCAGCAGCGCCTGGATATTGATGTTTTCGGCACTGAAAACGGGGTGAATCTCCACCAGCTGCAGAATGTGACTGAGTGAATCCCGAAAGATAAGGTGTTGCTGCGGCTGGTAAAAAATCGGCAATAGATCCTTCAAGTAGATCTGCGCAGGGAGTTGCCCCGGTTGATAGCGCGTAACCGTGTTTCTTCTGCTGTTCCCATCTTCAAAAACGGTGACCATCTTTTCCTTTTTCAGGGTATCCAGGATAAAGGATAACCGTTTGCGATTCAGACCCAGCATCAGCTGGATCTGGTCAAAATCGGGCGCTTCATTTCTCTTTTCAAAACACTGACTCAAATAGACCATCACCATCAGTGCTGAAGAGAGGATTGATTCGTTGTTATACATCCCCTGCTGGTTGAGATACCCGGAATCACCGTAGTACTGATGAACAAATGACAACGACGCCCCAATGAGGACGACCAGCCAGAAGACGAAAACGTAAAGCAGGAGAACAGGTATCGTCGCCAGTGAACCGAAGAACAGATCAAACTTGGCAAAGGATTTGACATAGATACTGATCAGAAAATTACTACTCTGGATGATCACAGCCGCAGTCAGGGCACCTTTAACAGCAGCATGCAGTTTGACCGGAGCTGAGGGAATATAGAGATAAAGAACGGAAAGCCCGAAGAAAAGGATCAGGAAGGGAATCAACTGGGTAAAGACATTATCGAGCCGGGTGTTCTTCAGGACCTCGTTAATAAAAGGTAGATTCTGCAGATAGGGTGGAATGGAAAAAACCAGGACCAGTATCATGGGACCGAAAAAAATCGTCATAAAAAACGCCAGCCCATTTTTGAACCACTTTGGCTCTTTGTCCGACATCCAGATCGCATTGATGGACGAATCGACTTTTGCATAGAGAAACACCCCTGTGATAAACAGGGCCGGGAACCCGATGGCTCCGAAAACCAGCGAATCTGTTGACAATCCCTCCAGCGTATCAAATATCCATTGAACGTACTCCGGCTGAATATACCCGGAAATGAACTCCTCAATCTGCTTCTGGACTTCATTGTTGGCTGTAATTTTTCCCAGTACGAAAAAGAAAATTGACAGAATCGGGACCAGGGCGAAGATCGTCGTATAGGCCAGTGATTGCGCAAGAATGGTCAGCTTTTTTTCCCGGAATGTCCTTGAAAGCAGGATCAGGATTCTGAACAGGGTCAGAAATGCACGGCCCAACCGTTTTTGCAGTGTTTTCTGTTTAATGAAAGCGGCAGAGAGTTTCATGGATCGCCTGTTCGGTTTATATGCGTGTGGTACCGGGAATGTCTGATTGCTGACCTTTTGATTCTTCGCTGTTTGACCTTGTCAATTATCCCATACCATTTAAAACCAGGATTGTAAAACAGTCAACAGGAATGCCGGGTCAGTTGGCTCTGCGCCACACAGGCGTATTTGACCGGGTTTCCATGGGAGCGAGGGGACATGAAACCTGCTGCCTTGCGGGCAGCAGGTAGAGGCAGGCGATCATCTGGCAAGGGTGATCTTATTTAATTGGACCTCACAGCTGGCACTCAGCTGGGCAACCGTGGCGCTGGCGTTATCGGCCAGGGCTTTACATGCGGTGCTTTCTGCTGTGTTCTTGCTGTGGGTTGACCGGACCGTAAGACTGGTAATGGTATTGCCTGCAGCTGTAATGGCGCTGCGGACCGTTTTCAGCGAATTGATCGCCGCCGTGGCATCTGCCGAAGTGCGGACGATGATGGGGAAGCTGACGGATGAAGCAAAATCGGTGGTATTGGCATTGAACCGGACACCCAGGATTTCAACGGCCGCTGTGACCACCGGCGTTCCTGTCAGGCTGTCATCATATGTAGCACATCCCTTAACCGGATTGGTCAGGCAGGCCCGGTTCATCTGGACGGCCACCTGTTCGTTCTCGCCAATGGTATTGGAGCGGTAGAAATTCTCAGAAAATCCAAAATAGAGAATGGAATCTTCATGGGTGTCTTCCCCCAGTTCTGCAAACTCCTTGATCCTGAAATTCAGCGCAACAGCAATGACCTGCCATCTTGACAGTTCCGATTTGGGATAGGGAAATTCAATGTAGTCGTTTGCCGTCGGCAGGTCCACAATCTTGATATAGTCCACGGATCCAGCCAGCTCATCCTTCAGATTCTCCTCTATGGCGTCCGTGATGGCAACATCCTTGGTGTAGGGCGTGTTCCTGGTGTTGACCACAAAGGCCCCCACCAGGAGAGACTTCACCTCATTGGAGGCATCGGTGGCACCGGGCACGGTCACGCTGTCCGACCGCCCATTTGAACCGCTGCTCTGGGTTGCATATCCCAGTTGCCTCTGGATCTCACCCAGGTTGACAACCAGATTTCCGGACTCTTCCGGCGGATCGTTACTGAGGTCTTTACAACTGCCCAGGATGAATAATGGCAGTATGAGAAAAATCGTTGCCAGCGTTGACAACAGTCTGGATTTTATTGGATTCATAATACCCTCTGTTAACACGGATGATTAAAACGCGCCGTTTAATGTTAAACCATGAATACTTCTGACATAAGGAGTTTTGTTAGAAAGGTTAAAGGTGTATTTATAGTTATACATCAAATTCCAGTCATCGGAGATATGCCACCCCAAGCCAGTGGAGAGGCGGATGGGGATATCCACGCGTTTTGACCCCAATGGGGTTTCGCTCGACAGCGGAATTTCATTTTTATAGGTCTTATGCTGGAAGCCCATGCCGAGATCCCACTTGAAGCCAGATTGCCACCGGTTTTGCCAGTCGTAATCGAAACTAAAAAAAGTCGTTTTTGATGCATCGGTCCCATTGTCATTGGTACCATAGGCAAAGGTCCGGTGATAGCTGTCCAGCTTTTCGGCATCCAGGCTGTCATAGACCCATTTTAAGACCATCTGCGATCCATTGCTGACCCCGGATGCGGCAAAATTCTTAACCGCATAGTCAATTCCCAGCAGGTGTTTGTAAGTTCCCTCCTCGTCTTTTGAATTGAACTGCAACCCGGGAGAGAGCCCCATATTCTGGGAGTAATTGTTTCCGCCGATATTGATATCCAGGGCAAGAAAATTGAGCAGAAATTTCCTGCCGGCAGAGAGTGGCACCGTATAGCCCGCGCCAAAATAGATTGCCTGGGAGTTCAGATAGTCGTTCTCCGATTTGCTGTAGGTGGTGCGGGTGGCACCGAAGAAAGCAGACAGGTTGTCATAAACCAGTATCAGGGTTCCCTTGAGATTGGTTCTTTGATCAGGCTGTTCACTGTCCGGGATTACGCCGGTGATTTCCAGGTCACCAATACTGATCGGGAGACTCAGGTCATTGGAGGGATTGTCATCAGTTTCCAGAGAGATACCGAAAACCGTTTTCCAGAATAAGCGGGGGGCTTGCTTCTCTTCGGTTTCGGGTGCCAGTTGGGCACCATCAGCCAGCTTGAAGCCCACCAGATACTCCTTCTCCCTTTTATTTCCGGCCTCATCAATGGCCGCGACCTTGATGACGGTCTTACCCGGTTTTAAAACAAATATCCGATTCACAACAACGTTTTTCCCCGGGGAAAATTGAACCGGCTCATCGTTGATGAATATCTGCGTGATATTATCATCGTCGATGATCACAAAACTGACGGATTTGGTTGGGTCTTTTGAAATCTGTTTACGTGTCAGATCCGTTGTCAGGATCTGGGGGGCCTGATTTTCGGCCATGCTCTCTGCTTTTTCCTGTCCGGTTGCCGGCAGCGCCAACAGCAGGAGTATAAACAGAACTGGCAGTATGGTTTTTATTCTCAAGGCAGTCTCCATTGGTTTTTTGATCGCTCGTCAAATTACGATGATTATTTATCAAAATTCAGGATCATTTTTCCAGCAGAATTCTTGCTTTCCTGAACAGCGTCTTCAATAGCATCTTCCACTTTTATTTCAGGTATTTCAGGAGTGGCCGCAGTACCGATATCGATCTGGACGGCAGGTTCGACTGGGATGTTGACGACGAGTTCTGCTATCGTTCCTTTTTCTTCACTCTGTTTAAAATCCTTTTCAAACTCCTCGTCCGTTTCTTCCTCTTCCCCTTCCTGCTGGGCTTCTGCTTCTAACTCAGGTTGAAGGGATTCATCGGCTGCCACCTCTTCTTTTTTACTCTCGTCCAGGTGTTCCTGCTCGATGATACCGGCGCTCAGTGCCTGATCCTCCTGTGAAAGGGAACTGGATTGGGTTGAGGTAGGGGATACTTTGGCAAATGTTTTGGCATCCACCTTATCCCCCTCTGCCTTACCGGCGGTATCATCTGGCGGAACATCAATGGTTTGAGAGGCCGGACGGCCAACAACCACAATGGACATCTGGTTGGTTTCCAGTTCCTGGGGTGGTCCTGCATTACCCAGGATTTCAGTTTTTCCGGAGCGCCCGGTGCATCCGGTATTTCCGGTTGAACCAACCTCGCAATCGGCCCCGGTACCCTTAACGCCAATCATCGCTGAGGCGGTTTTAAACCGGAATCGTTTTCGCTTCTCCAGTTTTTCCGTTTGAAAATTCATTTTCCCATACAACATTCTCAGATAGCCGTTCTGATTTCGATTTTTCCAGGGCTTAATCTGAAAGATGGCGTTGCTGCCCATTTTAATATCGGTCTGCTCTTCTGTTTTCAGGATCACCAGGGAGTCCTTCCCCACCCTGAGTAGATCGTTTATTAGAACCTCAATGTCACCATCCTGAGGGACATAGACGCTCTCCTGTTCATCACGCACAATGATCAGCTGACCGGTTCGGATTTGAGCTGTTCCGTATTTCGTCAGCGCAATGGCCGGCTCAAGAAACAGAAAGAGCGTCATCAGCCATAGAATTAGACTTTTTCTCATCATTCATACCCTGTTGAAGATTGTCTTAAACCCATCGCCCCCTGGCATAATAACCCCAGACGTTTGGGGGTTGAAAGGTCTTATGCGGAATCAATTTGCGTTTAATCCTAATACAAACGCCCCGATGTTTACAAGGATGAACTCATCAAAATCGCATTGGAGCTGATTTTATCCCAGCATCCGGAGACACTGACACCTGGCTGAAATTGCCTCCAGAGTCCGAAATCAGCAAATCATCCAGGGAAAAAGCCCCATGGAATTACACATCCAAAAATTTGGCAGAGTCTTTCAAATCACTGCTCAAATCAAATTTGGGGATAAGTTAAGGATGGTCAAACTCGAATTAACGCGATAGGTTGATATGAAAAAGGACCGATATCATAATCCGTTTCATGCAGCAATCTCCTTTGAAACCGAATCATCACCAGGGTGTATCTCAATTTCAAATCCAGGATCCCATAACTGAATGCGAGACTGTGTAACAGGACTCGTGAGACAGGATATTTTCATAACGAATGTGTTTCAGGCTAACCCATGCAACATCAGCGGCAGAATTCATGAAAACGGTTTTTCAACATCTGACACGACGGGATTTCATCCGATATCTGATGGCCGGCAGCATCAGCGTTCCACTGTTGATGGAAGGTCTCGCACAGAATCTGATGGCCCAGGAACCGACGCCCAAACGGCCGATCATCTGGCTGAAAGGACAGGCATCAGACAATCACAATGTGGGTTTTTGGAACCTGCCTGAATTCCCGGGTTTTCTGGAGAAGTTCTTTGAAGTGATTCCGCGCTCAGCGGTTAATAAAGACATCTCCGAACTGGATGACTCGGATATAGCAACATCTCACATATTAATCCTGGAGGGATTGTTTACCAATGATCCGGACGATCCCCTGAACAGCCTGATCAAGGACTTGATAGTTGTTTCCAGAGTTGTGATTCTGCTCGGAAATGAGGCTGCATACGGAAACCGGGCGCCAGAGGGTTTCATGGATCTCGAGGGAAATCTTCTGTACCACGTGGAAACGCCATATTTGAAACTGCCGGGAGCTCCTGTACCCGCCAGACATCTGCTGGGTATGTTGAACCATCTGGTACTCTTTGGATTGCCGAAACTTGACGCATTTCGCAGACCTGAAGCTTTATACAAGACGACTATCTGTGATCGATGCGAATACCGGGGTGATTTTGAAGCCGGTCGATTTGTCCGATTCCATGGTGAAAAAGAGGGCTGTTTATACTTGTTAGGGTGCAAGGGCCCGGTAACAAAGAATTCCTGTCCGGTTGAAAAATGGAATGGGACGTCAAACTGGTGTGTCGGGGCCGGTAGTCCCTGCACGGGCTGTTCAGAACCCGACTATCCTGACCATCACGGATTGGGGATGTTTGGGCAGCTATCGAGCGATGACGCTGCCATCAATTCATTCTTTGTTCGTCACCTCGATACCATCGCAAAGGGAACTGCTGTTGTGGCCGCTGCAGGGATCGCTACCCACGCTTTTTCAAAAAGGGCCGCATCGCCGTTAAAAGGTCAACGGTTGCCAATTTTAGAGGATGATGACGAATGAACCGGACGATTGCTGAATATGTTCCGCGAATAGAGGGAAAACTGAAGGTCGTGCAGTCGGACATGGACCAGGAAAAGTCAGTGTTTCTGGAGAGCAACCGTTCACTGCACATGGAAGAGGTTCTGGTCGGCCGGTACCCGTTGGAAGCAACACAGTCACCGCAAATGCTGTCCGCGGTGAGCGGTGTCGCTCACGCGCTGACTGCTGTTTCAGCGCTGGAAAACTATCTGCAGCTCGATCCGACACCCGCGTCCCTGCAGATTCGGCAAATGATGCTGCAACTGTCCACCCTCCATTCTCATATTCGGCACTTTTACTGGGATGTCCTGCCGGACTATCTGAACAAGGGGCATTTTGAGGGAACAACGTCCCTATCGGCCTACTTGCGTTTTGATTTCCGCCCCGGCGTTAAAAAAGAGAAGGACCTTTCCCAAAAAGCCGGTCAACAGATCCTGGGCCATATTCAGCAGGCTGCCCGCGCTCTGGATGAGTTGCAACAGAGCATCGCACTGATCGGTGGCAAATATCCTGTTGTCATGAATCTGATACCCGGGGGTGTGACCAATTTTTCAATTGATCGCGCACTGCTGATGAAGATAATGAGAAACCTGGAACTGATCAAGGCCTTCATCCAGGAAACCTGGCCCGAGGATGTCAAAAGCTTTATCCGGGACCTTCCTGAGACGGTTGCCGTTCCTGTAAAACGGGTCAATCTGATTAGTTTTGGTTCATTACCCTCCGGAAAAGGAGATGGGACCGACGTCTTTTATTCGAACGGGGTTGTCATCGATGGAAAACTCGAGCCGATCAACGAACTGCTGATTACCGAATCTCTGCTGCATACATATTACCTGCCAGTTGGCAAGGGAGAGGATCCGGAACGAGGCGGTTTTGACATTAATAAAGCGGGTGGACGAACATGGATTAAAGGGGCCCGGTATGATGGCGAACCCATGATGACAGGGGCCCTTTCCAGAATGATGATTACGCTGATCGGTGGCAGCCATATGGAAATCAGCGACCGGGCCGGAAAGATGATTGAAGACCTGGGTCTGTCCGTGGAATCACCCAACTGCAGTGCCGGTCGTTTGCTGGCCGAGGTTCTGGAGGCATGGTTTTACATAAGATCGATATTGAATCTGCTATTGAATTTTGATACGTCCCAACCGCTGAATCGAAAAATCGCATTTGATTTTTCCAAGCCCGGGAGTGGGAGCGGACGGGTCGAGTCCCCCGGTGGAGCAATGCTGCATCAGGTTTTTATCAATGACAACCGCATCACCCAATATCGGATTATTTCCTCTGCAAACTGGAATTTTTCAACCATCGACAGAAATGGAAAAACAGGTGTCGTCGAGCGCGAACTGAATTCAGTTCTGGAAAAAGAGGCATTGTCAATCGCGAAGGTTAACCGGATTGTCCACTCTTACAATGCTCAGATTCTGGAAGGAACCCATTAACAGGGTGATGGAAGAATGGCAATTCAAGACACGGTGCTGACGATATACGATTCCCTGGTGAAAAGGGTCCACAGATGGCTGTTGCCGCTGCTAATCTTTTTTCTTCTGGGAAGTGCCTATGGGAAAACAGACCCGACCATGCTGTCCTATTTTTCATGGATCGAATTGGCAACCGTTCATTTTTTCAGTGGCTGGTTGCTGAGTCTGGTTCTGATACTGTTTATCTACGACTTTTTGTTCCACTGGGTGTCAAGCCGGAGTGAAACAGCAGATCACGCGCCGGGTGACCCCATCAGGAGCAGCATTTCGAACCGATTGATGATATTGGTCAATACGATTTTTTACCTGTTTTTCATACTCGTCTGTTTGAGTGGTCTGATCCAATATGGTTTGGAAAATGCCTCCTGGCAGTTGTTTTCCTATCACCCGGTCGAGATAAGACTCGCCCATATAACGATTGGATGGTTTTTTATCTCGTCTGCCATGGTTAAGTATTGTCTCACCGTTACCAAGTGGCTGGATAGCCTTATTCGGTACTTGCGCGAAAATTAACGCCCAGCATACCAACCTGCAAACAACCGGGCAGAACCATTGAAAATAAAACAGCACGGCCATTGCAGAGATGCGTCAGTCAATG
>Ga0180009_10005279_pt1 | contig 13895 bp, 17 predicted proteins | sample OS_PC_MetaG_FD_123537 | JGI IMG/M metagenome (GOLD analysis project Ga0180009, IMG submission 123537) | Groundwater microbial communities from the Aspo Hard Rock Laboratory (HRL) deep subsurface site, Sweden - OS_PC_MetaG | ecosystem: Environmental > Aquatic > Deep subsurface > Groundwater... | reverse complement strand
AGTAGATGAAGGCATTAAAGCCAGTTTTCTTGCTGAACCTGCTTTTGCAAGAATTCTTGCAGCAATCAACGGCTCTGCCAAATCAGAAAAATCAGGCAGGATTTCTTTTATTTCTTTTTCAATGAATTCAGCTAATTCATTTCTCTGCTTTTTTATTTCAATTCCTTTTACTGCAAGTTTTTGTATTTCTTTTAATGGGTTTTCTTCTATCGGCGAACCCATTGAATTTTTTGCCTTTATTTCAATTTCTTTTGCTTTTTCTTCATTATTGTAAACTTCCATTATTTTTTTCTCTGAAAAGTTTTTCCTGTCTCCAATCAAAACAAGTTTTAAGAAAGTTTCATTGTCTTCAACTAAAGAATTCAGTTCAGGGAAATGAAATCCAAACCATTCTCTTGCATTCTCTGAAATCAAATTAGCCATTTTATCTAATTCGTCTATTACTGAAACTGCTTTGATTATGTGAACGTCTTTGCCTGTAAAGGCTTCTTTGACTCTTTCCCTTGTTTTTTTCACTAATTTTTCTTTAAGCGTTTTTTTGTCCATTTAATCCAATAAAGCTTTATCGCAAATTATTTATAAAGAATTCGAGTTAATTTGTTATTATGTCTTTAAAGAAATCAGAGGTTTTAATGGACCTTGCATTGAGAAGAAGCATTTTTTTTCCTTCAGCCGAAATTTACGGAGACTCGTTTAGTGGTTTTTGGGATTATGGTTTTTACGGTACAGCAATAAAAAACAAAATAATTGAAGCTTGGAGAAAAGACCTGGTTGAAAAAGAAGAATTTGTTGAAATTGACGGAGCACAAATTTTACCAGAAAAAGTTTTTGTTGCTTCAGGGCATTTAGAAAACTTTAATGACCCTTTAGTTCAATGCATTAAATGCCATTCACTGCATCGCGCTGATTCTTTGTTAGGAGAAGAATTTGAGTTAACTGAAGGCACTCCGACAGAAAGATTTGATGAATTAATTCAAAAACAAAAAATTAAGTGCCCTAAATGTAAAGGAAACTTAGGCAAAACAAAAAAATTCAATTTAATGATGGCAACAGATATTGGCGCTACAGGAAAACTTAAAGGTTATTTGCGTCCTGAAACCTGCCAGAACATTTTCTTGAATTTCAGCAGAATATACAAGACAATGAGAAAAAACCTTCCTTTTGGCATTGCTCAAACAGGAAAATGCTTTAGAAATGAAATTGCGCCAAGGAACTCAATCCTGCGAATAAGGGAAATAAACCAGATGGAAATTGAAGTGTTTTTTAATCCAGATAAAATAAATGAAATAGAAAACTTTAAGGAAGTTGAAGACTTTCCGGTTAGAGTTTTATTAAACAAAAAAAAAATCAATTGAAGAAATTAAAGCAAAAGATTTAGTTGCAAAAAAATTAGTTTCAGGCAAACTAGTTGCATATTATTTAGCCAAACTCCAGAACTTCTATGAAGGAATCGGAATCCCAAGAGATAAATTGCGTTTTAGAGAAGTGGATGAAGAAGAAAGGGCTTTTTATGCTATAGAAGGATGGGATTTTGAAGTTGAAACTTCTCTTGGATGGATTGAATTAGTTGCAAACAATTACCGTTCAGATTATGATTTGAAAAACCATGAAAAGGTTTCAGGAACAAACCTTAAATTAAAAGAAGAAGAAAAAGAATTTACTCCTCATGTATTTGAAATTTCTGCCGGAGTAGACCGTTCATTGCATGTTTTGCTTGAATTGGCTTTAAGAGAAGAAACCAAAAAAGGAGAAAACCGTTTGTATCTTTCTTTGAGTCCTAAAATTGCTCCTTTTATTGCAGGAATTTTTCCTTTAGTCAACAAAGAAGGTCTTGACATTAAAGCAAGAAAAATTTATGATAATTTATTGGAACACAAATTAAATGTTTTTTTTGATGTAAAAGGTTCTATTGGAAAACGTTATGCCAGAGTAGATGAAATCGGAACGAGTTTTGCAATTACTTTTGACTTTGATTCTTTGAAAGACAATTCTGTTACTTTGCGTGAAAGGGATTCAACTACACAGAAAAGAGTTTTAATTGATTCTCTTCCAGAGCTTTTATGGAAGCTTTCAACGCAGAAAACGACGTTCACGCAGATTAAATAATTTTTGCATGCTATTTTTTTTAATTCAGCAGGACTGAACGCAGTGAAGTCGTGCGTTTTGATGCAACTTTTGAAAAAGTTGCCGCCGTAGCATAGTCTGGTTTTATGCAGCGGTTTCGTAAACCGCAGATCGTGGGTTCAAATCCCACCGGCGGCTTTTTAACTATTGCAGTGCGAGTTTATCTCGCACGTTTTGTTACACTTTTTAAGAAAAGGTGTTGAGGGTTCAAGTCCCTCTCTCGACTTTATTCATTTTCCAGATATTTTTCTTTAATGTATTTAATGAAAGGTTTTTCTTTGCCTTCAATTTGGTGTTCATCCAAAACATTATAGTATTTTTCCAGTTCTTCAATTTTAATGTCAATTAACGGGTAATTTTTCTTCCATAAAACCCAGTTCATTAGTAATCTTGATACTCGGCTGTTTCCATCCACAAACGGCTGAATTGAAATCATCTTTAAGTGAATTAATGCAGCCAATTCCAATGGATGAAGTCTTCTGTTTTCTGAATGATACCATTTAAAAAAATTCTTTAATTCTTTTTCAAGTTCATTCCATTTAGGTGGAACGTAGGGAGTACCGCCTATTTTTACATTTCTTTTCAATTCACTTCTCAATTTTCCTGCAATTTTGTCGTCAACTCCTGAAAGCAGAATTTTATGCAGTTTTTTTATGAATTTTAAATCCAATTTTCCTTTGTGTTTTGTTATTGCAACAACCCCTTTTTCATGGTTTTCCAGTTCTTTGACTGTTTTTAAGTTTTTGAAGCCTTTTGGGATTATTCCGTCTTTTAGTATTAAATAAGTCTGCCTTAAAGTCACATCAACTCCTGCCAGTTTGCTGCTGTCATAAGTAAACCTGATCATGAAATTACTGAAATGCTTGTCTTTTTCCAGTTTAGTTAATTTTTTTGTTTCTTTTGAATAAGCAGTTTTTTTTTCTTCTATTTTTTCCACTTCTTCTTTGGAAAAATATTTGTATTTTTCTCCTTTAATTTCCTTCAAAAACTCTTTTTTTAATTGTTCCAGCCTTTCTTTTGAAGGAAGCTGTTTCCCAATGTATTTTGTTTTCTTTAATACTTTTTTCCCTTTTCTAATTGAATGAACAAGCAAATAGTATCCTTTATCTTTTCTTATGAAAACCATACAAACATTACGCACCACACTTATTTAAACCTTTCGTTTACGCACTACATTTCTGTGAAGAGAATGTTGAGCGTTCAAGTCCCTCCTCTGGCTTTTGCTCTTTTAACACAAATGCTTTAGAGCTTTATAATGAAAGAGGTGAATAAAAATGAAAATTGGGATTGTAATAGGCACAAACGAATCTGAAGTAGTCTGGAATGCTTTCAGATTTGGAGTTACTGCATTAGCGTCTAAACATGAAGTAAAAGTGTTTTTGATGAACACAGGAGTTGAAATAGAAGATATTAAAAGCGAGAAATATGCTGTGAAAGAACAAGTTGATTCTTTCATTGAAAATAAAGGGCAGATTTTGGCTTGTGGAACTTGTTTAAAATTCAGACAAAAACAAGAAAGTAATGTTTGCCCAATTTCTACTATGTCAGACTTGCTGAAATTAATAGAGGAATCAGATAAAATTCTGACATTTGGTTAACTTGATGAGTTTCTCGTAAAGCAAAAGTTGTGGGTGCAAGTCTCTTCTCTCAGCTTATGTGTGCAATAAAAATTAAGGTTTATGGAGGCAGTTAAGGCTTTATAACTTAAGAAAAGGCGGAAAACAGAGATTCAGAATCCTTGGTTATTTTCTAAGGAAATTCCGTATTTGTTCTCTTAATCATTCTGCTTTTGAGTTATAACCAGAAGCCTTGAGTTTTACTTCAAAGACTTCAAAAATATTCCTTTCAGGTTGGGATTTAATTTCAAGTTCAGTTTTGGGCACAGCGTCACCTTTTAAACAATAAGTTTAAATAGTTGATTAGTCAACTATATAGTTGATAAGTCAACAGTTGATTAATATGTTAAATGAAACCGAACTAAAGGTATTATCTTCCTTTTTCACAGAAGGAACAGAAAGGACTACAAAGGAAATAGAAGACCGTTCAGGCTATTCTCATGAGCGTGCTTATTTCACACTCAAAGCGTTAGAAGAAAAGGGAATCTTGTTTAAAAAAAAAGTAGGAAAGGCACTTGTTTACTCAATTAGGAAATTTGACGATTCTGTTTATCTTGCATTCATTTACCATTCACTGAACAAGAAGAATGATTTGGGTAAAAAGTACTTTCGTGCCAAGAATGCACTTGACGAATTTATCAAGAAAGCAAAGCTGGAGATGATTGTATTGTTTGGAAGCTACTCTAAAGAAGAAGCAAGGGAAAGAAGCGATGTTGATGTTTTGTGTGTTAATGGAAACTCGGAAACAGAGAAAATTGCTTTATCCTTAAGACACAAGTATAATCTGCGAATAACCCCTGTTATTGTGAGTAAAGAAGATTTCAGAAATATTAAAACAGATAATCCTGAACTGTGGGAAGAGCTCATAAAATTTGGAATAGTCTGGAAAGGGCAGGAACTATTTTATGATTTGGTGTATAGGCGGGATAAATGAAGAAAGATATTAATTGGTTCATTCAGGAAGGCTTGCTTGCAAAAACTCCATTCAGACAGAGATTAGCATCAAGGTTTATTGAGAAAGCAAAAAATAATCTCATAACATTGAGCATCCTATTTGATTTCCATAATAACAAAGAAGTAAGAGATTTATTGAATGTCGCAGAAGATTATGACTCAAGCGAATGGGTTGTAGTCTGTGCTTATTATGCAATGTATATGGCAGCTTCGGCAGCTCTTGCCAAAATTAGCTATAAGAGCAAAAACCACACAGCAACAGTCCTTGCCCTTGAAACTTTTTTTGTAAAGAAACAGCTGCTGGAAAAGAGTTATCTGAAAATGATTGAGAAAGCGCAACTGGAAAAGCAATATATTGATAATCTGAATCTTGCAAGAGACAGAAGAGAAATTGCCCAGTACAGCGTCACAAAAGAAACAACAAGAAGAATTGCTAAGGAAATAAAGGAAGATGCTTACAAGTTTGCGGAAAGAATGGAAAAATTAATTGTTGATTTGGAGATATACAAATATGAATAATTCAGAATAAATTTTTTTATATTTCAAGCGGTTTAACTCTTTTTTGAACCAAATACATTCCAATGGCTATTGCAATCGGAATTGAAATAATTATTGCATTATTTAATCCAACTAGAATTTCTTTGTCTGAAATAAAGTATTTTGCAGTTATTGAAGCAATAAGCAATCCAATTATTGTAATTAATACATGAAAGGCAGGCATAATCATTTTGCCAAACTGCTTGCTGGTTTTTACAACAAAATATATTGCAATCAAGCCTGCAATTACTGCAATTGCATCCAAAAACAAAAACTGGTTCATTCAAGTAATTCTTTATTCTTTCTCATTTATATTCTTTTCCTTCTTTTTTTCTTTTCTGATTTATATGAATTGTGCTGAATGTGGTAATCCTGCAACAAAATTAAATGCAAAAGGAATTCCTGTTTGTTCAAGGCATGCAAAAGTTTCAATTAAACCTCCAGACTGTCCTAACTGTAAATTAGAAATGGTTTTAAGGAAAGGAAAGTTTGGAAGCTTTTGGGGCTGCAAGGCTTTTCCAATGTGTGATGGGATAAGGAAAATCTGATTTTTTGTTCAACCTTTTTTTGAAAAAGGTTGTTTTGTTTCTTCCCACAAAATTTCAAATTGTTTTCTGTAAAAGCCAGTTCTTTCATTTTTTTTCAGGGATTTATTTCTTTTTTTATTGCTGTTTTTGTTGGTGTATTAATGTTTATGAGAATTTAATTATTTCTTTTTTTGTTGAGTTCATGGTAATTTAATTTTTTCGCATCTTTTTTTTTGTGTATGAAAAAGAAAAATAACAATATTCCTACTATTTTGATTGCTTTAGGCGCAACCGGAGACCTAATGGCAAGAAAAATCATTCCTGCTTTATTTCATTTATTTGAAAAAAATGAACTGCCGGAATACTTTAAGCTTGTAGGGTATTCCAGAGATCCTTGTCCAGGAAACATGTTTCAAAAATATGTTTCAAAAATAATCAGAAAACATAAAGGAAAAAATCTCGATGAAAAAAAACTTGATGTTTTTCTTGAAATGCTTTCATATACTCAAGGAATGTTTGAAAACAAAAAAGATTATAACAATATTTCAAAAATTCTGAAAGAACTGGATGCTAAATGGGGTGTCTGTTCTAATAAGCTTTTTTATGTTGCTGCTTCACCAGCATTTTATGAAGTAATTTTTAATCATTTATCTGATTCAGGTTTAACCCAGTCCTGCGGCCCAAAAGAAGGATGGACTAGAGTTATTGTAGAAAAGCCTTTTGGGGAAGATTTAGAGACCTCAAAAAAACTTGATGTTCTTTTAGGAAAATTATTCAAAGAAGAACAAATTTATATTATTGACCATTATTTAGGAAAAGAAATGATTCAAAACATTTTAAGTTTTAGGTTTTCAAATAATGTTTTTGAGAAAAGCTGGCATTCAGGTTTTATTGAAAAAATTGAAATCAAGTTATGGGAAAAAATTGGAGTAAAGCAAAGAGGAGAATTTTATGATCATTTTGGTGCATTAAGGGATGTAGGGCAAAATCATTTATTGCAGATGCTTGCTTTGGCTGCAATGGAGCATCCAACTGAATTTAAAGCTGAAGCAATCCGGGCTAAAAGAGCTGAAATACTCAAAAATTTGGTTACTCCGACAGAACAAGAAATAAAAGATTTTTCTTTTAGAGCACAATTTAATGAATATCTTTCAATTCCTGGAGTGAAAAAAAACTCTGATATAGAAACTTACTTTAAAGTAAGGGCGTTTCTTGATTCGCCTAGATGGCAGGGCGTTCCAATAATTTTAGAAAGCGGAAAAAACCTTAAAGAACAAAGAAAAGAAATAATTGTTACTTTCAGGCATCCTGTTCCATGCCTTTGCCCTGAAGGAAAACACTATAAAAACAAGATTGTGTTTACTCTTGAACCCAGAGAAGAAATTACCTTGAATTTTTCTTCCAAGAAACCTGGATTTGATTTTGAAATAGAAAACAGGATTTTTAGTTTTCTTTTAAGAGACCAAAAAGAAAGAGTCCAGTATATTGAAGAATATGAACAACTGCTTCTTGACTGTATTGCAGGCGACCAAACATTATTTGTTTCAATTCAAGAAATAAAAGAAATGTGGAGATTTATTGACCCAATAATTAAAGCATGGAAAAATAATTTGGTTTCATTAAAAAAATATTCTTCTGGAACTGACAAGCCAATAACTGAATCAAATTATATTAATAAATCTGAAGAGCTTCCAAAAGAAATCCTCAAAAAAGAAATCGGAGTAATTGGCTTAGGCAAAATGGGAGGCAATATTGCAAGAAGATTAATGAAAAAAGGCTGGAATGTTTCAGGTTATAACAAGGACTCAAAAGAAACAAATGAATTAATTAAAGAAGGATTAAAAGGCTTTAATTCTCTGAAAGAATTAACTGCTTCTCTTTCAAAGCCTAGAATTCTTTGGCTTATGGTGCCTGCAGGAAAACCTGTTGACGAAGTATTATTTGGAGAAAAAGGATTAACTGATTTTCTTGAAAAAGGAGACATTGTGATTGACGGAGGAAATTCTTTTTATAAGGATTCAATTCAAAGATTTGAAAAACTAAAAAAACTTGGGGTTGATTTTGTTGATGCAGGTGTTTCTGGCGGGCCTTATGGTGCATTATATGGTTCTTCTATTATGATTGGAGGAAAAAAAGAATTGTTTGAAAAATGGAAGTTTCTTTTCTCTGATTTAGCCCAAAAAAAAGGTTATATGTTTTTTGAAGGGCCTGGAGCAGGACATTTTGTTAAAATGATTCATAATGGAATTGAATATGGGATGATGCAGTCTATTGCAGAAGGTTTTGCAGTAATGAATAAATCTGATTTCAATCTGAATTTGCAGGATGTGGCTGAAGTTTACAATAATGGAAGCGTAATTGAATCAAAGTTAGTTTTTTGGCTGAAAAAAGCTTTTGAATTGCATGGAATAAACCTGGAAAAAGTTTCTGGTTCAGTCTCTCATACTGGCGAAGGAGAATGGACAGTTAAAACAGCAGAAGAACTAAAAGTTAAAGCAAAAGTTATTGAAGATGCATTAAAGTTCAGGATTTTGTCTGAAAAATCTCCAAGTTATACAGGAAAAATTTTGTCTGCTTTAAGAGAACAGTTTGGCGGGCATTCAATTAAATAAACTCTGATTTTAAGGCAAAACAGAAAACAGGCAGTTTAATTCTTGTTTTAAAGCATTAAACTGAAAACAATTAAATATTCTTTCCTTTATTTTTATTGCAGATACTATGGATTTGACTGACGATAAAATGGATGACTTTTTATTTAAAGGCTTAGTGATTGTTTTAATTGTAATTTTAGGAATACTTTTAGTTTATTCTTATACTCAAGTAAAACCTGAAACTTTTACTCAAGTTTATCTGATTCCGGATAAAATAGTGCATGAGACAGCAGTTGATGAATTAGTGCCAGTTGAATTTGAAATAGATAACAGAGAAGGAAAAACAGTTGAATACACTTACATGATTTCACTGCAAGAGCCAAATTCATCTGAAAAAACTAATCTTATAGTTGAAAAAACTGTTGTAGTTGAAGACAACGAAAAAAAAAGAATAATTGAACAAGTTCCTGTACTAGTGATTTCTTCCCCTTTTTTGGATGACTATCTTGAAGAAAAAAAGAAAGTTTTAATTGAAGTTTCAAAACCCGGAATGGAAGAGCCTTATTCTGTCTGGTTTTGGATTAAAGTAAAATAATAAAATAAAAATGGAATTGATTATTTTTTTTCTATTATTTGTTTTTTCACTTTATTTTTTTATTTAATTTTTCTTATTTTTTTGTTTCTTTTTTGCCTTGTTTTTTAAATTATTTTTTTTTCTTCTTTTTTGCTTTCTTTTTATGCCCTTTAGGCTCTAAAACGCTTTCTAATATTTTTTTTGCTTTTTTATAACCTAAATCTCTTTCGAGTTCAGCAATCTTTTTATTCCTGTCTTCAACGATTTTTTCAAACTGCTCTAATAATTTGCTTTTTTCTTTTAGTGATTCTTTTTCAAGCATCATTTTTTCTCTTAATTCTTGTTCAATCTCTTTTTTGGCCTGAATTTTGCTTTCATTCAAATTAAGCAGTTCTTTTGAATATTGGCCTCGCAATGAAAGGCTTTCTGATTCAATTTCCATCAGCATTTGTTTTGCATTGTCTCTTTCAATTTTCAGCATTGAAGTTAATTCATTTGATTTTTCTGCGAATTCATTGGCTAAATTTTCAAGCACTTTGCTTTTCAATCTCAAAACATTGAATTCTGAATTAATTCCTTCTATTTTTTTTCTTAATTGGTCAAAATTGCTTTCAATTAATGCAGTTTCTGTTGTAATTTTTGATGCCAGTTCATTTGCTTCTTTTTCTGTTCCTGCAATAGTTTTATCCGAGACTGTAACGCCCAAATTTTTTTCCCTTAATTTCTCGTATTTTTCTTTTAATTCCTGTAATTCTTTTTCTCTTGACTGCAAAAGCGATAAAATATTTTTGGCTGTGGCTTTTTCTTGTTCTGGCGTAATTCTTTCTTTTACTGCATGCAAGTGCACTCTTTCTATGGCAAACCTTGTCTTTAAAAGCAAAGACATTATTTTTTCTCCCATAAAAGCATATAATTCAGGTACTTCAGTTCTGTCTTTTAAGTCAAAAGGCATTTCTTTTTTTGCTTCCTCTAATGCTACGTTCCTTCTCAGAGAAATAAGTGTTTTATTGTAAGCTGAAATTAAAGGGCTTAAATCAGGTGCATCAACTGCAGGTTCTTTTTCAATTCTTTTCTGCAGCTCTTCAATCACTTCAACTATTTCTTCCAGTCTTGTAATTGTATTATTTAATGCATGCACAAAACTTTTCCTTGAATATTTTTTCCATTCATTTGAGGTTATTGTTTCGTGCAGTTCATTTAGTTTATGCAGTAAGCTGTCAAGCAGGTTTTCCATAAGTATCTGTAATTATTTGATGCTTCTGGTTTATATTTTTATTTGATTTTCTATATTTCTGATGGCAAAAATAAAGCATTCTAAGGGATTAATGGTTGAAGAAACAGTAATTGATGCTTCAGTGACTTCATTAAAGAAAAAAAACTTTATTATAACTCATGCGCATTCAGACCATGCAAAAATTTCTTCTTCTAAAGAAAAAACTTTTTTTTTGACTCCTGAAACAAAAGCTTTAATTGAAACAAGAAACAAAAAAGAATTCAATTCAAGTGAAATTCCTTTTGGAAAAAAGTTTTCCTTGGACGGCAAGGAATTTGAATTCTTTTTTTCAGGGCATATTTTAGGTTCATCCCAGATTAAAGTTAATTCAGGAGAAATTGTTTTTACTTCTGATTTCAGGTTAAGTGATTCGGTTTTATTTGAAGGCGCAAAAGTTTTGCAAGCAGAAACTTTGGTTATTGAATCAACTTATGGGAAACCTGAATTTGTTTTTCCTAAAAGAAAGCAAATTTACGAACAAATTGAAGCATGGGGCAGAAAAGAACTAAAAGAAAACAATCTTTTGGTTTTAGGAGGCTATAGCATTGGCAAAGCACAAGAATTAACTAAAATTTCAAATGCTTTTTTTAATGAAGTTCCTTTAGTGCATCAAACTGTTTTTGGCCCAAACAATGTTTACAAGGAAAAAGGCGTTAAACTCGGAAAATTTGAGTTATTAAACCATAATTTAAAAGAATTTAATGTATTGATTATTCCTCCTCATTTGCTTAATCTTGATTTAATTCATGCTATTGAAATTTCTTCCGGAAGAAAAGTTAGCCCTGCGGTTTTTTCTGGCTGGAATTCTTTTGCAGGCGCAAAAACTTTTCCTTTATCTGATCACGCAGACTTTAATGACTTGTTAAAGTATGTTGAGTTTTCTGGTGCAAAAAATGTTTTAACTCATCATGGTTTTGCAAAAGAGTTTGCTTCTTTTATTAAAAGAAGATTAGGAATTAATGCAAGGGCTTTAAGTGAAGACAGCCAGAGCAGTTTGCTGGACTTCTGATTTGGAAAACTTTAAATAAAGTTTTTATACATTTATTGTGTGCAGAAAACAATTTTTTCAGTTTTGATTTTATTGCTTTTTTTTGGGTGCATTCAATCTTCGGTGGATTCTCCTGGCTTTGGTGCAGTCCAGGATTGTGTTGATTTATGCAAGGCAGAATTATTTAAGGGAACCGATTTCAGCTCTGGTCCGTGCATTGGCAATCCTTTAATTGAATACCCTGATTTTGTCTGTGATATTGCGCATAACCCAAGACAGGAAATTGATAATCAGCCTGAAAACCAGTGTTCTTTTTTCAGGGAAGGAAAAGCAAAACATTTTGTTGAATTAGATGGAAGCTGCAATTTCATTCAAGACTACTGAACAGGATAATGTTTCATTTTACAAATTCAACATTTCCAAGTAGCTTGAATTGTTTGTCTCCTGTTAAGAAGGGAATGTTTTTTTCTATTGCAATAATGTAACCAATGCAGTCAATGTAAGATAATTTTTTCTCTTTGTTTTTTGCTTTAAATTGCATTGCATTTTTTATATTTTCATCTGTAAATTCTACACAAAACTTAGAAAATCTTTGGAAATGCTTTTCTGCTGTTTCAATTCCATAATTTGATAGCAATCCATAATAAAGCTCCATTAAATTGAGTTTTGTTGTAATGATTGCAATTCCTTTGGAGTAAGGTCTGTAATTTGAATTGCCTTTTATTATTTCATAGAATGCGTAAGTGTCAAAAAAGAAAGTATTCAGTTCCATCCTTTTCTCACTTCGTCTTTAAATTTTTGTCCTGACTTTTTTGTTTTTAATGAACCAAAAACATCTCTTAAGTCAGCTTCTTTTACAACTTCAACCATAACTTTCTGGTTTATTTTTAATTTTTCTTTTGACACAAACTCTTTCGGAAAAATCACGCCGAAAGAGTTCCCCCATTTTTTTATTACTGTAGATGTGGCCATCAAAAACCTCCAAATTATATTGTAGTATAACTAATGTATAATTAAATTAATAAATGTTCCCGTCAATAAATTGGCGTCAACTACAAGAAGCATTTACTTCACCGTTTTTTTGTAGTGTTTTTCCCACATAGCCTGATTTACTTTTTTTCCAAGTTTTACTGTATCTTCTTCAGTTAATTCACTGTTTTTTAGAAGTGAATCCATTTTTTTCATTAGTTTAATTTTTTCTTCAAAAGCTTTTCTTGCTACCGCACTCCAGTTTATTTCGTCAATAAAGCCATGTCTTCTTTTAGTTCATTTGGAACAGCAACAGTAACATTAGCCATACACTCACCAATAAATATATTTAATACACAGTTTATAATTTTATCTGTGTTTAGTGTTGTTTTGTTGAATTAGACAAAGAATGCAGTTTAATTAAAGAATACTGATTTCAGCGAAAGGATTATTTAGTTTAATGCAGTAATTTAATGGAAATTATGCTTGACTTATTGTTGTTGTTTTTTGTTGTAATTCTGGTTACTTTTGTTTTTGGAGAAATCTTTTTCAGGTTTGGTGTTGCAAGAATTATTGGCCAGATTATTGCAGGCTTGTTTTTGGGTCTGCCGTTTTTTGCAGGAGTAATTCCTTTGGAGTCAAATTCGCTTATTTTATTGCTGTCTGAAATTGGAATAATTTTTTTGCTGATTTTAACCGGCTTGGAAATTGACTTTAAAAAAATAATGGATTCTTCAAAAGAAGTTATTTTGATTGCTTTTTTTTCTGCTTTAGTTCCTTTTGTTTTTGGTTTTGGGTTTGCTTTTTTTATGGGTTATCCTTTGATTGTCTGTTTTGTTTTGGGTGCAACTTTGTCTCTTACAGCTGAAGGAACAAAAACAATTACTTTAATGCAGGCAAAGGTTTTGAAGACAAAGCTTGGAGAAATAATGATTTTGTCTGGAACCGCAGATGATGTATTTGAATTATTGTTTTTGGCTGTGCTTCTTGTTTTAGTTGGGGGCAGTTCTCTTCAAGGCTTAATATTGCTTCCAGTTGAAGTGATTGCATTTTTTGTTTTTGTTTTTGTTGCTTTAAAGCTTTTGCCGAAGTTTGTTTCTTTGTTTAAGCAGGAAAGTGATGATGGTTTTTTTACTTTGGCTGTGTTGATTGGTTTAGGCATTGCATTGCTTTCAAGTGCTCTTTCTTTGGGGCCTATTGTCGGGGCATTAATGGCTGGCCTTCTTCTACAGAAAGCAATTAAATCACAGAAAGTAGAGCATGCAATTGAAAACCATTTAAGAATTGTAACTTTTGGTTTGGTTATTCCTTTTTTTTATGTTAATGTTGGATTGAATTTTAATTTTCATGACATTCTTCTTTTTCCTGTGATTGCTTTGGTTGTGTTATTTATTGCGTTTACAGGAAAAATGGCTGGAGTAATAGCAACAAAACCTTTTTCAAAGCTTAAAATGAATCAGTTGTTATTGACTGGGTGGGCAATGAATTCAAGGGGGGCAATGGAACTGGTTATTTTAGAGGTTGCAAGACAGAAAATTCCGGGTTTCCCAATGCAGTTATATGCTGCAATTGTTTTTATGACAATTATTACAACAGTTGCTTTTCCTCTTGCATTACAGTATTATCTTAAAAAATACCCTGATATTATGGATTAATTTTTTTCCTGAAACGAAAGAATTAATTAGTATTTTGCAGTTTAATTTAACGGTTTAAATGATTAATGCATTGCTTTTGTTTTTTGT
>Ga0180009_10005278_pt1 | contig 13896 bp, 7 predicted proteins | sample OS_PC_MetaG_FD_123537 | JGI IMG/M metagenome (GOLD analysis project Ga0180009, IMG submission 123537) | Groundwater microbial communities from the Aspo Hard Rock Laboratory (HRL) deep subsurface site, Sweden - OS_PC_MetaG | ecosystem: Environmental > Aquatic > Deep subsurface > Groundwater... | reverse complement strand
AATTGATACGAACCGATTGCTGTCGATTCAGTATCTTTAGCAAATCCGGCCCTTTCAGGGAATGAGGGCTTATAGGGTCTGCCAATAATTGTAAATCTCTTTGTATTGTTTGACCTTTTACCCCTTACCTTGGCAACAAGGGCCACTGTTGGCAGGGGCTAAGCTCAGGAGTTCTGAAGTTAGATGGGAAATTGACAATGGTAATCAAACAGTTACAAAAATCTTCTATCCTCCCTTTAAACATGTGGACAGGATCGAGGATTATAGAGTTGCTTACCAGGTGTTTAAAGAACGATTAGGATTATAACTGAGGAGAGGAGTTATGCTACCGGCCACATTGGCACATGAAGTCAAAAAACAGGTGCTACATTACCTGGAGGCGACATTCCCCATGCGTGATCCCCAGGTGGAGGCAGCGCTGGGCCAGTTTTTCCTGGATCCAGACAAAGGATTGTTTAAAGGCCCCTGGCTGCAGTTGAAACGTCCATTTCGTTTGGCAACCAATTCGGGAGAGCAGTTTTTTGACTTGAAAGTCCCCTTTACTCCATTTCGCCATCAATGGCTATCCTGGCAGCGGTTAACCAGTAAGGATAACTCCCCTAAACCTACCCTAGTCACCACCGGCACTGGCTCCGGAAAAACGGAATGTTTTCTCTATCCACTGCTGGACCATTGCAACCGTTTGAAACATTCTGGGAAAAAGCAAGGAATTAAAGCGATCGTCCTGTACCCAATGAATGCCCTGGCATCAGATCAAGCAGGGCGATTTGCAGAGGAGATTCTGAAGTCCGGTCAACTGTCCTATGATGCAGAAATTAATGGCAAGATGGTTCGCAAGGCAAGCATACGCGTGGGGTTGTATACAGGCAGAATGCAACCTGGGCAGGAAGACCGCTCTGATGTCGATAGTGGAACATACAGTGAAGTACAGATTATTCCTTCCGTAAAAACAGGCGGAAAACCTGCTTATGTTGCGATTACCAATAGGGAGGAAATGCAAGGCAATCCGCCGGATATCCTTCTGACAAACTATAAAATGTTGGATTATTTGCTGATGCGCCCAAAGGATCAACGGATCTGGGAGCATAACATGCAGGATTCTGCTTTATTGCAGTATCTGGTCCTGGATGAGCTGCATACCTATGATGGTGCCCAGGGAGCTGATGTAGCTTGTTTAATCCGGCGTTTGAAAGAACATCTGGGAATTCCCAAGGGAGCCCTTTGCGTTGTCGGTACAAGTGCCACCATAGCTGGTGGAGAAGATGAAACTAAAATGGATCCCCTAGATCGCTTGTGTGGTTTTGCTGGCAGCCTTTTTCAAGAAAATCTGCCCAATGATGCTGTGATCACCGAGGACCGTTATGAGGTGGAAGAGATTATTCGCACCAGTGCTGAAATATCCTCCCTGCCGAACGCCTTGGATTGTCAACCAAAACAAAAAGAGACCTCGAGTGAATTTGCCTATCGCATGGCCCCCCTATTTGATGGGCCTTCCTATCCTGTTGATGCCTCCAATGAGTGGTTGCAGAAATTGATAGAGAGACAGGAGGTTGATGTTCAACCCGACTTCCAAACAGTTATCTTTGAAAAGGATGCTGAAACCCAATGGGGATTGGCGTTAGGAGAATGGTTAAGGGCGCAACCCCTTTTTCATCAATTGCTCCAGATTACCAATGAAAATGTAGTCTTATGGACTGATCTATTAAAAATCCTCAGTCGTGAAGATTTTGATTTTCGAGATACAGGCAATTTCGAAGCCCGATCACAGGTGTTAATGGCTTTATTAGCACTGGTTACTCACGCAAGGGAATTAAGATCCGGAAGAGCGTTTCCATTGGTTCCGACACAAATTCAATTTTGGTTAAGGGAGTTGAGACGGATCGGACGAATTATCAGTGAAACCCCAAAATTTAGTTGGTTAGATGAACCACTTCCAGACAAGAGACAATTACCAACAGTGCAATGTACTGAATGCGGAGAGTCGGCCTGGGTAGCATTGGTTGATCTGGATATGGAAAGCACTGTCAGGCAGCATACTGATGGCTTTGCTCTGGTTGATGATTATCAGAAAATCTACCAGGGTTGGGGGTTTGAACATCTCGCTTCACAACACTTGGTCATACTGAGTACCTGGAAAGATGGCGATGATCCCTTGCCAAAAACAGGAAGTACACCAACCGATAGTGGACAGGAAAATGTTCAACTCGAAATTGAGGAAACAAAGTACTACCTCGCTCCAACGTCTCTGATCGTCAGACAAGGTCCTGGTCCTTGCCCCCTAACTGGAGAGTCTACTTTTAGAATTAAAGTAACCCGAGAGACTGATACAAGGGGTAGTAGTAATATCAGATTTGCACTAAAACGTTGTCCACACTGTCAATCTTTGGACAGTTTAATGTTTATTGGTAGCAGAGCAGCAACAGTGGCATCGGTGGCTATTGACGAAGTCTTTGGCTCTATACTTAACAATGATCCCAAATTGCTAGCATTTACTGATAGCGTTCAGGATGCTAGTCACAGGGCTGGTTTCTTTTCCGCCCGTACTTATAATTTCAGCTATAGAACAGCTTTGCAGCATATTATCGATGACGCGGGTCCTGGAGGATTGCCGATTGAGCACGTGGGTGAATCACTGGTTAAGTTCTGGTCTGAAGAGAAACCTGGACGCCCGGGGAGTGTCAAAGAGGTTATGGCAACTCTTATTCCCCCGGACTTGCGAGAGTATGGGGCTTACTTGTCGTTTCGAGACAATCACTCACAACACATCCCCTCGTCTATTTTGCAGAAACAGTTCATTGAACGGTTGAACTGGCAGGCAACGAGTGAATTTAGTTTGATGCAGACACATGGTCGAACCATGGAAGTGCACGCATCCGGGTGTCTGGGTTGGGATCAGGAAGTTGTGCTGAACACTCTCTCCAATTTGAGGTCTCGGCTGCCGTCTATTAGTCCGGCTCTTGAAGTAATAAAGGATGAGGCCTTTTTGCTTTGGATATTTGGGATATTACATCGATCCAGGGAGAGGGGGGCATTATATCACCCCTTTTTAGACAGTTATGCCATAAAGAATTATTGGGGTAAGGTTCCATTTAAGGAAGTCATTTCAGGTAGAGAGACATTTCCACCGAAAGGTAGATATAGACCGAGGCTACTGGCTACAACAAGGGATAAATACCATGATCATATTTTATCTCCTTTTGTCATAGGATCCCAACCGCCGTGGCATGTTGTCTGGATCAGAAGAGTACTAAATGACGCACCGTTTGATGACAATACGTTGTTGGACTTGATTAATGGACTATTGTTGTCTGGAACCGAAGCAGGGCTTTTTAAGTGCTTATATAAGGACGGTGAAAAAGCTTACTATGCACTGAATTCAGGTGCTGCAATTCTTTATCCTGAAGGTGTCAAGCTTGTCTGTAACACATCCGGTCACGCGCTGTTTCGACCAGAGTGGGAAAGCAAAATCTGGATTGACGGGGCAAGCCTGGAATATCGTGATGATAGGGGGCGATACAAACAAGGCGTATTAAATGAGAGAGAACGATATTATCAGGATCGATATCGGAAAGGGGCACTACGACGTGTTTTTGCGCATGAACATACAGGACTTTTGACCACGGAAGAGCGGGAGGCTTTAGAGATGTCCTTCAGTGTCGGCGGACATGCTGATGACCCTAATGTTTTGACCGCAACATCAACCCTGGAAATGGGGATCGATATTGGTGATCTGTCCACTACGATGCTTTGTTCAATTCCCCCATCAATTGCCAGCTATCTGCAGCGGATTGGTCGTGCAGGAAGATCAACCGGGACAGCTCTTGTATTGGCAGTAATCAATCAACGTCCACATGACCTGTTCTTTTACGCACGACCTGATGAATTATTGAGGGGCGACATTGAACCGCCGGGTTGTTGGCTGGACGCCAGTGCTGTGTTGGTGCGTCAATACTTGGCGTTTTGTCTGGATCAGGCGGTGAAGGGTAAGATTATTGTTGATCTACCAGCAACGGGGAAACAACTGGTTGATGAAATGATTATAGTAAAACAGGGGCATATACAGGTCTTGTTGGAGTGGATGACTACCAATGAATCAGAATTACAACAGACATTTTTGGCAAGGTTCGAATCAGACGTTCAGGATGATACTATAAAACGCTTCACGCTGGAGACCCGAAGTGAACGTTTACGAGAGCGAATTGAGATGGCAGCCCGGGAGTTTCATGTCCAGAGAGAGCTGCTGAGGATCGCCAATCAACGACTAAAGGAACAAAAGCAAAAACTGGATCCGGCGACAGACGAAGAAACGTTGCGGGAAATTGAAAGGGAAAAACGAATTCTTGCTGCCAGAACACGAAAACTTGGCGATATCTCTGCTATAGAGGTGCTGATCGAGCATGGATTGTTGCCCAATTATGCTTTTCCCGAAAGAGGCGTCCGTTTTTCCGGAACCACGTATAATCAACATGCAATTGTCAATGATTTCACGGCCAGTCAATCAACTAGCGAAGAAAAGAGTTCCAGAAGAAACAAGGAAGGTCGGTTGAAGACCTATGAAATAGTCCGCGGTGGCGCTTCCGCCATAAGGGAATTGGCGCCAGCAAACCACTTCTACACACACAGTCATGTCTTTGATATTCAGCAACTGGAAATTGGCAGTAAATCCGACCCACTTATCGAAGAATGGGCGGTATGCGGGCAGTGTGGACATATGCGTTTAGCAGCTGAAGTAACAAAACCGGATGCAAGACCTGACTGTCCACAGTGTGGCTACGACGGCCCCGAAGGGCAAACTGATATTGGCCAACACAGAGCCTGTTTGCCCTTTCATCGTTCTCAGGCAGTTTCTTACATGGAGTATTATGACAGCCTTTCCGGAGGAAAAGGCGAGGAACGGGAAAACGAGTTCTACCGTTTGGTCACCAGTTTTGATCATACTATTGCGCAAGCCAGTGGCGCTGTTGGTGAAGATAGCCTTCCGTTTGGAATTGAATATCGGGAAGCTATTCGTATTAGAGAGTTAAATACAGGGTATGCAGATCAGAGTCTGGAAGTCGAATTCGGAGAAGATACCAGGGTGCCGGATGGTTTCGACATTTGCGCCGATTGCGGCATGGCTGTTGGACCTGGGCAAAGCAGGAGCGATGTGAAACATCGAAAAAGTTGCCCGGGGAGAACCAGAACCACATTGCGCCAAAGAGAAGGTAGAACAGGAGATCATTATCAATGGCAGCGAACCTGGCTATATAGAGAGTTGCGTTCAGAGGCTATACGTCTGTTGCTGCCTGAGGTGGAGAAAGCAGATCTGGACACTCTGGAGGCTTGTATCTATTTCGGAATGCGTTTGCGATTTCAGGGAGACCCTACTCATCTGATGGTTCGTCCTCAGATCATCCCAGATCATCGCCATGGAATTACGCGACACTACCTGGTGCTGGTAGATGCAGTGCCCGGTGGTACTGGTTTTTTGAAATCCCTTTATCAAAACGACAATGGATTAGATGGTGAAGGGGTTATGGAGGTATTTTCTCTGGCAAAAAATGCATTGGAAACGTGCGAGTGTAGGCGATTACAGCAGACAGATGATGATACTGATGGTTGTTATCGCTGTATACGAACCTATCATATGCAGCACAGGGCTCAGAATATCAGTCGTGAACGTGGTATTGCCTTGCTGAACCAATTGATTGACGCGGGTAAAAACCGAACCGAAAAAGAAGCATTGGACGAAATAAAAAGCATATCACTATTTGGAAGTGTTCTGGAAAAAAGATTTGCGGAGGGATTAGCTTCATGGGTGGCAAGTCAAAAAGGCCAATGGCAAGAAACCCTTATAAATGGCGCCAAGGGTTTCAAATTTGTGATTGGGAAACCTGAGCGGGCCTGGGAACTTGAACTCCAGCCAATGCTGGGCTCTGCCCAGGGGGTATCCGTCGGATGTCAGCCGGATTTCATGCTTCGATGTGAATCCAATGAGGTGAAGCCGATTGCCATATTTGTGGATGGTTTTGAGCCACATGTTCATCCAGGTGAGGAAAAAAGCCGGCTCACTGATGATATCAGAAAACGGAGAGCTATTCTTGAAAGTGGATCTTACAAGGTTTGGAGTATTAGTTGGGATGACCTGCTTAAAGATAAAGAGAAATCGGGATTGGCGTTTTTGCTTGATGAGGTTGTCAAATTTGTTTTAAGACCAACAGCGAATCAATTACAAAACGGAAATAATTCGGTCCCCGATATTTCCCTGGTCGCAGGCAACCCTTGGCAACAGCTGCAGGCCTTTATACTCTGTCCGGAAGAAAATTTCTGGTCTACTTTAGCAGTAAACGCTGCTGGGCAATTTATGAAAGCACTGGTAGTGCAGGGCATTGGTACGACAACCGAATCTATGCTTCAATCGATCGGGATATGGCAATCAGGATACAATCCACCACCTTTGAACACCGATAACCAGGGAGACTGGCTTTGGTTGACGCGTATCGGCAAGACAGAAGATCTATTTGCCTGTGCGTTAGCTGATGAGTTGGCTAATGATGACTTCCAGCAGTTACGGATGGCCTTACGACTGGACGATAGCGGAAGTGAACGATCTCAGACATCGACTTATCGTCTACGTTGGCGGCGGTTCATGGGGATGTTCAACCTGTTTCAATTTTCTGCTCACCTAAATGTATTCACCACATCTGAAGCAGAGGAAGGAATTGCACCTGAATTTGAAGTTGCAGTTGCAGCCGGGATAAATAGCGATTGGGAAGATGTGATTTCGGAAGTGATTACGGCTCTTGAACCGTTTGTTCGAATCTTAGCAAAATCTGGTAAAATGATGCCTGAAGTTGAATATTACGATAATAACTTGGGAGATGAATTATTTGCTGAACTTGCGTGGCCTGACGCATCAAAACCGATTGCAGTCTTAACCGGAGACCAGGCCAGTTTTGCCAATCAATGGCAACAAGCTGGGTGGAAAATAATTACAAGCGACGATTTGGCAGCTTTAGGATTAAAGAATTGCGCGAACCAAATACCTGATTGACCAAAAGGAGATAACTAATGGCAAAACTAATGGTGCACAGAGAATTGTTTAAAACCTTTGGCCGACTGCCTTCTAAAGTGCAGAAGAAAGTATATGAATTGATGAAGAAGTTTGAAGAAGATAGCATCCAAGCCAGCCTTCATCTGGAAAAGGTCAACAACGTTAAAGACAAAAAGGTCAGAAGCGCACGGGTGGGAGACGATTACCGAGCCATTATTATTGCTCCTGAGCAAGGAGACACCTATCTATTAATGTATGTTGATCATCATGATGAGGCTTACAGATGGTGCGGTAATAAACAGTTTGAAACGCATACGTCACTGGGAAGCTTTCAGGTTTTTGATGTTGGTGCGGCACAAGAGCTGGTATCACAAGAACAGTTTCAACCAAAAGAAGAGGAAGAGTCTTATATCCTGGATGATTTTAGCGACGACGAGCTATTTAAAGCTGGAGTTCCTGAATCTTTGATACCAGCAGTCAGGGCAGTGAAAGATGATAATACATTTGAGCAAATGGCTGAATATTTACCGACTGAAGCTTCTCAAGTACTTTATGGGATAGTATGTGGTTTGAGTCTGGATCAAGCCTTGGAAGAAACTCTGGGTTTTATGAGGTTGACAAGTAACACGCCCGTTGGACCTGGTGATTTTTCGCAGCTTGCCAATACAATGTCTATGGATCTTGTTCTTGTTGAAGGTGAGGAGCACCTGAAGGAGGTCTTAAGCGAAGATATTGAAGAATGGCGAATTTTTCTTCACCCATATCAACAGAAATTGGTTAGGTGGGATGTCAATGGTCCCATGAAAATAAACGGTGCAGCAGGAACTGGTAAAACGGTGGCCTTGATGCATCGTGCGGTTTGGCTGGCTAGAAATTCTGAGGTGGATGAAAAAACACTGGTTACTACCTATACGACCAATCTATCAGTCACTATCAAAGTGTTGATTGAGCAAATGGCGCCTGAATTGAACTCAAAGATTGAAGTGACAAATCTGCATCAGCTTGCCAGAACGATCAGTCTGCGAGGTGGTTGGAAAGGAAAGATTGCCGAAGATTCCGATCGAGAACAGATATGGGAAAGTGTATTGAAAGTTCTCAAGCCAGAAGAATCGGAGTTTTCAGAAATAGGGATTATTGATGAATATAATCAGATTGTAGATCGGATGGGGATCGATAATGAAGATGATTACTTGACTGTTGTCCGATCTGGAAGAAAAAGGATTGGTAGAAAACAACGAAAGCTATTCTGGCAATATTTTGCAGCCTTTCAGCGAGAGTTGATCAAAAGAAACATGTTGACGTTTGAAGGGGTCGTCCATCAGGCCCGGTTGGTTGTTGAGCAGGGCAACTTTCCCCAGTATCGATATGTGCTCGTTGATGAACTTCAGGATTTTGGTTTGGAAGCACTACGTTTAATTAAAGCAATAAGTCCTATTGATCAGGAGCTGGCGAATCCACTGTGCGTTGTGGGTGACGGTCATCAGAGGTTATATGGGAATGTTCCAATACCATTGAGTCGAGCAGGCATTAATGTCAGGGGACGATCACGTAGGCTCAAAATCAACTATAGGACCAGTGAACAAATACGGCAGTGGGCGCACGGTTTGCTCTACGGCCTTGAAATAGATGACTTGGATGGAAATACCGTTGATACAACAGGAGACCGGTCTGTATTCCGTGGGGATAACCCGAAGATTATTCAGTGCTCGGACTTTGATGAGGCAGGAAAAGCAGTCATCGAATGGATCAAAGGACTGAAAGCTGCTAAATTTGGAGAGCATGAAATCTGTGTTGTGCCTACTATTCCGCAAATAATCACTGCAGTAAAATCGGCCGGAATTCAAACCCTGCAACTGAAACCCCGCCAGCGTGATCCTGGTAAAGAAGAGCAGGGAATCCGCCACGGAACAAAAAAGAGAATCAAGGGACTGGAGTTCAGAGCAATCGCCTTAGTTATCACTGCAGATGATCCTGATGCTCACAAGCATTTCGCAAACTATGTGGCCGCAACACGCGCCAGGGAACAGTTGTTGGTTGTTCAATTGAGGGAATGATATTAGGCTACGGAATAACTTCTTGAAAAGTAAAGCCCAAGTTTAAGGGACATGCTGCGGGCGATGTCCGAGTCTAGCTGAAGTATTTTATTTTCAAGGAGATAGTCAAAACTCTTGTTTCTGATGCTGAAACATTTTGAAAAATCTACAACAGCACCTTTTTTATGCTCAAGGTTATCATTGGGTTCAACATAAAAATACTTGAGATAACTGAATCCCATACCTTTTTCTAAGTAGTTACTCTCAATCAGTTTATCTAGTTTATCTTTTCTTGTTGCAGGGTCGACATCTCTTATCGGTGCAACGATAATACTGGTGACTTTCATATTATTTGATCGGTCCAGTTCACAAGAATGTGAAAGTACCATCACATCTGCAATCTTTAATACTCCAGCAAAACTCCAGCCTTTTTCTTCTCCAGAAATATCAGTTGAGAATTGAATTGCTTTGAGATTAATAGCCCCTAAAACGCGAACACCTCTAATAATGTCTCCTTGGCGAAGGCTATTTTTTTCAATATTTGCCGCATCAAGAAACATAATTAATCGTCCCAATCATCATCAAAGGAAATCGTATCGGATAAGTCAACGATATTCGAAAAAGAGTCAAGAACATCAATATCATCATCACAGAACGAATCCATACTTAAATCAGCAAAATAAATAGCATCAAATGCATCGTCATATTTATTAGACACGGACATAATCTTAGATATTAGTCGTTTAAGTATATATGTTTCATAAGCATTCTTGATCTCATTTGTGTCAGCTTTTTGATTTGATGCCGATGCAATTTGTCGTGTAATATCAAGCTGTTCTCTGTTGTCTGATTGTTGTCCTGTCCTTTCAAAATAAACGTAGTATGAACTTGAAGGATCAGCCTGGATTGTTCGATTCATTGAAGCACCCCGTCTAGATTCACTTCCTGAGGAAGTTTAAGATATACTTCTTTTTGATTCTCTAAAATCGCATAAAAATCGTCTATCATTTTTCCTGAGTTTTCACTTGGTTTATTGTTAATATCAATGATGACCCTTATTCCCGTCTCTGTAATTGGATGTTGTGCTAAATCTATTAGAACAGGTTTGTTTATTTCTGCTTTTTTTTGCAGCACAGCATTTTTCTTAAAGTCGGCATTGACTGAGATCATGATTTCATGCTCGTCGTACCCACTGATTGTGTAGAGTATGTTTTTCCCGCTTTCACGGTATCCGAATTGAACCTGAAAAGATGCAAGCTCTCGTTTCTTTCTGTTAACTGTTAATAGATGATCAAATATTGGAACAGCTGCTGCCATGCCATTATCGGCATCAGGCATCGGAAAGTTTAAAATGGAGACGACCCCTAACCATTCATGATCTGGTATGGATTCGGAAACAGTATCTAAGACTGATTTTACTCTTTCAAAACCAAAATCCATGCAGTCATTAAAATTATTGAAAATTTGTTTTGGTGGTCTTACCGTCAGCTCAAACTGGTTGTACCCCATGCCTAGAGCAAAATTTGATCCATGGATTATGATTCTAGAAATTTCAGGAGGAGCATTCTCAGGGACTTGGAGCTTTATTAAGTGTCCATTAAATTGCTTTTCAAGTACCTGCAATTCCTTTCCACAAGACAGTATTATATTCTTGTTTTCAGTAAAGCGAGATACGAGCTTTAGGCTGTCAACCTTCATCAGTTTTGTTTGCCGGGTGTTTTTACTCTATTTAATAGTGAAACTCTAAATTTATCGTAGCGCTTTTGTCAATGATTTGAACAGGGAAATCTATCCACTTGTAATTTCTCTAGCTTACATTGGTTCAGTTTTAAGATTGTTGGTTGTACAAATGCTGCAATCATCTGTCAAGCTTAAAGTCAGTTGTTACCAAGTTGAAACACTCACTTTTTCGAGCTCAGAAACACTTTGTTTGCTATGTGTTATTGATTTATCCAAATTATATTGTACAGTTACTAACTCATTCATATTATGAGATTTGCACTTAGCTAATAAATCAAATCTCATAAGCTTAAACAATTTTATTGCAAGAAGAATAGCCTTCGCTAAACCATGCTTTACAAACGATACGGCATTGTTTTGTTGAGAAAAAAAACCAGTATATTTTTGAGCAGAAAGAAAAGCTTCATCTTCATAATCCCAAATTAGCATATCACTATACAAGAGTTTTAGCTTTTCAACACATTCAGTTTCATATCCTACAAAAACTGAATTTGATGAGTTATATAATCCAATATTATGAGTTACTTCATGTCTAAAATTTATCAATATTTGCAGTTCTTGGATGTACTTTTCAACTTGTTCCCGCTCACTTTGAGAGAAAAATGACCCTTTCCAGTTTATTGGTTGTTTGAGACTCCCAAATAGCACGTTTTTTGTCTTTGGTGGAGTATCATAATTGGCATCAGTTACCAGTTTTACGAGCTTTGAAAGTGCATCTAGAGCAGTAGAAACTGACTTAATCGAATCAACCAAAGACCATACACTTGCATCAGGATAAAATCCGTAACAAATTCTTTCTTCACCGGCTAAAAACTTGGCTTTTCCTTCTTCATTAATAATCAAACTATTTAAAGAATCTAATAAATTAAATATGCAATACTCAGCATGAAAAAATTCAGATCTAATAACATCCCCAATTCTTACAATTTTATTTTTTATACTTAGCGCTTTCGCGATTTTAGAATCCCATCGCATTAATCCGTTGATATATTGTTCGTATTTGGCACTGTCAATATGCCCTTCTCTAATCTGAAGTTCCAATTCATTGGCCCGCATAAATAGGTCAAGATATTGCTGATTAATCAATTTACCTGAAATCAGTTGAAATGAAAAATCTTCAATATCTCGTAGTATCAGAAATAATGTTGATAATTTATCCTCTAAATAGGATTGGTAAACATCATCTATTAAGATTGAGAATGGAAATTTGGGATTTATGAAGCCTGTTTTAAGATTTTGTTCGACTCCTACAATATCTAATTTTTTTGATTTGCAGTATTCAAAGATATTTGACGATATAGAAGTAGAAAAGTAATTCCCTAGTGCATCTTCAACTTTAATTTGATTCGTTGAAATTTCAGTTAAAGTGATACATTTATTTGTTATGTATTTTCTCATCTCGTATTATTATTTAATAATTCAGTTGGTTATCCGTGTATCAGGAAAAAGCGTACTATTAGCACTTGATCTATGTCAAAGAGAGAGGGGAGCTTTTTTGGTGCCCTTACAATTATGATAGGCACGCACTGAGTTTGAACTAGCTTAAGTTAGTTCCCTAAATATATAGTTGAAGTGTGGGGGATAGTGTGGGGGAACTGTAGTTCTGAGAAAAATAATTTTATCTATTATCTTGATTTTACTGGTCGGAGTGAGAGGATTTGAACCTCCGGCCCCTGCCTCCCGAAGGCAAGACAGTATATGTCCTAGTTTATCCTGAAATTTACCATTATGTCTGAAAATTAAATAAATACAATAAAATAAGAATAGCCGCTTGCCTATAATTTCCCAGTGTGTCACAATTTTTACAAAAAGTATGTGGGGGATAGTGTGGGGGAAAAATTCAGGTGTAACTATTTTATTTAAATGATCTCGGGAAAACAGGTATGGCAAAAACTGAAAGAATCAAGTCAAAATATCCTGGTGTATACTCTGTGATGTGCTATCGGGAAGGCCAGAAACCGGAAAAGGTCTTCTATATAAGGTATCGGAAGAATAGTAAACTTATTGAGGAAAAGGCTGGCGCCCAATTTAAAGACTCGATGACTGAGGCAAAGGCGAATAACATCAGAACACTCAGACTTTGCGGGAAAGAGCCGACAAATAATGAATCGAGGGAACAGGTCAGGGAATTGAAAAAACAGCAGGCTGATCGGTGGACGTTTAATAGGGTCTGGGATGAATATTTAGCTACCCGACAGACAAAGTCAATTGATATTTGCAAGAATCGATTCAACAAACACATAGGTCCACGGTTTGGAGAAGTTCAACCTCACGAACTGTCTCAGTTGGACATCACACGCCTGAAGTGTGATCTGAAGAAGAGCGGGTTAAAACCCGGTTCTGTGAATAAAGTACTTGAGTTACTCCGCCGAATTATCAACTTTGGGAAGAATAACAGGTTGATCAACGGGATTGAGTACCAAGTGAAACTGGATAAAATAAATGATGAAAAAACCGAGTATCTTTCTGACATTCAATTTCGTGACCTCTGGGCATCTATTGAAACAGATTCGAATCGTGATGCGGCAAATTTGATGAAAATGGTCCTTTTTACAGGGATGCGGAGAGGTGAGCTGTTTAAACTTCAAAAGGACCATATTGACTGGCAGGCAAGATTTATTAAAATTTCTGACCCAAAAGGAATTACTTCGGCTCAAATCCCTATGAATGATTTTGCTGCTCAGATCCTGAAGGAGCAGGATGCAAAATATCCAGGCAGTACCTACTATTTTCCGGGAAAGAACAATAAACAGCGGACTAACATCAAACGAGGCGTTAATAGAATAAAGAATCGAGCAAACTTACCTGATGGATTCCGTCCTCTACATGGACTCCGGCATCAGTTCGCAACAATGCTTGCCAGTTCCGGTAGAGTGGACCTTTACACTATACAAAAACTATTGAACCACAAAGATCCACGGATGACTCAGCGTTATGCCCATTTAGTCGATCACGCGCTGATTAGGGGTGTAACCAGCGGTTTATTTTTGTGCCATTTCCATCGGAATAAACGATACCAGTGAGCCAATTTTACAGATTTTGGGCGCACTTATCCACTTGGTGAATTAAACTGAAAAATGACCAAACCTT